>Ga0233425_10000838_pt1 | contig 74536 bp, 43 predicted proteins | sample Watercolumn_Towu_2_FD_181712 | JGI IMG/M metagenome (GOLD analysis project Ga0233425, IMG submission 181712) | Freshwater microbial communities from Lake Towuti, South Sulawesi, Indonesia - Watercolumn_Towuti2014_140_MG | ecosystem: Environmental > Aquatic > Freshwater > Lake | place... | reverse complement strand
CCCCTCCACCCCCTCCGCACCAGTACTGGGCGCCGTACCAGTATCCGACCTGGCCGTCCCCTCCTTTTCCCCCGGTGCCGCCCATTCCTCCCGCATGGCTGGTGCCGTCATTTGATCCGCCCCCGCCTCCCCCGAAACCGCGGCCGTCGGCGGTTATCGCCCCGTTCGGCCCGATGATGACCCAGGGCGCCGACAGCCAAATCATCCCGGTGTCCCGATCGGACCCGTCGTACGGCTTGACCTTCAAGGTGCCGTTTATCTGCACCGAGCGCGAATACCTGTGGTAGCCGTTCATGCTGTAGGTGTCCCCAGCAGGGATGATGAGATCGTTGCTGTCGTCGGTGATGGCCCGGGGCCGGACCGTCGAGTCGTTGTCGCCCCCGGCCATCACCGCCGGGAAGGCTGAAAACACGGTCAGGGCCACGATAACCGCGGCCATCACGCGGGCATAACCATTCCTTTCACGTACCATCATGTTGATTCCCGTTCATGTATCGTGATGATATTATATAAATCATCCATCGGGCGCCTGCGAACCGGCCACTCCCCGGGCGCAACCCTTAACTACGCAAAACGGAATTGCCCCTGCCACCGCGATGAGACCGGAGAACCTTGTCAAGAAGAGCATCCGGGGCATGACCGCCTACCGCGCCGCCGAGCCCTCCGGGTTCCGCATGGACACCAACGCCAACCTCATCGGGGCCAACCCGGTGGTGACGCGCTTCTTCGGCCTCTTCGACCCGCTTGAGCTCAACGACTACCCGACGCCGCACTCCGACCTCCTTCGGAAGAAGCTTTCGCAGTCCACCGGCCTGTCCCCGGACCAGTTCATCGTCGGGAACGGTGCCGACGAACTGCTCGACCTCGTCGTGAAGTGCTTCATCGACCCCAACGACCGCCTCGTGATGCCCGACCCGACGTTCGGCATGTACGAGGTCTTCGGCAAGGTCAACTGCGCCGAGATAATCAAGGTCCCGCTCAAGGACGGATGGCAGCTGGACGTCGACGGCATGCTCGCCTCCAGGGCGACCGTTGCGATGCTCGCGAGCCCCAACAACCCGACCGGGAACTGCTTCCGCGACGAGGATATCGGGCGCATAGTGAACGAGTTCAAGGGAATAGTGGTGCTCGACGAGGCCTACTCCGAGTACGCCCGCAAAAGCTACCTTCCCCTCATATCCAGCCATTCCCATGTCATCGTGCTCAAGTCGTTCTCGAAGGCCTACGGCCTGGCCGGCCTCCGGGTGGGCTATGCCGCCTCCAACCGCAAGCTCATCGGCCAGCTGTACAAGGCCAAGGCCCCCTACAACCTGAACATCATAAGCGAGGGCATCGCCGTGAGGGCCCTCTCCGAGAAAAAGTTCCTCAACTCCGTCGTCCGCCGCATCGCCCACGAGCGCCAGAAGATGGCCCGCAAGCTGGAGGAGCTCGGATTTTCCGTCTATCCGTCCGAGGCGAACTTCCTCCTCGCGAAGTCGCCCATCCGGTCCCGGACGCTCTGCAAGCGCCTGCTTGGGCGCGGCATAGTCATCAAGGACCTCGGCGCCCACCCGCGCCTGCGGGAGCACGTCCGAATAACGTTGGGCAACGCGGACCAGAACGACCGCCTCCTCAGGGCGCTGTCGAGGTCCCTGGGGCGCTGAACCATCGGGAAACCGGCAATCCGGGCAAATGGTGCGATCCGTGATACTGGCGATCCGGGCAATGCGGGACCAGGGACCCATGTCCGACCCCACATTGCCCGTATTGCCCATCCGTCCCGTCATTGCCCGCTCGTTTCAAGCGTGCACGAAAGTCTCGTACCTCGGCTCTCCGGCCACGTACACGAGCCGGCTCTCCACGACCAGGTCCCTGCCCGACGGGCTCCGGAGCACCGGGCTTTCCCGGTCGCGCTCTTCGAGCCCCCCTTCGGGGACATAGAGCGCCGTGCCGTTGCCGAGGAGCTTCGGGTCCCACGGGTGGACGGCCCGCGTCAGCGGCGAGACGGCCGCAAGCCCGCCCTGGCGGAACAGGACCTGGCCGGCGCGTATCTCGATGTCGTAGCCCCGGTTCCGGAACGAGAAATCCAGCCCCAGGCCGGAACCGTTCCGGCCGAAGGCCACATCGACCTCCGTGGCGGCGTTGAGAGACGAGACGCCGTCGATTGTCCTTGCAAGCGAATCGCACATAGCGCGGAACTGCTGCTCCTCGGCCGAGGACCGCTGTATCGAGAAGAAGCCGAGGATGGAGCCCAGAAGGACCATCGCCGCGACCGCCCCGACCACTTTCGAGGAGACGAACTCGATCATCGCCCCAGCACCTCGAACGAGATGAAATGGGCATCGCAATCCACGTCATACAGGCGCGTGAGCTGGAGCCGGTGGGTCCCCTCGTTCAGCTCGAGCGCCCCGGAGTCCTTGCAGTGCATCGGCAGTGGCCTTCCGGCCCGGTCTTTCACGTAGACATGGCCCTCGTCGGTGCCTTCGGCCTTGAAACGGATCATCCCCGCGTACGGGTGGAGCGGCCTGGTCAGCGGGTGCCCTATCCTGAAATAGGCCATCTTCTCCATGGGGGCGTTCTCAAGCCTGACCGTGATTTGGAGGCTGCTGTCTGGCCCCATGGAGTCCAGCCGGGCGGCCGCCGCCGCCACGGATTCGGCCTCCTGGCGGAGGTTGCCTTCCACTGCGCTCTTGGAATACGCCGACAGCGCCCCGAAGCCGATCGACGCCGTGGCTGCCACTATTATCATCGTGATGAGCAGCTGGGCGGGCATCTCGAGCGAACCCGTCCGGGCGGTCTTCAGCTTCATTTTGTGCACTTCCTTGAAACTAGGCAACAAGGGAGCAAGGGAGCAGGGCAGCAAGGGAGCAAGGGAGCGAGGGGACGCCGTCCGTCCCTTGCTCCCTTCCTGCCTTGCTCCCTTGCTGCCCCTTCCTTCACTCCTGCACCACGGGTATGTCCAGGACCTTCTTTCCGAACCCGGACTTCTCGACGGTAACGGTTATCGGATTCGTGTCGGCGCCGATCACGGAGCACCTGAGGTTCACGAATTTCGCCTCCCCGTTTGAATCGGTGCGCCCGTAGGGATTGGTCCCGTCCGCCTTCTTGATGTTGTTGCCGCTCAATGTGACGACCGCGTCCTTGAGCCTGTTCCCGGAGCTGTCCGAAACTGTCACGGTGAGGCTCACGCTGTCGTTCTTGTAGATGCCCGAGCCGTCGTCCTTGACCGCGATCAGCGGCGTGGACAGGTTCACGGTCCCCAGCGCCTGCGGGGGCTTGGCCAGGTTGAGCAGGCCCATCACGATGCCGATGCTGACCGCCGTGATTATTATGATTATCAGCAGGTACAGCGGCAGCCCCTCGATGGCGCCCTTGCGGTCCTTCTTCCAGCTCCTCCCATTCTTCCTCCATTCATCCCCGGCCATCTTTCTCACCGGGCGTAGGCTTTGGAGGAGGAGGTATATAAACCACAGGTGGTCATGACCACTTTTTAGGGAAAAGGGGCAAGGCGCAAGGTGCGAGGCGCATGGGACGAAGGCGCAAGGGACAAGGCTCAAGGTAGCCGGGGGAACTGCGATTCCTCAAAGCCCCTGTGCATTGTCCCTTGCGCCTTGCGCCCTGCGCCTTGTCCTTTCAGTTGTCCCTGACACCGTCGTCGTTTCGGTCTATCCAGACATGGTACGCCCTGTAGTGGCCGGCATTCTCGGGGTGGCCGTTGCTGTCGGCGTCCTCCCACCAGAAGGAGTCCACGCCGTAGCGGGCGAACTCGGGGTTGCCATTGCCGTTGCGGTCCAGCCACTCGAAGCCGGCGCGGTAGAGGTAGGCAGCCTCGGGGCGCCCATCGTCATTGGCGTCCTTCCAGCTCCAGCCCTCCTGGTAAAGGGCCATGTATTCCGGCGTCCCGTCGCTGTTGCGGTCCGTCCAGGTCGTGCCTATCCTGAACGCCGTGGCCTCCTCGGGGTTGCCGTCGCCGTCGCGGTCGGTCCAGGCGGCGTGGGCGAGCAGGTAGCTTGCCTGCTCGGGCCGGCCGTCGCCGTTCCAGTCTGTCCAGGCCACGGCGGCCACGCCCGCCTCCCAGTGCTCGGGGACGCCGTCGCTGTTGTGGTCCTTCCAGGTCCAGCCCGAATAGCCTATCTCTCCGGCCTCCGCCTGTCCGTCCTCGTCCGTGTCCAGGGACTTCCAGGCCCACACGCCGGCGGAGGCGTACTCCGGCTGCCCGTCGGAGTTGCGGTCATTCCATTCCCAGCCGGCATATCCGTAGGCTATGTAGGTCGGGGTGCCGTCCGAGTCCAGGTCCCAGGCCTCTGCCGCCTGGGCGCCGGCGGCGGCGTACTCCGGCTTCCGGTCGCCATTTTTATCCTGCCAGACCCAGGCCGCCTGGGCCCCGTTCACGTGGGCCGCATTCCCGTCCTGGTCGGGGTCCCAGAGCGAGAAGGCGGTGCTCGAATACCAGCCGTCGTCGGGCACACCGTCGTTGTTGTTGTCCTTGAGCACGATTGTGTGCGTGGCGTAGGCCAGGTACTCCAGGCGGCCGTTCTCGTCCCAGTCGGTGGCCGCGGCCGCGGAGGACGACCCGGCGGCCGCGTCCAGCAGGCCGTCGGAGTCGATGTCCAGGAGCACCCACCAGGCCTGGGCGAGCATCGCGGCCTCGGGCCGGCCGTTCTCGTTGAGGTCGATGATACGGAACGAGTGGGCCGCCCAGGCCGCCTTCTCGAAGTTGCCGTCCGAGTTGCGGTCGGTCGCCTCGAAGCCGGCCTGGAAGCCGGCGGCGTGCTCGGGGTTCCCGTCGCTGTCTCGGTCGGAGGCCTCGAACGCCGCCCGGTACGCCTGGACGAGGCCCGGGTTGCCGTCGGAGTTCAGGTCAATGATGCGCACGCCCTCGCTTCCGACCACGGCGTACTCGGGCTCGCCGTCGCTGTCGCGGTCGATGAACGCGAAGCCCCAGCGGTAGGCCCAGGCGCGCTCGGCGTTGCCGTCGCCGTCGCGGTCGACTGCCTCCGCCGCTGCCTCGTAGGCCGAGGCGTACTCGGCCTCGCCGTCGCTCGAGCGGTCGACGAACTCGATCGCCCGGACCAGGAACGAGGCGTGGTTCAGCCGCCCGTCTGAGTTGGGATCCCGTAGCTCGAAGCCACGGAAGAACAGGGCCCCGTAGTTGGGCTCGCCGTCGCTGTCGGGGTCCAGGAGAAGGATGCCCTGCTCGCTCCCGGCTCCGTACTCCGGGTTGCCGTCCAGGTTGCGGTCGATGACAAGGAGCGAGACCTCGTAGTGCGAGAAGTACTCCGGCTCGCGGTCTTGGTCCCGGTCGATGACGACCGTGTTTTCATAATGATAATAACGGACGCCCCGCTTGGCCGGGGGGGCGTTCTGCTCCAGGCCGGAGGCGACATCGGCCATCCCCTTCCCGGCCTGTGCCGGGGCGCCCAGGGCGGCCCGGACCTGCCCGGACTGCTCCTGCTCCACGGGCCGGAGCTCCTCCACCGGGGTGCCGTCGCCGTACACCTGCTCGAAGCTCCCGCGCTCCCCGGGCCCGCCGGCGCGCTCCGGGCGGGCTTCGACGCGCTCGACCATGCCCGCCTCGGTCACCCGTCCGGCCTTGGCAAGTATCTCGGAGTTCAGGCCGGCCGTGTCGAAGCCGAGGTCACGGTTGGCGCCGGGCGCGGAGCTCAGCCCCTCCATCTGGGCAGCGGCCTGGCCGGCGTCCTGTTTCGCCGCCGTCTGGTGCTCCCCGATGGCGCGGTAGGCCGGGAGCTGCTTGTTCTCCTGGAGCTCCCCGAGGCTCTGGACCCTGGAGGGAACGGTCGAGGCGCCGGGCGTCGCGTCGGGTGACGCAGGCGCCGCGTTGTCGGATTCCACCCCGACAACCTTCCACTGGCCCCCCTGTTCGTTCAGGCCCTGCGCGGAGGGCATGGAGAGCTCTTCGGCCTGCACCGGGCCCAGAAGGCTCACCAGAACGAGTATCCCGACCAAAGCCCCAGACACCAACGCCGTTTTCGACACCATGGCTCTCACCAGCTCTTGCGGGACTTTCTATGTGGGTACGCTTATTAATACGGCTGAGAAATACTGTTCAGCAACTATGTTGCTGATGGTTTTAAATACTTGGAACCCGAAACCGATGGTCGTGGTCCCATGGCCTCCAAAAGGGATGTATTCTGCGCGCTGGTGTTTTTGACCGCTTCCCTGGCAGTGCTCGCCCCCGCGGCGGCGGCCGAGCCCTCCCAGAAGCCCCGGCTGGATTTCACGGCCGGCGGGGCCGTCCGGTCCGTGGCGATGTCCGCGGACGGGGCGTACTCGGTCGCGGGCACGGCCGACTCGAAGGTGCACCTTTTCCGAAACGATTCTTCCACGCCGGTCTGGACCCACTCCGCCGCAAGCGCGGTCAACGTCGTGGGCATGTCCTCGGCCGGAGCCAATATCGCGGCCGGCACGGAGGGCGGGAAAGTGCTGCTCTTCGACCGTGGCAGTTCCACCCCCTCGTGGTCGGCCCAGCCGGGCGGCTCCGTGACGGCGCTGGCGCTCTCCGCGGACGGCTCCACGGTGGCGGCCGGGACGTACCTGGGGGCGCTGGCGCTCTACCAGGCCTCCTCGGCCACGCCCCTCTGGAATACCACGGCTGGAAGCTCGGTGCTCGCGCTGGCCCTGAGCGCCAATGGAGGCTCGCTCGTCGCCGCCACCTCGGACGGGAAGCTCCTGCATTACGGCCGCTCCTCAGCGGAATCGGACTGGAACGTGACGTTGATACAGAGCTTTTCGTCCGTCGCGAGCAGCTCTGACGGATCAAGCATAGTCGCGGGCGGGCGCGACGGAAGGATATATCTCATGAACTCGGCCGGCGCATCCTTATGGAACTACTCCACCGGCGGCAGCGTGAACTGCGTCGGCATCTCCGCCGACGGGGGCGTGGTGAGCAGCGGCGCCTCCATGACCAACCGCCTGTACGTTTTCTCCCGGGCCTCCTCCACGCCCCTCTGGAGCGCCCCGGGCGGGAGCATCGTCTCGGTGGCGCTCTCGTCCGACGGCTCGTACATCGCGGCCGGCGGCTACGACAGCCAGGTATCCCTCTACGGGAGGGAGAGCTCCGTCGCCCTCTGGACATTCGCGACCGGGGACATGGTGAACTCCGTCGTGCTCTCCGCGGACGGCTCCCTCGTCGCCTCCGGCTCCGAGAACGGCCGGTTCCTGCTTTTGAACCGCACCATCCCGAACAACCCGCCTTCGCTGAGCGCCGGCTCCGTCAGCCCCGCGTCGGGCCAGAACAGCACACTCTTCGTCTACCGCGTCACCTACACCGATGCCGACGACGAGGCGCCCTCGTTCATCCGGGCCGTCGTGGACGGCACGGAGTACGCGATGACCAAGCAGGACGGGAGCGACATAACCTACACGGACGGCGTGGTGTACGAGCTTCGCACCACCCTCCTCGTCGGGGCACACAAGTACCGCTTCGAGGCCTCGGACGGGAAGGGCCCCGTGGCGCTGCCCGCGACGGGCGACCTCGACGGCCCCAACGTCAGCAGCGGCCCCGTCAACATCGCGCCCACGCTCGCCCGGGGCCGCGTGAGCCCGGAGCAGGGCGGGACCACCACCCGGTTCACGTTCGCCGTGACCTACGCGGACGAGGACGGCGACGCGCCGGCGTTCGTCTCGCTGATGCTCGATGGCGAGAACCGCACCATGAAGAAGCTCAACGACGGCCCTTTCGTCACGGGCGTCGAGTACAGGCTCGAGACCACCCTTTCGGTGGCAAACCACTCGTTCCACTTCGAAAGCTCCGACGGGAAGGCCCCGGCGCGCTTCCCGGTGACGGGCGAGTTGTCCGGCCCCCTGGTCTCCCCGTCGGCCCAGAACAACCCCCCGGCGCTCTCCGGGCCCTCGTTCAGCCCTCCGGGCGGGAACACCTCCACGCTCTTCACGTTCAGCGTCCGGTACACGGACGTCGACGACCAGCTCCCGGCCGTCAAGGACGTCGTCATCGACGGCGGGTCGCACTCGATGGCGTTCGCCAACGGCACGCCCGCCGACGGCTCGGTCTACACCTACCAGACGCTCCTCGCCACGGGCGTGCACTCCTACTACTTCTCGTTCTCCGACGGAAAGGACGCCGCCCGGTTCCCGGCGTCGGGCGAGCTCTCGACCCCGGCCATAACGCCGGCCGTCGTGGTCCAGCCGCCCGTGGCGGCGCTGAACGTCTCGCCGCTGCGGGTCGAGGCGGGCGGGCGCGTGGTGCTCGACGGCTCCGCCTCGACAGGCAACGTCACGGCCTACTTCTTCGACTTCGGCGACGGGACCGAAAGCGACTGGGTGGTCAATTCCAGGGTGGAGCACATCTACATGAAGGCGGGCAAGTACTCGCCGAAGCTCAAGGTGCGAAACGCCCAGGGCCAGGAATCCTACTTCCAGGTCGGGCCCGAGCTCGCCGTGAAGGCGCCGCCCGAGGTCGACGAGCCCAGCCCGCTCCTGATGAGCGTGGTGGCCTTCCTGGCGCTGGCGGGCGGGGGCGTCCTGGTCTTCCTCATCGCCTGGTCCCTCCTGCGCCTGCCCGGCCGGAGGGGCCCGGCGAAGTGATCCCGATGCGTGCCCCCTGCACGGACCCGAGGGCCGTCCCCGACCCGATAGAGGGCTCGCTGGAGCTCTCGCGGACGGTCCGGGAGCGCCTGCCGGTCCTGCTGCTGGCCGTGCTGCTCGCGGGTTTGTTCATCGGCGGATGGCTGGTGCTCCTCGCCGGTGGGATGCTCGCGGCCGGGGCCGACCTGCTAGCCTCGGGGGACCCGGTCCTCGCCGGCCAGATATTCCTGCTGTCGCTGCCCCTTTGGCTTGCTGTCCTGGCGCTGGGGCTCCTCGCAAGGGCCGCCTCGTTCTTCCGGGGCTTCGGCTCCGGGAACCTCGCGCTCGAGCGGGCCGCGGAGGCGCAACCCGACGAATGGGACAAGGTTCCAAGCGTGGAAGGGTGGAAGGGTGGAGGCGGGACTGAAGGGGTGCGGTGGGACGGGGACCCGAGGGGCGCCGCCGGCGGGCCGTTCTCGGCGCTGATGCTCCTTGCCCGGGAGCCCAGCGCCCGGGCGGGCGTGATGGTCTCCGTGTTCAGGCTGATGGGTGCGCTCTTCGTCCCTCTCCTCTTCATCCTCGGCGCGGACGCCGCGCTCCTCGGCGCCGGCGAGACGCTCCTGTGGCGCTCCCCTCCGGAGGGCGGGGCGTTGATGGATGCCCTGCTCCTGCTGGTGGGCCTGGGAGCGCTGGCGGCCATCGCTCTCTCAGCGCCTCTCCTGGAATGGACCGCCCTCCGGATGGCCACCATCGAGGCCTGCGAGCGCGCCGGGCCGGCCCGCATCCCGCCCGGCCGCACGCCGCTCGAGCGGTACGTCCGGTTCCTGCTCCTGGGCGGCCGCGGCCGGCCGGGGCTCGAGGAGGCGCTCCGGACCGCCACAGTCGGAGGCACGGCGGCGGGCGCCTCCGGCGCGGCGCACGCCTTCGACCTCTACGCGCTGATGCCCGCGGACAGGGCTTTCGAGAGGCCACGGTCCCTTTTCGTGCGCGTCCTTGACCGCCCCCCCGTCCTGGCCGACATCGACGACCTCGAGGGCGCGGTCCGCGACGTCGCCTCGGCAACGGCCGCCCCGCCGGCGCGGGTCGTGATGATATACGCGCCCGACGATTCCGGGCCGTTCTCCGAGAGGGTGGAGGACGCGGTCTTCGAGAGGCTGATGGGGAGGCACCTCTCCGGGAGGGCCGGAGGACGGACCTACTGCTGCGCCGTCGAGCTCGTGACCGAGGAGCCCGACGGGACCTACGACCTCGTTCCGTTCAAGCCCCGAGGGGTGTAGGATGGGCCAGGTCTACAAGGACTACAAGGTTTACGCCTGCTTCGCCCTGAACAGGCTGGCCGCCGAGCTGAACATAGACATCTACCAGCCGGACCTGGAATCCAAGCTGGAAGCGCTCTTCTCCCGGCCGGTGCCCGGCGTCAGCAAGGAGGCCATCAAGCACGAGATACGCTCCAACCACTACATGACCGAGAAGGTCGTCGGCCACCTGCTCGGCGAGGGGCTTGCCGAGATGGAGCACGTCGAGAACCGCTACCGCATCAAGATAACGATGAAGGGCCTGCTCCACCTGCGCAAGTTCAACGAGCTGTACATCGAGATGTACGACGAGTTCATCCGGGATCACTACCGCTTCTCGGGGCCGCCCCTGTGGCTTCGGATCGACCGGGGGCGGTGAGAGGGGCCCTCCGGCCGCCGCTCCAGATGAGCCGGCCGTCGAAGAAAGTGGCGGCCACGTCGATGTCCCTGATGCTTGCCGGGTGCCCGAACGGGTCCTTCGAGAGCACGACCAGGTCAGCCGCCTTTCCGGGGGAGAGCGTGCCCTTGAAGCCCTCCTCGAAGGAGGCGGCCGCGGCGTCGCGGGTGTAGGCCGCGAGGGCTTCTCCGACAGTCAGCCGCTGGTCCGCGAATGGAGCGTTGACCGCGCTGTGGATTCCGTAGAGCGGATGAAACGGCATGCAATCGGAGCCGAAGACCAGTGGCACGCCGGCCCGGAGCACTTTCTTGAACGGGTCCGCCAGCCCCAGCCGCCGTTTTCCGAGGCGATATTCCATCATCCCTCCCGGCCGGCCCCATTCCCCGACGAAGTTGGGCTGCATGCTGGCCCACAACCCGAGCTTGCGCATCCGCCCAAGCTCTGCCTTTCCCGGCAGCTCCAGATGTTCGATGCGGTGGCGGAGGCGCGTCGATGCGCGGAGCGTGGAGGCGAAGGCCGAGACCACCTGCCGGGCGGCCCGGTCCCCTATTGCATGTATCAGGAGCTGGAAGCCGCCCTGCTCGGCCTTGCGGACGACCTCCCTGAGCTGCGCATCCGCGTGGAGGAGCCCACCCTTTCCACCGGCCCCATCCGCATAGGGCTTCTTGAGCGCGGCGGTCCGGGCGCCGAACGACCCGTCGGCGTAGAGCTTCATCCCGCCGATGCGCAGGAGCGGGCCGCCCTGCCCCGTGTGGCCCCCCCTCTTCACCAGGTCCATGAAATCGCGCGCTTCGAAATGGAGCGTGGCCCGGACCGTCAGCAGCCGCTGCCGGTGGGCCGTTTCGTAGGCTGCGAGCTTGTCCAGCCCGATGATGTCGTGGACGGAGGTGACGCCGAGGCGTTTTGCGAGGCCGAGCGAGTGCTGAAGGCCGGCGAGCATCTCGTCCAGGCCGGGACGCAGATGGTACCGGGCCCGCTCGAGGGCGCCCTCCCTGATGATGCCCGTGGAGCGGTCCACGTCCTTTTCGCCGATGACGCTCCCTAGGGCCTTGAGCCCCTTCGTGTTGAGCGTGGCGAGGTGGCCGCAGACGCGAATCAGCATGACCGGCCGGTCGGGCGAGGCGGCGTCCAGGTCCCGCCGCGTGAGGTAGCGCTTATCAGGCCATTTCGCCTCGTCCCAGCCGCGGCCGAGTATCCAGCCTGCGGCATGGCGCTTTTCCCCGTTCAGTTTCCTGCCCTCGCTCTTCACGCTCCCCGCCATAAATGGCGAGGCATCAACGCCTCGCATCGTGACGCTCCCCGCACTCAAGTGCGGGGCATCGACGGTGCCCTCGCTCTTCACGGTTCTATCTGCGCGGTTCCGAATCGCATCAAGCACGTCGGATAGATTGCGACTGGCAGAGAGGTCCAGCCGCCGGCTCCAAACGCCGAGGCTCAGGAAATGCGTGTGGCAATCGATGAACCCGGGCAGGACCGTCCGCCCGCCGGCGTCCAGGATGTCCGCGTCGGCGCCGGCCCTTGCGAGGACCGCCCTCTCGGCCCCGATGTCCAGAATGCGCCCTTTCGAGAACGAGCAGGCCTCCGCCCGGGGCCTCCGGGCGTCCATGGTGCGGATGTCGGCGTTGAGCAGGACCGTCGTCCGTCTGGCCATCGGACCACCAAAGCGGCCCGGTTATTTAGCGTTTGGGCGAAAGCCATAAATCGGCTCCTCCCGATGGTGGCGGCCGCAATGTCCGCCCAACGCCACAAGACGGCCGGAATAACCGCGCTCGTCCCCCCGGAGATCATCTACGGCTCCGGATGGTATCCGATGGACGTCAACAACTGGATTCCCGGCTCGAACGCGAGGCCGCGCACCAAGCTCTGCGCCTGGACCGCGAGCTGGCGCGAGGCCATCCTGGAGGGTTCGCTGAAGATGGACGCGCTGGTCGTCGTCGCCGGCGGGGACTGCCACAACGCCCTTGCCGACGGGCAGGCGGCGGCGCGCAAGGTCAGGCGGACGCATTTCTTCTTCTACCCTTTCGATGGCGACGCGGGCTACCTGAAGGAACAGCTTCTGGCGCTCGAAGCCTTCCTTGCCGGGGGAAGGCGGGCCGGGGCGGACCCGGCGCACAGGCGCCGGGCCATTGCGGCCGTGGCCGCGGCCAAGGAGCTCGGGCTCCGGCTGGACCGCGCCCGGTCCGACGGAAAGGCGGACCCGGAGCAGGCCTTCAAGCTGCTCATCTCGTTCAGCGACCTCGAGGGGGACCCGACGGGCTTCGTCCGGAAGGTGCGGTCCGCGCTGGACGCCCCGGCGCCCCGGTCGGGGCCGGACGCCCCGAGGGTCGCCCTCATCGGCGTCCCACCGATATACCGCGACTTCCACGCGGTCTGCAGGGAAGCGGGATTGCAGGTGGTCTTCGACGAACTGCCCTACGAGTTCCTGCGCCTCGGGGGCAATGACGTCGCCTCGCTGGCCCGGAGCTACTCGACCTACACGTTTGCCCGGCCGGTGGAGTACCGGCTCGACCTTTTAAAAAGGGAGCTGAAGCGTCGGAAGGTGGACGGCGTCATCCATTACGCCCAGTTCACCTGCCACCATCTTCTCGAGGATGGACTTTTGAGGGAGCTGCTGGACTGGCCGATGCTCACGGTCCAGGGCGACCTCCCGGGCGGGACGCCGGCCCAGGCGCGGCTCCGGCTGGAGGCGTTCGGGGAGCTCTTGCGCGCGAGAAAGGGGGCCCTTTGATGGCCGGCAACGGCACGGTCGTCGGCATCGACGCCGGCTCCACGACCGCGAAACTTGTCCGCTTCGACGGGCGGAGGATAGTGGCGTCGCGGCTGGTCGATGCCCGGAAATGGCCCCTGCTTGTCGGGATGGTCAAACCCCGCGAGGCCGTCTGCACCACCGGCTACTTCCGGCGCAAGGTCCCGCACCATCTCACGCTCACCGAGATCTCGGCGGCGCGGCTGGGGGTGGCGCATTTCTTCCCCGACGCCCAGGTAATCCTCGACCTCGGCGGCCAGGACACGAAGGTAACGGACCTTCGCAACCTGACGCTCCAGATGAACGACAAGTGCTCCGCCGGGACGGGTGCGTTCCTCGAGCAGGCGGCGCGCTACTTCGGCGTGACCGTCGACGGGCTGGCCCGGATGGCCGAGCGCGCCCGCGACCGCGTGGACATCAACAGCACCTGCTCCGTCTTCGCCCAGTCCGAGATGATCTCGATGCTCGAGAAGGGCGCCAGAAAGGAGGATGTGGCGGCCGGCCTGCACCACGCCCTAGCTCGCCGGATAGCCGAGATAGTGCCCGACGCCGAGAGGATCGTCGCCATCGGGGGCGTCGCCCGGAACCGGAGCATGCTCTTCGCGCTGGGCGCAGTCCTCGACCGGAAGCTTTTGGTCCCGCCCTCACCTCAGATGATGAACGCGCTGGGGGCGGCAATGCACGCAGCGAATCACTCAAGCCAGTCGTAGCCCTTTCCCCGGTGGAATATCTGGGTGATGCGGATGGCATCGGGGTCGTCACGATATACGACCCGATAGTCTCCTACACGCAATCTCAAAAGCGTCTCGCGTCCCCGGACACCACGGAGCCTTTTAATATCCCCGGCACCGGCCTCAGATAATTTCCCGAGGGCTTTTCGGATGCGGTCCTTTACGGACCCGTCAAGAGACTCGAACTGCTTGCGGGCCGGGGTGGACAGCAGGACAGCCTTCGGCATCAGAGTTCATCCAAAGAGACCCAATTCTTTTCATTGTCGAGGATTGAATACTGCTCTTCCATGAAATCTACGTAGGCCGCTTTGCGGATGAGCTTCTTGATGATGTCGTTGTATGTCTCGCCCTTTCGCCCGATGGCCTGGAGCCGCTTCCGGACGGCGAGTTCCACCTGGATGGTGGTCGTGGTGCCATTCGTTGCCGTTCTATCGCCTCTATGGTAACTATAGTGGCCATGGTATTTATAGATTGCTATGGAAAACAATCTAATGGGCCTTGTTTATTACATCCTTGTACACTTTCTCGATTTTCCCGCCGATGACCTCCCAGCTGTAGCGCTCCTCGGCGAGCTTGCGGCCGGCCGCGCCCATCTCGGAGGCGGCCCTGTCATTCCCGGCGAGGGCGCCGATCTTCGCCGCGAGGTCGGTGGCGTTGAACGGGTCGCACAGAAGGCCCGTCTGGCCGTCCTTTATGACCTCGCGCACGCCGGGGAGGTCCGAGGCCACGACGGGCTTGCCGCTCGCCATCGCCTCGACGAGCACGAGCCCGAAGGCCTCCAGGCGCGAGAGCGACGGCAGGACCAGGAGGTCGCAGGCGGCGTAGTATGCCGGCAGTTCGGCCTCGGCCACCTTGCCGGCCACAACGAATTTCCCCTCCACGCCGAGCTCCCGCATCCGCCGGGACCAGCCCGCCGGGAACTCGCCGGGCCCGACGAGGACGTAGCGCACCTCCGGGCCCGTCAGCGCCGCCGCCTCGATTATGGTCTGGATGCCCTTGTGGGCAGTGAGGCGCCCCACGAAGAGCACCACCTTCTTTCCCTCAAGGCAGTGCTTCCGGCGGACCTCGGCCCCGTCGTTTTGCGGCCCGAACCGGGAAAGGTCCAGCCCCGTGGGCACGAGCGCCGTCGGGTTCTTCCAGAGCGCGTACGAGGTCGCGGCGTACGATTCCGTGTACACGATGATGCGCGCCGCGTGGCGCAGGGTGTAATTGAGCAATGTGCGGTAGTAGACCCAGGAGACGGCCCTCCCCAGGAGCGACGGTATCTCCGGGTCGCAGTGGTGGGTGTAGACTAGCGGGGCGCCGGACCTCACCGCGGCCCGGGCCGCATAGTACGAGCTCATCGGCGGAGGCGAGTGGGCGTGGATGATGTCCCATTTCTGTTCCTGGAGGGCGGCACCGAGCTTCGGTGTGAGGGGCGTGTCGAAGACCATCGATGACACGCTCACGCGCCGGACGGGCACGCCTTCGACGGAGTCGAACTCCTTGAGGCCGGCGTGGTTGGAGGTGAACACCTGGACCTCGTGCCCCTTGCGGACCAGCTCCCGGGCGAGCGCGAGCACGTGCGACTCGACCCCGCCTATGTGCGGGGAAAAGTAGGGAGCGGCGAGCGCCACCTTCATCCGGAGGCCTCACAGTATCCAGGAGCCGGGCTCGACGTAGCCCCTGACGGCCGCGCCCGGGCCGATGAAGCAGTTCTCGCCAATCACGGTCCCGACGTCGATGGTGCAGTTGATGCCGGTCTTGACATTGTCGCCCATTATGACCCCGAGCTTGCGCACCCCGGTCTCGACGCGCTCGCCCCGGAGGACGCAGCGGATGTTCTTCCCGTCCAGCCTCAGGTTGGCCACCTTCGTTCCGGCGCCGAGGTTGCACCGTTCGCCGATGACGCTGTCGCCGACGTAGTTGAGGTGCGGGACGTGCGAGCCGTCCATCACTATCGAGTTCTTGAGCTCCACGCCAGCGCCGACCTTGCACCGTTCGCCGATGGTGGTCGAGGGCCTTATGTAGCAGTTGGGGCCGATGTCGCAGTCTTTCCCTATGGAGACGGGGCCCATCACATAGGCGCCGCTGCGCACGACCGTGCCCTCGCCGACCGAGACCGGGCCCTTGAGGACGGCGTTGGGCTCGAGCTCCCCCTTCATCGACGGCTTGAGGTCGCGCAGGAGCAGCTCGTTGGCGCGCAGAAGGTCCCAGGGCCGGCCGACGTCCACCCAGGGCGCCTTCGAGACGAATGCGGAGACCTTCCTTTCGGGAAGCAGGAGCCGCAGCGTGTCGGTTATCTCGAACTCGCCCCGCTGAGAGGGCGGGGTCCGGCGTATGGCCTCGAATATCTCGGGCGAGAACAGGTAGAGGCCGGCGTTGGCCAGGTTCCCCGGCGGGCGGTCGGGCTTCTCGTCTATGGCCGAAACCAGCCCGTCCCGGCCGACCGTGATGACGCCGTACTGGCGGGGGTTTTGGACCTCGGTCACGGTGAGGATGTTTCGGGGGTTGTTCGCGTGGAACGAGAGCAGCGCCCGGACCGTGTCCGCCGTGACGACGATGTCGCCGTTCACGCAGAGGAAAGGCTCGTCCAGCACCGGGCCGGCGATGCCGATGGCGTGGGCGGTGCCCCGGCGCTCCTTCTGCTCGAGATAGCGGAGCTTTATCCCGACGCCCGAGCCGTCCCGGAAGCGCTCCCTCAGGCGGTCCTCCATCCATCCAGCCAGGACGAAGACCTCGTCCACGCCGGCGCCCCGGAGCGCCTCGAAGGTGTGCTCCAGGAAGGGCTTTCCGGCCGTGAGCAGGAGCGGCTTCGGGATGTTGGCGGTCAGGGGCCTCATCCGGGTGCCTTCGCCGGCGGCGAGCACGAGGGCCTTCATCGCCCCTCAATTCCCGGGAGGGAATATATGGCTTTTGGGTATGCACCCCCGCCGGACCTTGGCCTGATTTGGGAAAAAGGTTATCCGGGGCCCGGTGCATCCGTCTGGCGGGATTATGACCAATGGTACCGGGGAAACGGGGAATCCGCCTGCCTCCGGCGGCAGGGCGGGTGTGCAGAGCGTATCGCTGCGCGTGACGGGCATGACCTGCGCCAACTGCTCGCGCACCATAGAGAACGCCCTGCGGAAGGTCCCAAACGTGAGTTCCGCCTCGGTGAACCTCGGGACCGAGACGGCCACGGTCGGGTTCGCCCCCGGGACCGTGAAGCTTTCCGACCTTCAGAAGGCCGTCATCGACGCCGGCTACGGCGTGGTCACCGACCGCGTCAACATCAAGATCGGCGGGATGACCTGCGCCAACTGCGTCCGGACCATCGAGAACTCATTGAAGAAACTGCCGGGCGTCATTGGCGTGAGCGTCAACCTGGGCGTCGAGAAGGCGCTCGTTACATACGACAAGGGCCAGGTATCGCTCAAGGAGATGAAGGGCGCCATCGAGGACGCCGGATACGACTACTTGGGCGTCGAGGGCGAGGAATCCGAAAAGCTCGAAAGGGAGGCCCGCGAGAATGACCTCAAGAGCAAGTGGACGCGGGCTATGGTGGGTTTCTTCGTTGGCGTCCCGCTCATGCTCGTCACATTCGTTCCCAAGGATTATTTCATGGAGCAGTTCGGCATCGAAATGGCCATGCTCTCGTACGGCATGCTGGCGGTCTCGCTGCCGGTATTCATCTACACGAGCTATCCGATATTCGACGCCGCCTACCGGACATTGAAAAACCTCAATCTCACGATGGATGTCATGTACGCCATGGGCATCGGCGTGGCGTTCGTCGCGAGCGTGCTCGGGACGTTCGAGATCGTCCTCACGCGCGAGTTCATGTTCTACGACACCGCGGTGCTCCTGGCCGCTTTCCTTATGCTCGGCAGGTGGCTTGAGGCGAGGGCGAAAGGCAGGACCTCGGAGGCCATCAAGAAGCTTTTGGGCCTCCAGCCCAAGACGGCGACCGTCATCGTCGACGGCAGGGAGGTGGAGCGCGCCATCGAGGAGGTGGCGGTCGGCGACATCATCCTGGTGAAGCCCGGCGAGAGGATTCCCGTCGACGGCGAGGTCGCGTCGGGCGAGAGCAACGTCGACGAGTCGATGATAACCGGGGAGCCCGTGCCGGTCCGGAAGAGGGCCGGCTCCCAGGTCGTCGGAGGGACCCTGAACAAGAACGGCGTCCTGCGGTTCAGGACGCTGAAGGTGGGGAAGGACACCGTCCTCGCGCAGATAGTCCGGCTGGTCGAGGACGCCCAGGCGACGAAGCCCCAGATACAGAAGCTCGCCGACAAGGCGGTCACCTGGTTCATCCCGGTGGTCCTGGCGATAGCCATCGCCACGTTCGCCGCGTGGTACCTTGCCCTCGGAGGGACGCTCCTCTTCTCCCTTGCGGCGCTCATCTCGGTGCTGGTCATCGCCTGCCCCTGCGCGCTGGGGCTCGCCACGCCCACGGCCGTCACGGTCGGCGTGGGCCGCGGCGCGGAGCTCGGCATCCTGATAAAGAACAGCGAGGTGCTCGAAAATTCCGGCAAGCTCACGACGGTCGTCTTCGACAAGACAGGCACGTTGACCAGGGGAAGGCCGGAGGTCACGGAGGTCATCGCATTCGGCGATGATGGGAGCGGGGAGCAGGGGGCGGGGAGCAGGGACGAGGACGATGTCCTGCGGGTGGCGGCGGGCCTCGAGCGGAACTCCCAGCATCCGCTTGCGGAGGCCGTGGTGAAGCGCGCGGCCGAGCGGGGATTGGCGCTCGAAGCCGTGGAGGGCTTCGACACCTACGAGGGAAGAGGGGTCGGAGGCGCCGTCGGTGGCAGGGCGGCCCTCGTGGGGAACCGTCTTTTGATGCAGGAGAAGGGCGTGAGCGTGCCGGCCGGGGCGGAACAGAGGCTGTCCGCCTTGGAGCTGGAGGGGAAAACGGCGGTCCTCGTCGCCCGCGGCGGACGGCTCCTGGGCGTTCTGGCCATTGCCGATGCCCTCAAGCCCACCTCGAAAGCGGCGGTGGAGGCCCTCAAGGGCATGGGCCTCCACGTGGTCATGCTGACGGGCGACAATTCCCGTACGGCGAGCGCCATCGCGAAGCAGGCCGGGATCGTGAACGTCCGCGCGGAGGTCCTGCCCAAGGACAAGGTGGACGAGGTCAAGGCGCTACAGGGGAAGGGCGGGGTCGTCGCCTTCGTAGGCGACGGTATCAACGACGCCCCGGCGCTCGCCCAGGCCGACGTCGGCATCGCCATAGGGAGCGGGACGGACGTGGCCATCGAGAGCGGCGAGGTTGTGCTGATGCGGGACGACCTCATGGATTCGGTCGCCGCCATCCGGCTGAGCCGAAAGGTCATGACGCGAATCAAGGAGAACCTGTTCTGGGCCTTCGCCTACAACACTGCCCTCATCCCGCTCGCCGCGGGCGTGTTCATCCCGTTCTTCGGAGTCACGATGCCGCCGGAGCTCGCCGGACTGGCGATGGCCATGAGCTCCGTGACGGTCGTCAGCCTTTCGCTGATGCTCCGCCGGTACGACCCGATGAAGGGCCGGTGAGCCGGGGAGCCCGGGAGCCGGTCAGGCGATGAAAAGGCCCGAGCCAGCGTCCGTCGTTCCCGGTTCCCCGGCTTCCCGGCTTGCCAACCGACTTCCGGGCTCCCGGGTTCCCCGGCTCCCCGTATTCCAGTATTCAAAGGGAGGGAGGCCCGCAGTGAAGGCCGCCGCCCTCCCTGGCGCCTGCGCACGGGCACACGGCGGGGCGCCGATGATATTCTGGCACCGCGTATGATATAACTTTTTTGGAGCGTCTCTCTAGCCTACGAGGAACCGGCCGGCGAATGTCGCCAGCGTGAAAACGGCCATCGCCGCCGGAAGGGCGGTCCCTATCTCGTAGCGCCGGGCGGCGCCGTCGGGGCCGTTGCGGATGCCGGAGGTGAACGCCATTATTATCACGACCGTCAAAAGGAGATATGCCCCGATGATGAGGGTGAAGGCCGGGGCCGGAATGGACTGCTGGATGGCCGTCGAGAGCCCCGGGGCGGAGCCCCCGGGCCCCAGCCCCGCCGTCACGCCCGCCAGGACGACATACAGCGCCGCGGTGATGCCCATGACCAGCGGGGCGAAGAAGAGCGCCGTGGTGCGCATCGTGTCCATTATCGAGCCGAGCTGCAGCCGTATGCCGGCGTCCAGCTTCTGCAGGTCCTTGAGGTACTGCGATATGCCCACGATGGTCTGGCCCGCGGTGAGGTTATCCTTGCGAACGCTCTCGACGACCATCCTCATCGAGGCCTTGACGGTGCGCGAGGGGTGGCCGTCGAGGATGCCCTTTCTCCCGAAGAGCACCTCGGACAGCGGCGATCGCGTCAGCCGAAGGGCGAACGAGAGCTTCTGGAAAAGGCCGGCGACCTCGGTCCCTTTCATCGTTTTGGCCGTTTTCAGCATGGCGGTCTCGACGGGCATGCCCTCCCCCACGCGGCTTCCGAGCTGGAAGAGGGCGTCCGGGAGCTCCTCCTCGAGGCGCCGGATGCGGGCCGATTCCGCCCTCTGGGCCCGGGTGGTCAGCGAAAGATATATTCCGGGCGGCAGGGCCGCGCCCCAAAGGAGCAGTATCGCGCCCAGCCCCTCGGAGCCGGGGCCGAGGGCCCCGGAGAACTGGAGCGCGCCAAGCGGGACAAGGACGGCGCCGGCGGCGCAGGAGGCCGCGAGGATGGCCCGCCGGCGGGCCAGCGGAATGGAGGATTCCACCCGCGGAGGGCTCGATGTCCCCGGCCGTTTTCCAAGTATGTTGAACGCGAACGCCGCGGTGGCCAGCGGAAAGACGCCGTCGAGGAGCGCCACGGTCTCCCAGGTGCCCAGCCGCAGTCCGCCCATTGAAGCTATTGGCAGCATCGCGCCGAGCATCATAGGCAGGAGAATGCCCAGCGAGAACAGCACGAACGTCGGGCCCGAAAGGGATGCTGCGAAGCCCTCCATCCGTCGCTTCGTCCCGGAGAGGACGATGTCCACCGCCTTGTCCAGTGAGCGCTGGAGGCCTTCGTGCGTCCTCTCCTGGGTGCCGGCCCGGACCGCGAAAAGCGAGCGCTTGAAGTCGTCGTTCCAGGCGCCCCATTCCTGCGCGAAGGCCAGAAACGATTCCTCAATGCTCGTGTGCCGGCGCAGGCTGACGTTCCAGAGCACCTTGCGCAGGCCGGAGGCCACTGGCTCGTCGGCGTTCTCGGCCGAGAACGCCACGGCGCGGTCCAGCGCCGGCGTGTTGCGCATGGCCATGACCATGTAGTTGACGGCCTCGGGCATCCGGCCCAGCGACCGGACCTTGAGGCGCGCCGCGACCCCCTTCGGGTAGTTCCCGAGCCAGGCGAGGGCCGCCATTGGCGCGACCATCGCGCCGACGAGGACGAAGAGCCCGTCGGGGACGAGAGGGACTCCGGCCAGGAGCAGGAGGACCACGCTGGCCGGGGCTAGCGCGGCCGCCAGGATGCCGGCGATCGTGTACGACAGCAGGGCGATCTGGTACGGCTCGACCGCCATCCCGGTGAACGTCAGGGCCTGCCTCATCTCGGCCGACGCCGAGGCGTTCTCCCGCAGGCGGAAGTCCTCCGAGACGGGCACCGCCCCGGAGACCCTCCTCGCCAGCCGCTCGTACCAGCCAGCGTCTCCCCTTTCACCCTTCCACCCTTCCACCCTCTCACCCTTCCCTTCACCTGTACGCCGTCGCCTTCGTGAACCACGCCTTCCAGTCCTCCAGCGCCCCGGAGAAATCCGTCCGCCGCTTCTCGAGGGCCGCCCAGAGCGCGTCGTTCGATGAGGCCACCCAGCGGGCCCCGAGCACCGACGGGTTCGAGCGCTCCCGGGCAAAGGCCAGCAGTTCCTCCCGCACGAGCGCCCGCAGCCTCACGGCCTGCACCGCCTGCTCCGGTGCGAGGTTCCAGCCGCGGGCGATGGCCGCCAGCCGGGGCGAGCCCTTCATGTCAGCGGCCTCGACCAGGCGGTCCGCCGCCTCGTCGTAGACCAGGAGCGGCCGGAAGGCGCCCTCGCGCTCCTTGTCCACCTCGGAGATCTCGACCACGCGCCGCTGCGATTTGTGCGAGCCGAATGGCCGGCGCAGGCCGGCAACGACGACGACATCGGTGGCCGAGAAGGCCTTCGCCGGGATGCCCATGTCGTGCACCACGCGCTCGTACACGGAGCGCGCCGAGCTGCCGTGAATCGTCCCGAGCACGCTCGAGCCGGCGGTCCCGGCGCGCATCGCCTCGTAGAGCGTCCGGGCTTCCTGGCCCCGGACCTCGCCCATGACTATGGCGCTCTCGCCCAGCCTGAGCGACAGCCGGAGCGCGTCGTCCGCGCTGAGCTCGCCCAGGCCTCCCAGGCTGGACTGCACCTGCATGCTCTGGAGCTTGTAGCCAAGGGCCTTCATCGCCTCCGAGGGAAGCTCCAGCGTGTCCTCGATGGTGAGCACGCGCTGGCTTCGGGGGAACTCGAGCATGAGCGCCCCCAGAAGCGAGGTCTTGCCGGCGCCGCGGCTTCCGGCGACGAGGATGGTCGATTGCCCGTCGATGAGAAGCGACAGCAGTCCGGCGGCCAGGGGGGTGAGACTGCCGGCCTCGGCGAGCTTGGGGAGCGTCCAGGGGTCCGTCGAGTGGCGGCGAAGGGCGATGGCCAGCCCCTCGGGGCTCAGGGGCTTCCCGATGACCGTGACGCGCGTCGAGTAGGCCGAAAGATCCGTCTCCAGGTACGGCCGCGCCTCGGAGAAGGGCCTGCCGCTCTCCGTGCGGAAGCGGGCCAGGAGGGACTCGGCGTCGTCGGCGCCGAGACGGATGTTGGTCCTGCAGCGCCCCCGGGCGCGCGGGTCGGGCGTTCCACCGATTGTCACGTAGACCGGGTTCAGGTGGGCGGGCGCGTCGATGTAGACGTCCTGCACATAGGAATCCTGGAGAAGGCTCTCCGCTATGCCCAGGCCGGCGGTGTAGCGCGCCAGTATCTCCGAGAGCCGGCGCGCCTGCGCAAGCTGGGCCGCCCGTGCCGGCGCGAGCGTTATCTGGCGCTCCTGTGCAAGCCGGGATATTATGCGCGCCCCTTCCCTGGCGACATAGCTCCGGGCCTGCTCCGGACGGAACGAGGCGGCCATCTCCGGCACGGCCGCCAGGAGCTCGTCCCGGGCGGCGTCGATGAGCCGGACGTGCTCCGGCTCGAGGGAGTATTCCTCGGGCAGGAGCTGGTAGAGCAACTCGGTTTCGTTGGCCAGCCGGTAGATCGCCACCCGGGACGGGCCGACATGGTACTCGAAGAGGAACGTCGCGTCGTCGGGCAGGGAGGGCGTCACCCACGAGCGCGAGAACCCGGGCCTTATCCGGATGTCCCTCTCAAGGCCGCGGGCCAGCGCCCGGCGGAGGGCCTTCGCCAGCCCGTCGGGGCTTCCGCGGTCGAAGCGCGCTTCAAGCGTGCTCAGCCGCTCCAGGGCGATCATCGTGTGCGAAACCTGCGGGACTGCCGGGACTGCGGGTACTGCAAGCGCCATTCCATCACCTCAGACGACGATCTGGAAACCCTGCTTGACCGTGAAACGGGCGAGCTCCTCGAAAGACCGGGTGACGAGGTCGAGGTCCTCGGCGGTGGCCGTCAGGCACTGCCGGCACACCAGCCCGGCGGACCGGCCCGTCCCGAGGAGGCGGGCGATGGCGTCCCGCACGGCGGCCGGGAAGGCGCCGGGATCGGAAAGGAGGACCGCCCGCAATGAAGGGAAGAGCTCTCCGGGCCGAAGGGGGCATCGAGAGCAGTCCCGGTATCCGCGGGGCGGGTCCCGGAGCGAAAGCTGGCGCAGGTCGGAGGCCAAGAGCACCAGCCGCCGCAGGAGGGCCATCCCGTCGGCGCCGAGCTGGCTCTCGACGTGCCCCGAGACCAGGAGCGCGTCCGCCCCGCTCTCGGCGGAAAGCGCCTCGAGGGCGCGCCCCAGGCAGGCCGGGTCGGAGAACGGACCCCGGCCCTGGCACTCCCTGCAGGAGAGGATCAGCACCATCTCCCGGCCTTCCTGTCCGAGGGAGTATCTGCACGCCGCCTGCGATGCGCCGTTCGTCATACGCCCATCGATTTGGAGGCGGTGGTATATAAACCACAGGTGGTCATGACCACTTTTTGAAGGCGCAAGGCACGGGGCGCAAGGCGCAATGGATAGCGCGAGGTTCAAGAGGCCGGGCAGACCGGGCGGAGAGGCTGGGCGAAAAATGCAACTCATCCCCCTTGCCATTTCCTCATTAAACCTTGCGCCTTGCGCCTTGCCCCTTGCGCCTTCCATTGCTTCTTTGGTGCGATGGGAAAGACTTTTAAGCGTTGTTTTCCTCTATCGTGTCCGATGGCTGCGGACCCGCGGGAGCTCATATCCCGCATGGCCGAGGAGGGGCGGACGCTCTCCCGCGACGAGTACGAGGCCGTGCTGGGCTTCTACGACAGCCAGCTCGCGCAGTCCCCCTCCGACGAGGTGCTCTGGAACAACAAGGGCGTCGTCCTCGACAAGATGGAGGAGCACCGGCGGGCCGTGGAATCCTACGAGAAGGCGCTCTCGCTCAACCCGGGCTACACGGTCGCCTGGTACAACCTGGGCAACTCGCACTGCTACCTTGACGAGCCCGAGCCGGCCGTGGCAGCCTACAGGAGGGTCGTGGAGCAGGGCCCCGAGGACGAGCTGACCATCCTGGACATGGCCCGCACCCTTCTCAATATGAAGCGGCCGGCGGCGGCGCTGGAGCTCTACGACACCGTCATCAAGGTCCGGGGCGAGACCACCGGCAACCTCCAGGGCCGCGGCACCATACTGGAGGAGATGGGAAAGGGGAAGAAGGCCCTCGAGGACTACGAGAAGGCCATCCTGCTCGAGCCGGGCAACGTCACCGCCTGGCTGAGCAAGGGCAACGCCCTCTACGGGCTGGGCCGCTACGACGACGCGCTGGACGCCTACAACTCGGCGCTGGGGCTTGCGCCCGACGACGAGGAGGTCTGGAACAACAAGGGCTACCTGCTCTTCATCATGGGCCGGTACTCCGAGGCGCAGGCCTGCTACGACCGGGCCCTCTCTGTCAACCAGCGCTACAAGCCGGCCTGGTACAACAAGGCCTACATCCTCCAGGCGAGCGGGGACCTCGAGGGCGCCAAGACCGCCTACGACCGGGCCCTCGAGCTGGACCCGATGGACGAGATAGCCTGGAACAACCGCGGGAACGCCGAGTACAACCTGGGAAACTACAAGGAATCCGTCCCGTTCTTCAAGCGCGCCATCGACATCAACGCGGACTACGAGATCGCCTGGAACAACATCGGCAACGCCCTCGACAAGCAGGGCCTGCACGCCGAGTCGCTGCCCTACCACGAGAAGGCGCTCAAGATAAACCCGCGCTTCGACTACGCCTGGTACGCCAAGGGCTACTCGCTCTTCCACCAGGGGAAGCCCGAGGAGTCGCTCAAGCCCCTGGACCGCTCGCTGGAGCTCAACTCGCGCTACGAGCACACCTGGTTCACGAAGGCGCAGGCGCTCTCGGCCCTGGGGCGCCCGGACGAGGCGCTCGAGTGCCTCGACAAGTGCCTGGAGGTGAACCCCGCCTTCGACGAGGGCTGGGTGGAGAGGGCGGCCCTGCTGGAGGGGATGGGCCGGGAGGAGGAATCCCGCGAGAGCCTCGAGAGGGCGCTCCGGATGGTCAGCCTGGCCGCCGGGGCCGACCCGTCGGACGACGCCCTCCCGGCCCGGAAGGCGGGGCTGCTCTGCCGGCTCTGGCGCTACGACGACGCCGTCCGGACCTACGAGCAGGCGGCAGCGCGCTGGCCGTCGGAAGCCGGTTTCCGGGCCGGCCTTGCCGGGGCGCTCCTGCGCGCCGGAAGGGCCGAGGACGCGCTGGCCGCCTACCGCCGGGCCCTCGAGGCCGATGCCGGCTCCGTCGCGGCCCTCTCGGGCGCGGCGCGGTCCGCCCGCGAGCTCGGCCGGATGGCGGAGGCGCTCGAGTATTTCCGCAGGGCAAGGGCAGCGGGCCCGGAGGACGCCGAGGTCCTCGACGAGGGGGCCTCGGCGCTCCTCGAGGATGGCGCGCTCGAGGAGGCGGCGGACTGGTACCGCAGGGCCGTCGCGCTCAGGCCCGACAACGCATCGTACCGCCTCGGACTCGGAACGGCGCTCTCCGCAAAGGGCGACTGGGACGGCGCCGCCGGCGAGCTCAGGAAGGCGCTGGAGCTCGAGCCCTCGGACGAGGTGGCCTGGTGCGAGCTTGGCATGGCCCTCCTCCAGGCGGGAAAAGCCCGGGAGGCGGCCGGGAGCTTTGACGCCGCGATAGGGATAGATGAGCGGTACGAGGCGGCCTGGCTGGGCAAGGCCCGGGCCCTGGCCGTCTTGAAGGGCCCGAAGGCCGCCCTCAGGTACGTCGATGTCGCGCTTTCGCTTTCACCCGGGTTCCCCGAGGCGCTGGCCCTGAGGGGCGAGCTCCTGGGCGGGGCGCCGGCCGGCGCGGCGCCGCCGGCGCCCTCCGGCGAGGAGGAATGACCACGACAGGCGGACGGATGAGCTTCGATGAGCTGACCGCGCTGGTCCAGCGCGGCGACCTGCGCCAGGCCAGGGGCGACGCGCTCGGGGCGCTGAGGGACTACGAGCTCGCCCTGAAGGAGGCCCCCGAGGACCCGATGATATGGAACAACCGGGGGGTCTCGCTCTCGTCGCTGGGCCGGTACGACGAGGCCGCAGGCTCGTATCGGAAGGCAATCGACATCCGCCCCGGCTACTGGATGGCCTGGTACAACCTCGGCAAGGCCCTCCACCTGAAGGCGGACCGGACCCCCGATGTTGCGGAAGGCTACGAGGCTGCGCTCGACGCCTACGAGCGGGCGCTGGAGCTCAATCCCTCCCACACGAGCACGCTGAACAACAAGGCGGTGGCCCTGCGCAGGCTGGGGCGCCACGAGGCGGCGCTCGAAGCCTACGACGAGCTCCTGGGGTTCGACCCCCTGTACGGGCATGCCTGGTACAACAAGGGCCTGCTCCTCAAGCTCCTGGGATTCCCGGATGAGGCCGCGGAGTGCTTCGAGGCGGCCTCCGGCCTGAACCCGGAGCTCGCCGGCAGCGCCAGGCGGGAGGCCGGCCCGGGCCGTCCGGCCGGGCGCGGTCATCGGCCGCCCCGCCCGCCCGCCGGGCCCCCCGGAGGGGACGGCCCCGGGGAAACGGACCTTCGCGACGTGGAACGGCCGCGGCCGAAACGCACGAAAAAACGGTGAAGAACGGCCCGTGGCGGAAGGGCCCTGCCAGTCGTCACCCGCCGCCGGCGTCCCTGGGTTCGAGCCCCGCGCCTTGCTCCCTGCCCCTTGCTCCTTTCCTCAGACGATCGGAACGAGGTTCAGCTTCGGCGCCGGCCCGCCCTCTTCAAGCTCGAGGCAGAACACGTTGGTCAGGGGCCGCTCGCAGTAGAGGATGGCCGCCCCGTCCATCGTCTTGAGCTTCATGTGGATGTTCGAGGCATTGGCCACGCGCTGGTTGAGGTCCGACTGGCCCGGCTTGACGATGCGGATGACGATGTCGCCCTCCTTTGAGGCGAGCTCCGACGAGATGTTCAGGAACTTCCGGTAGGATTCGGCCGAGAACCGGGTCTCCTGCGTCTCCACGGCCACGATCTCGAGGATGGCCTGGCCCGTTTGTTTCCGCAGCTTGGCGACCTCGCGCGACCACTTGTCGAAGTCCTTCTTTATCTCCTCGAACTCGAGCGTCACGAGGTGCGACTTGTCCTGGTTGCGGCCGGGGTTCACTATCTCGGCGAGCTTGAGGAGCTTCGTGGCCGCCTCCTTGCCCAGCGTCGTCGAGACGGTGTCGAAGAACTCGTCGGCCATCGAGTCCCCCGTCGGGATGACCGCCACGCCCCGGCCCTGCGAGGCGAAATTGAGGGCGGTCGGGAGCACGAGGAGCTTGTAGATGGACTCGGGGAGCGGGTTGGTGACCTCTATCATCACGTTGGAGCCGCGGGGGTAGCCCCCGCCGAGCAGGGTGTCCATCGGCGGGGTGCCCGTCGAGAAAACGCCCTTTTGGTCCGCGACGGGGTCCCACCTGGCGGGCCGGTAGGCCCCCGGCGCCCTGAACTGCGGGAAGTAGTGGAACCTCCCTCCCTGGAGCGTGAAGAGGTAGCGGTGCTGGTGGACCTGCTCGCCGCGCAGCTTCTCTATGCTGAGCTCCCGGATGCGCCGGCGGTCGACCTCGCCCACGTCCATGTTGACGACGCCGTCGACCATGTAGTCAACGATGCGGCTCTCGCTTTCCAAAACGAGCATGATGCGGGCGTTGGAGTTCTCGACGAGGTCCTTCTGCAGGGCGAGCGCGATCTTTGGCAGCGAGAGGTCGTACTTCTCCGCGAGCCCGTCGAGGGAGTCGATGATGAGGTAGGAGGGGTGGGGGAGCCTGCGCTCGATGCGCTCGTAGAGCCGGGAGAGGTCCAGCATGTCCGACTGCTGGAGCAGGTTGTTGAGCATCGTCCTGTCCACGGCCGTCGGTGCCGGCGGGGCTGCCTTGGAATCGTACATCGCCCCCAGGAGCTCCTTGGAGGCAGAGAGCACCTGCGCCTTCTGCTCCGCCTTCCGACCCTTCGGCTCCTTGACCGGCTCGGGCTCCTCGCCCAGCGCCTTGAGGAAGCCGCGGCTTGCGTCCAGGATCTTGTCGCGCCACTCCCGCTCCTTGAGCCAGGCGAACTGCGAATAGAGCGCGGTGTCCGAAACACGCGTGGAGAAGTAGAAGCAGTTGCGGTCGACCCCGAGCTCCTCCAGGCACTGCAGGCAGAACGTGGTCTTTCCCGTGCCCGGCTTGCCCCGTACTATGAGCGAGCGGGCGCTCTCCTTGAGCAGGAACTTCTTGATCTCAATGGGGATGGAACCCAGCAGCTGGCCCTTGTCGGCGGCGGCGTCCTTCACGGTATCACGGGGCTAGGAATGGATGTGGGTACTATTTTTCCCTTTCTGTCCGGAATCCGAGACTCGAATGGGGGCAATGCCGCGGGCGCCCTGGATGGCCGATGGGGCGGGCTCCTCAGACGATCTTCTTCCTGCGGTACCACCAGATGCCGACGGCCGCGGCGACCGCTATCACCAGGATGAACCCGATGAGCCTCTGGTAGCGCTGCTCCCAGGACTGGGCCTCCTTCGAGCCGGCGTCGCGCAGGACGATCCGCTTCTCGACCACCCCGCCGGAGCCGCTGTACTGGGTCTTCTCCCGGGCGGGGTCCACGACTATCCGGACGGTGTACTCGCCGTTCTCCACGAGCGTCGAGTTCCACCTGGCTGACACATTGGCCGACCTGCCCGGCTCCAGCGAGGGCACCGTCTCGTTGGAGATGTAGGTCCAGAGGCCCTGGAGCCGGACCATGAAGGCCACCTTGAGGTCGCTCACCAAAACGTCGCCGCTGTTGCGCACGGTGGTGTTGAGCTGGACCTCCCGGCGCGCCTTGACCTCGACCGACCAACGGGCCGTGGCGGTCTGGCCGGCGGCGAGCGCGCCCTCCATCGCGAGCGCGGTGACCGTGATGGTCAGGAGGCCGGGCTTCGCCGGGGCGGTGAGGGTGAAGTTGAGCTCGGGGTACGCGAGCGGTGCGTTCTGGGACATGATGTAGGGCCGCGACGAGTCCGGGGTGCCGTCCGGCGAGGAGAGCTTCGCATCCGCCCGCCGGGCGCCGGAGACATTGACCCAGAAGCCCCAGCGGATGTCCGCCGGACCGAATATCTTGACATTGTACGACCCCTCCGTGGCGGCCTCGAGCTTCTCGGGCCCGATGATGTTGACCGCGGTTTGGTCGGACGCCCCGGACGGCGCCGGCAGGGCCGCCGGCAGGAGCAGCAGCATGGCCGCAAGGGCCCAGGCGGTCCTCATCGGCGCCACCTCCGCCGGGCCAGCACCGCCAAGAGAGCCGCCGCCGAAACCAGCCCCAGGGCCTCGAAGCCGGGCGTCGCCTTTGGCTCCGAGACGCCCGGGCCGGAGGCCTTAACCTCTCCCGCCGTGAGCTTCGGGAAGGTGAGGTTGACCACGAGGTACGCCGGCGGAACATCGGCCTTGCTGGAGAGGGCCGTCACCCGGGCCGTCAGGCCCTTCTCGATGCGGGCCCCGACGAACGGCTGGGCGGTGAGCCGAATGTCGCGGCTTTGGCCGCCGGAGAGCTGGGGATTGTACTCCCCGAGCGTGATGTTCCAGCCGTGCGGGCCGCTGACGCTGAGGTTGAAGGTGTCCACCCCGTTGCCGGTGTTCTGGAGCTTGAAGCTGTAGTCCATCCCGCCCGCGACGGCGACGGGCGCGGTCTCGGAGGCTCCGAGCCCCGCCCCGTAAAACTGCGTCACGTGGACCATGAGCCGGCTCACGTTGGAGAACCGGTCGGGCAGCTCCGAGGATGAGGCGGTGATGGTCACCATGTTGTCGCCGGCGTTGGCGTTCGCCGGGGCGCCCATTGAGGCGGTCACGGTACGGTTCTCGCCCGGCGCCAGCTCCATCCTCGCCAGGCTGAGGTTGACCGACCAGCCCGCCGGCTTGGAGACCTCGATGTCCAATGTCAGCTTCTCGTTGCCCAGGTTGGAGAGGAGCATCGTGTAATTGACAGTGGAGTTGGCCGGTATGGTGGCCTTCTGCGCCTCGTCCCAGAAAAGCCCGATGGAGTGGTCCTTGACCTTGCGCAGAAGGATGTCCCACTGGACCGCCGTGTCGTTTGGGCCCATGTCCAGCGGCCGGGAGGCGTTGTAGGTCAGGTTGAACGCCCCCTCGGAGGCGTTGTAGACCGCTTCCGCGGAGAAGTTCCCCGCCGGGAGCCAGGCCTCGTATACGGCGGGCAGGCCGGGGAGCCTGATGGAGGCGCTGTAGTTCGTACCCGATTCTGCGAGCGTGGTGTTGAGCGTCAGGTCGAACCGGTCCGGCCGGGAGGCGCCGCCGGCGGTGCCGTTGATGTGGGCCGAGCCCCAGAGGCGGACCCCCGGCACGAGGCCGAGGCGCACCTCGAGGGCATTCCCCGAGGGTTCCACCGCGAGCGCCCCGAAGTGGAGGTCGCTGCCCAGCTGGACCAGCACCGAGTAGACGCCCGGGGCGAGCTCCAGCGAGAGCCGGCCGTTCACGTCGGTCCGGCCGCTCGAGTTCTGGGCGCGCCCGTCGAGCGCGGTGAGAACGACCTGTGCCCCTCCCGGGAGCCTCGGCGTCCCGCCGGAGGCGCCGGGCGGGAAGACCGAGAACGAGACGGTGGCGTTGAGCGCGGCCAGGCTCAGGCCGAACTCGCGCTTTTCGAGCGAGACGTCGACGTGCCCGAGGCCTTTGACGGTCGAGTTGTAGCCCGGCGCCTCCACGGATAGGTTGTAGCCCGCCGGGGCCAGGTAGAGCGTGAAGTTCCCGTCGGCACCGGCCGTGGCGCGGTGGACCGCCCCGGTGGTGTTCACGAAGACGGCCACGGCCCCGGACACGCCCTCGCCGGCTTCGGCGGTGCCGTTTTGGTTCCGGTCGTAGGTCACCCGGCCGGCCACGCCTATCAGGCGGGCCATGGAGATGTTCAGGTCGAACACCTTCTCGGCTGGCGCCCGGGCGTCCAGGGAGGCCCGGAAGAGCACCGGGACGAACAGGTCCTGCGAGAGGGTCTCGTTCGTGGCGTTCTCCACCGAGAGCGTGAAGTTTCGGCCCTGGGGCAGCGTCAGCTCGTAGAACCCGGAGGGGTCCGAGGCCACCGTGAGCAGGGCCGGGCCGCCGGCCGAGACGGAGATGCCCACGCCCCCGCGGTTCTCCCCGCTGTCGAAGCGGCCGTTGCCGTCGAGGTCGGTGTAGAGCGTGCCGCGCACGCCGCAACCCGGCTCAAGCGGCAGATTCAGCACCGAGGTCCGGTCGATGCGCACCCGGGAGAGGTGGACGAGGTCGGGGCCCTGCGGGGTCGGCAGCGGCAGGAGCGTCCAGACGGTATAGTTGCCCGGCTGGAGCACGATCTCGTAGCGGCCCTCCACGGTGGCCATGCTCCTCACGAGCGGGTTGGAGGGTATGCCGGGCGTCGAGGCGGTCGGGTCCGGGATAAGGGAATCCGGGATGAACTTGACGAGCGTGTTGCGGTACTCGGCGCGCTGGGCGACGCCGTCGCCGTTCTCGTCCTGGTAGGCCACGCCGGACACGTATACCCTCATGTCGAGGGCGACCTCGAGGTCGAGGGAAGCGCGCCCCAGGGGCAGGGAGAACAGCTGCAGCGTGGTGACGTTGACCGTTCCGCCGTCGATGGTCAGGTTCTGGTCGACCACCATCGAGTAGGCCCCGGGCAGGAGCCTTCCGGAGAGGATTCCGCGGGAGTCCGAGGTCAGGTTGGCGTCGAGGGCGCCGGGGGATTGTGAGAATATCCGGCCGACCACGCCGGCCGGGGCCGGGGCTCCGCCCAGCGCCAGGCGGGCGGTGAACTCGGCCTCCCGGGGCACTATCTTGAAGTTGCGCTTGACGGGCTCGGTGCCCACGGTGATGAAGTCCGAGCCATTCTGGTACCCGGCCCCGTAGATCTCGACGGTGTAGTCGGCTATCTGGGGCAGGTAGGCGGTGAAGGTGCCGTTCCCTCCGGAGTGGGCCAGAAGCGAGAGCTCGGGCCGCTTCCTGTCCGTGAACCGGAGCCATGCCCCGTCGGCGCCCTCGGCGTCGACCGGCTGGTCGTCCCCGTTCACGTCCCAGTACAGCCAGCCGGAGACCTCCACGCCCTTGCCGAGGCTGAGGTTGACGGTCATCGGGGCGCCGACGTCGAGCCGGGTGACGTTGACCGAGGGGGCGCCCCCGGAGACGTTGTTGAACGCCCTGAGGGTGTAGCGCCCGGCGGGTAGCCACGCCTCGTAGTAGCCTCGTGTGTTGGCCGGCAGGAAGAGGCTGGTCCCGCCGCCCTCCACCTCGACGCTGGCCGAGGCCTGGTACTCGGGCAGGCCGATGTCCGGGACGTCCGGCGAGGGCGTAAGGCCCGGCGGGCTTGCGCCCGGGGTCACAGGGTCGAAGGTGCCGTTCTGGTTGTAGTCCTGGAACACGGTGCCGTTCAGGCGGAAGCCCTGCCGGAGGGGCAGGTCCAGCGTGGAGGGCGCCGCTCCCGCCTTCCATTCGGTGAGGTTGACGTTCATGCCTATCCCGCGCAGGGCGCGGGCGTAGACCGTGTAGTTGCCCGGGCTCACCTTCGCGCTGTAGCGCCCGGAGGCGTCGGCCGTGACGGTCACCCAGCGCGCCAGGCTGTCGAGGTTCTGGAACGAGACGACCGCCCCGGGGTCTGTTGCCCCCGAGACGGCGTAGACGGGGAATGCACCGATGTCCAGGGTGCCGTTCTCCGTCTGGTTGACGGCGACGGCGAGCTCTTCCCTGTAATATCCGTCGGTGACGACGGAAACGGTGTAGTTGCCGGGCAGGACGTTGCCGATGACATAGCTCCCGTTGGCGGCCGTGGTGTTGGAATAGAGCACCCGGCCGTCGCCGGACAGGCCGACGGTGAGGTTCTGGGCCGCCGTGCCGTTCTCGAATGTGACGTTGCCGGCCAGGCCGAAGTTGCCGAGCTTCACGTCGAAGGTGTCGTTGGCCGCGGGCTGGAGGCCGGTCGTCCCCCCGTCGGCGGTGTAGCCGCCCTGCGAGACGGTGATGGTGTAGTCGGCCGGGGTGAGGTTCTCCAGGCGGTACCTCCCCTCGGCGTCCAGGGGCCCCGTGTAGACCAGGCCCAGCGTGGCGTTCCCGGCCCTGATATCGCCCGTGAGCGGGGTGTCCGACCCGGCGGTCCAGGAGCCGTCGCCGTTGCTGTCGATGTAAGACCGGCCGTTCAGGGCCGAGGTGTTGACCCTGAAATCCTTCACTATGTTGTAGTCCAGGATGCCGTCGCGGTCGAGGTCCAGCTCGTGGCGCATGGCCTGCTCGTCCGAGACCCGGAACTTGGCGGTCCCGAGAAGCCGGGTCTCGCGCAGGAGTATCAGGTCGTCGGTCGAGCCCATGCCGCCATTGGAGACGGCGACAGTGACGTTCCCGTAGGGCGCAAGCAGGCTGTACCGCCCGTCGGCGCCCGTGATGGCGTAGCCATGCGGGACGCCAGGGTAGTAGGAGGAGGCCACGGAAAGGTCGTCGTAGACCGTGACGCGGGCCCCGGCCACCGGCTTGCCCGTGTCCGTGGTGACGGTGCCGTTCACGTAGGCGCCGTGGTAGTACTTGAGGAAGAACACGCCGGCGTAGAGGTTGCGGTAGAAGAGGTCCGTCACGCCCTTCTTCTCGTCCTGGTTCTTCTGGGACGTCCAGGGCGGCACGACCTTCCAGTCCTTGGAGTGGTTGGCGAGGCCGGTGGACTCGTTGTACGGGTTCCAGTAGGCCGTGCGGTACTCCAGGCGGAAGTGGGACATGTTCCAGCCCTGCATGGGCGGGTACTGGCCGGTGCGCATTGTGTTCCCGACGAGGCTGGGGATGTCGGTGTAGCCGTAGGCCCCCGGAGGCAGGCCCACGTCCGCCGGGCCGTAGCCCACGTATGCCCTGTAGAACATCGAGTTGTAGAACGGCGCGTTGTAGTAAAGTTTGTAGTCGCTTATCCTGAAGTCGGGGTCCGTGCGGACGGATTCGGGGAGGTTGGCCGGGTCGTACTCCTGCCCGTCATTGCCCAGCGCCTTGGTCGTCAGGAAGTCGTTGATGTCCTGGTCGGAGAGCTTCACGGGCGCGTAGAATATGCCGGTGTTCTGGGCGGTGAACGGGAACATGCGGGTGTCCGCGGCGAAGTAGCGTATCTCGTGGCCGGTGAGGGTGCAGAGCTCGTCGTAGAGGTCGACCAGCTGGCGCTGGGATAGCCGGGAGGTCAGGATGCCCCCTAGGGCGGCCCACTTGGCGTTGTTGTCGTTCATGTCCCGGGTCCGCTCCCCGTAGATCCTGGGGTGCTTGATGATCTCGGAGCGCCATTTTTGCAGGTCCTTCATCTCCTCGATGTCGATGAAGTCCCGGCCGGCGTCCTCCCCGAGGTAGCGGTCCAGGAGGGCGTGCACCTTCGGGTCCCGCGTGGAGCCCTCGGCGACGCGGGCGACGTAGTATGCGATGGCCTGCGTCTCGTTCTGCGCGGTTATTATCGAGCCGGAGATCTCCACCCCCTGCTGGAAGTTGTCGGCGATGGAGGGGTGCTCGCCCATGCGCATGCACCAGTGGCCGTAGTCCCACCAGGCCACGAACGCCGGGCGGTCCTCCGGCGATTCGTTGGTGTCCTGCGTCCGGAACCAGTACATGCCGTCCGTCCAGTAGTCGCTGGGGAAGGCGGTGCCGAACGAGCCGAACCACCAGAGGCCGCCCTGGTCCGGCTTGTAGCCGGCCGGCCGGAGCTGGGACGGCAGGAAATCGTAGATGCCCTTATCGAAGTCCTTCTTCGTCTCGTAGGGTATGCCGGCGTCGATGCCGTACCAGGTTGCCGAGCCGATGACCATGTAGCCGATGAATAGGGCGCCCACGACGTGCCTCACCTTGACGGAGCTCTTGACTGCGTGCCAGCTGGGGACCCTGCGCCCCTCGTTGAGCCCCCGGTAGGTCTTGGCCATCTTCTTGTAGTCCAGGAGGTCGATTATGACCCAGGTCACCCAGCCGCCCAGGATGGCGAAGATGGGCGTGGCGTTGTACATGAACCGCACCGCGCTCATGGCCATGAATATCGCCATGAAGCACCACATGATGGTGAAGATGTAGTCGTTGCGCCAGCGCTCCTTGGGGAGCCTCCAGGCCGAGTAGACGAGGGCGATGAGCGCGAAGTAGAACACGTACTCGCCGTACGAGTAGACCATCCGGCTGAAGTCCGGGGGCTGGGCCTCGGCGATGGTGGTGTAGAGCTTGTCCCGGATGAAGTAGCCCTGGAACCCGAGGAGGACGTTGTACACCGTCGGGAAGAAGGCCATCAGGGCGAGGTAGGATACGATGACCACGGCGGCCAGGGCGCCGAGCACCATCATCCAGGGCTGTTCACGCGTCACCACCACTATTCCGGCGAGCAGCACCGTGGCGAGGAACACGAAGAAGGGCGTCTCGTACCAATGGATGAACTGCATGGTGTAGTAGTACGGGAACGAGATGAGCAGCGGCACGGCCATCGCTATCAGCGTGACCATGGCTATCCCGTAGGGGTCCTCCCGCCGGAAGCGCTTCACCCAGGAGTGGACGAGGAAGTACATGAACAATATCGCGAATAGGTAGGTCCCGCCCTTCCAGCCCAGCATGACCGCGCCCATCGAGAGGCCCGCGAGCACCGCGTAGAGTATGCTCACGCGGTTGTGGGCGAAGAGCTCCATCGTGCCGCCCGAGATGTCGGTCATCGAGCGCCACCTTCCCACCCAGTTCTTCTCCTCGAGGTTCTTGAGCGCCCTCATGAGGAAGAAGAACCCCGCCACGGCGAAGAACATCGTGTAGGAGTCGTGGTCGGAGAAACCCAATGGCGTGCGTTCGACGTTGCCCGCCATGACGGCGATGAAGAACGCCGCCAGGTAGGCCGGCCTGCGGCCGAACATGTCCCTCGTGAAGTAATACACGGGGAACACGGTCATCGCCGCCCAGAACGCCGGCAGTATCTGGAAGAACATCCACACCGATTCCGTCAGGTCGAAGCCGTAGAACGGCGAAAGCATCATCCCGAACAGCATGGACGACCAGGCGAACGCCGGCGGGTTGGGGTTGGGGCCGCCGTTGGGGTAGTTCATGAGCGGGTCCCAGGAGAGGTGGCGGCCGTTGTCCATGATGTAGTCGATGGTCCTCTTGTGGTAGTCGGGGTCGTTGCCCGAGACCACATAGGAGTACTCCCCGTAGGTGTCGGCCGGCGCCACCGCCGGGCCAAAGTACCAGTAGCAGCGGATGAACATCGCCAGCACGAAGAAGGCGACCAGTATTCCCGCAGTTACCAGCCTGGCCCGCATGGGGCGCGCTTGCTTGCTGTCCTTGACCACTGTGCTCATCGCCATCGTCCGAACCTCTTATTTGACGGTTCACGTCTGATAGAGGAAGCCAAATGCCCATTTCATACTTATACGTTATGATTCCATTGTAGAAGGGATATATGTCCGAAAAAGGCGAATTGCGCAGATAAACCTTTAATACTCGTTTTTGGATTGAGGGTAACCCAAGAGAACGGTGAAGCACTTTGGCGGAAGAAAAGGACGAAAAAAAGTCAGAGCAGCGGCCCTCCGCACGCAAGGTCAAGGACAAGTGGCGGGCCAAGGAATGGTACAAGGTCATCTCCCCCGACATGTTCGGCGGGCAGCAGATAGCCGAGACGGTCTCGGCGGACCCGTCCCTGCTCCAGGGCCGGGTGATATCGGTCGCCCTCCAGGACATCACCGGGGACTTCTCGAAGATGCACATCAAGCTCAACCTGCGCATCAACCGCGTCGCCGGATTCGAGGCCCACACCGAGTTCGTCGGCCACGACATCACGAGCGACTACATCCGGCGGCTCACCCGGCGCAAGCACTCCAAGATGGACGGCGTCTTCGAGGCCAGGACGAAGGACGGCTACACCATCAAGGTCAAGCCCATGGCCATCACCGAGAAGCGCATCCAGACCAGCCAGCAGAAGGCCATCCGCCACCTGATGAGCACCGTCGTGTCCGCCGCCGCCGGCAGGCAGACCCTGAGCGAGCTCGTCAAGGACGTCCTTTCCGGGGACATGGCAAAGCTGATATTCAAGGAGTGCAAGCCGGTCTACCCGATACGCAAGATAGAGATCCGGCGCACCCAGATAACCGACATGCCCGAGCCCTCCGAGATGCCGGCGACGGCACCCGCCGAGGGCGCACCGGCCGAGGGCGCTGCGGCCGCCCCCGCGGCCCCCGCCGAGGGCGCGCCGCCTGCACCGCCGGCGCCCTCGCCGGCTCCCTCTTCTTCACCGCCGGCTCCCGCGCCCAAGCCCGCCCGGGCCCCCGAGGAGCTCCCGGACGAGGAAGAGTAGGGGCATGGCCGATCCTGCTGACCTGACAGCCGGTGCCGGGATTCCCCCAGTGGCGGCAGTCATCCTGCTCATCGCGGGATTGGTGGTCGCATTCTTCGGCAAGACCCTTTTCAAGGCCGCGGTGTTCCTTATCGGCGCCGTGGCCGGCGCGGCGCTGGCGGGCGCACTCGCCAACTGGCTGCTGCCGGGCAACACGGCCTGCCTCCTCGGAGGCGCGGCCATAGCCGGCATCATCGGGGGCTTCCTGGCCCTGAACATCGTCAAGGGCATCATAGCCATCTCGGTCGGCGGCCTCTTCGCCTGGTTCGCCACCGCCTTCACGCCCGACCTCGTGGTGGCGCTGGTCGCCTTCCTCGCCGGGTTCGTCCTGGCGCTGGTGCTCATGGACCGGCTGCTCGGCGTCGTCACCGGCGTCGCCGGAGGTGCAATGGCCGGGTTCGCAATGACGGGGTTCGTTGACGCGCCCGCCGGGCAGTACGCCGGCCTGGCCGTGGGAGCCGTCGTGGCGCTGGCCGGGATATATTACCAGAACTGGAAGAACAAGGGCGACCTCAGCCGGCCGGACAAGGACGAGAAGAAATAGGGCGCAGGGCGCAAGGGGCAAGGCGCAAGGGGCAAGGAAGGAAGGCGCACGGGGCAAAGAGCAAGTGATGTCAAGAAAGGGTTCTTTTTCCCCGCCACCTCTTCACCGGATAACGTGCCTCCTCCTGCCCTTTGCCGCCGACTGAGTGAAGAGGGGGGGTGGGGAAAGAACAATCCTCGTTATCACTCGCTCGATGAAAAATCGGCCCTTGCGCCCAGCGCCTTTCCCTTTATATCGGCCCTCTGATGATCTTCCTGTCGACGGCTATCCCGCCGGGCGTCACGATGAGCATGCTCTTCGAGATGCCCGCGGCGTCGCCGCCGGTGTCCCGGTTCACGTTCTTTATCTCGTTGCTCACGCGGCGCATCGCGAGCTCGTCGCTCGCGACGGCCGAAAAGTCGATGACCACGACGTGCCCGTTGTAGACGAGGTTGAGAAGGTCCGCCAGATCCTCGTGCCGGTGAAGCTCGGCGACCTTGACCATCGTCTTGGCCCCGGCCCCGGGCTCGTCCTCGAACTCGATGGCCCCGAGATCGATGTAGGTTTCGGATTCGACCGGCTTCGGCGGCTGTTCGCCGGGAAGTATCTTTTTGAGAATTCCGCGTCCCATTGGCTCACTCTCTGAGAGTGAAACGGCGAACGGACTTATAAAGTTTGGCCAACGCCGCGCGGTTGGGGACCGGAAAGCCGGTAAACCGGTAAACCGGCAAACCGGTAAACCGGTAAGCCGGTGGAACGGAACGCCGAGGTGACGGTTCGCCGGCTCTCCAGCTTTCCGGCATCCCCACCGGTTTACCGGCTTACCGGTTTACCGGTTTCCCCGTCCGTTTATTTGTCAATCTCCTCGAGTTCCTTTTCCTTGAAGGTCGAAAGCGGCAGCGGCGCCTTTGGGTCCTTGCCGGCCACGTAGTCGAAAATCTTTTGGACCTCTTCGGCCTCGGAGCAGAAGAGGCGGGCCACGGGCAGGTCGTTGGGGCAGGCCTCCTCGCACATGCCGCAGCGGACGCAGGACGAGACCATGTGGTTCAGGCGCGTTATGTGGAACAGGAGGGTGTCCTGGGGCATCCGGAGCAGGCCTTTCTTGCCGGCCTTGCGAAGCATGCCGCGGGCCGTGGGCTTCATGAACTCGGCGTCGAAGATGCACTCCTTGCAGTAGCAGATGGGGCAGGCGTCCCGGCAGTTGTAGCACCGGATGCACGTCGACAACGTTTCGAGCAGGCCCTCGAGCGTGCCCATCCGAGCCTTGGTGTCGGCCAGCCACTTGTTCCGGAACTCAGCGTTCAGGGCCGTCCGGCGTGAAAGCTCGCGCTTGCGGCCCTCGGGGGCCTTTCCCGGCTTGTAGCCGGCCTCCTCGAGCGCCTTCAGCGCCTGCTTCCCGAGGTCCGTGTGCGCCTCGATGTACAGGTCCTTCGTGAGGTCGCCCCCGAGATGCGTAACGGCCAGGTCGGCCGTCCCCTCGACGGGCCAGAAATACTCGCAGGCCCAGCAATTGTCCCGAAGCATGGTCTGGCACACGGTGGCCATGGCCGTCGTCGGGTCCTGCCCGGCCTTTCGCAGCTCCTGGGCCTTCTTGTCGTAGACCTTCATCCGGAAGGTGCCCAGGCAGTCCTGGCCGATGAACAGGATGTTCTGCCGGTTTATCTGGTTGAGCTTGACCAGTTCGATTGCGGCCCTAAGCTCGCAGGGCCGGAGCACGGCCGCTATTTTTTCGTCCGGCTCCGTCTCGGAAAGCAGCTGGAGGAGCTTGGCGCTGTTGACCGGCATCACGAAATTGATCGGCCTCGCCCGCCTGAGCCCCGCCGCCCTCTTCACAAGCGTCTGGTTTATCGAAGTGCCGTGGACCGATTCCTGCGGGATGAGCAGGGCGTCGACCACCTTCTTGTCGAGCAATCTCGCAAGGGCGCCCGTCAGGGCAGCATTGAAATCCCCTTCCTTTACCGGAACGTGGATGGCGTCCATCATCATCACCTCAAAGGGCCCACTCCTCGCGGAACTTGCTGGGGCCCATCTTCTTCAGCTCTTCCGTGAACTCCGTCACGGTCTCGGCGAACTTCTTGCCCTCTGAGGCGGATATCCAGCGCACCCACACGCGCCGCTCGTCGAGGCCCAGGTCCTTCAGGAGCTGCTTGAGGATGGTCGCCCGCCGCCGTGCCTTGTAGTTCCCGGACTGGTAGTGGCAGTCGCCCGGGTGGCAGCCGCCGACCAGGACGCCGTCGGCGCCCTCCATCAGCGCTTTCACGACGTACATGGGGTCCACGGCGCCCGAGCACATCACGCGTATCGGGATGAAGTTGGACGGGTACTGGAACCGGCTGACGCCGGCCAGGTCCGCGCCCGTGTAGGTGCACCAGTTGCAGACAAAGCCCACGATCTTGGGTTCGAAGTCGGCCATTCATTCACTTCCCATCATCGATTCCGTCATTCCTTCCACATCCTCAGGTCAGCGCCTCGATTTGCGCCATGAGCTGCTTCATCTTGTGATTCGACAGCAGTATCGCCTTCGACGGGCAGGTCATGGCGCAGGCCCCGCAGGAGGCGCACTGGGACGGGTTCACGTATGCGACCCAGCGCGTGGCGCCGCGCTTGTGGTCGGCCACCTTCTTCATCACGATGGCGCCCGCCGGGCACACCGACTCGCACTGCCTGCAGCCGGAGCACCGCCGGTCGTCCACCTCGGCGCGTTCGGCCGGCACCGGGACCTCGCCCGAGAGCATCAGCTGGTTGAGGGCGGCCGCGGCCGCCTTGGCATCCTGCACCGAATACCGGATGCCGCGCGGACCGGCCGCGCAGCCGACCACCGCGATGCCCTTCCTCTCGAGCAGGTCGTAGGCCGGGTTGAGCTCCTTGAAGAAGCCGTCGCTGTCCAGCGGGATGCGGAACACCTGCGAGAGGGCCTCCGTCCCGGAAGCGGCCTCCTGCCCGGCGGCGAGAACCACCAGGTCCGACCTTATGCGCAGGAGCTTGCCGGTGTCTATGTCCTCCCCCACGACCACCAGGCCGTTCTTGTCGGCCGTTACCTCGGACACCCTGCCGCGCAAAAAGTGGATGCCCATGTCGCGGGCCTCCCGGTAGTGCTCCTCGAAGCCGCGGTACGGCCCGCGCAGGTCTATGTAATGGATGAATATCTGGGCGTCGGGATAGCGCTTCTTGAGCTCCTTGGCCTCGCCGATGGCGTAGGTGCAGCAGACCAGCGAGCAGTGGGCCTTCCCGCGCCCGGTCTCGTCCCGCGAGCCCACGCACTGGATGAAGTCGATGACCTTCGGTATCTTGCCGTCCGACGGGCGGCGGAGCTCGTTGTCCGACGAGCGCGCCGCCACTATCAGCTTCTCGAGGTCCAGGAACGTGACGACGTCCTTGTGCCGGCCGTAGCCGAACTCCGGGAGCCTCGTCGGATCCACTATCTGCGAGCCCGTGGCCAGCACGACGGTGCCGGCCTCCGCCTCCTTGATCCCGTCGGGCGTCCGGATCTTCAACCGGTAGTTGCCGAACACTCCCTTGAACTCCTCGAGGGAGCTGTTTAGGTACACCTTGATGCGCGGGTGCTGCATCACCGATTCGGTCTTCGGGACCAGGATGCACTCCCGGCAATAGTGCATGCAGCAGCCGTCGGGCTTGCACTCGTGCGTGGGGAATGTGGTGGAGAGCTGCCAGGTCCGGCCGCCCAGCTCGCCCTTCGTCTCGACGAGGTGCACGTCGTTCCCGCCGTCGGCAAGGTCGATGGCGGCCTGCATGCCCGCCACGCCGCCGCCCAGAACCAGGGCGGCACGCTTCATTCCGATGCGGCCCCCGTGCAAGGGCTCGAGCATGGACGCCCGGCCCACGGCGGAGGCCAGCATGAGCTTCGCCTTCTCCGTCGCCCGCCTCCTGTCGCGGTGGGGCCAGACGCACTGCTCGCGCAGGTTGGCCATGTCGAACATGTAGCGGTTCAGGCCCGCCGCCACCAGGGCCCGGCCGACCATCTCCTCGTAGACGCGGGGCGTGCAGCCCGCGACGACCACGCGGTCCAGCCGGTTTTCCTTTATTATCTTCTGCAGCTCGTCTTGGCCCATCTGGTCGCAGAGCACGGCGGTCTCGCCGACGAAAACCACGTCGGGAAGCCCTTTCACGTAGGCCTTGAGCGCCTGGAGGTCCAGCCCCGATGATATCTCGCCCCGGCAGGAGCAGAACAGCACGCCTGTCCTGGCATTCTCATCGGTGGCGCGCATCACAACTCCTCCAGCGCGGCGTCGACCATCGTGATGATCTGGTCCTTCGTGAACCCGCGGGGCGAGGGCACGCCCGACGGGCAGGCGGCGGCGCAGGCGCCGCAGCCCTTGCAGAGCACCTCCGTGACCTCCGCCTTCCCTGTCTTCGGGTTTATCTTGATGGCCTTGGTCGGGCACACCGCCTCGCAGTAGCCGCAGCCGGTGCACCTGTCGGAGTCGATGTGCACGGGGATGCCTTCGAGCGAGACCGTGTCTTTCGAAAGCACCTCGACCGCCTTCTGGGCGGCCCCCATCGCCTGCGAGATGGTCTCGTCCATGAAGCGCGGGGAGTGCGCCGTCCCGGCCATGTAGATGCCCTCGGCCGTGAACGAGAGAGGCGCTATCTTGGCGTGGGCCTCCATGAAGAACCCGTGCTCCGTCTGCGGCACCTTCAGTATCTGCGCGAGCTCGAGATTCGTCTCGGCGGGCACCGTGGCGGCGCTCAGGACCAGCAGGTCGGGCCGGAGGATGAAGCGGGTGGCCAGGTTGTGGTCGTTGACATCGATGCGCAGGCGGTCGTCGGCGATGGTCAGGACGGGCTTGTCCGTGTTCTCGTAGCGGATGAACTGGACGCCGAGCTCCCGGGCCGCCTTGTAGTGCTGCTCGTTGAGGCCGTAGGTCCGAAGGTCGCGGTACAGGACGAAGACGTTGGTCTTGGGGTGCTTCTTCCTGGTCTCGATGGCGTGCTTCACCGCCGTGGAGCAGCAGACGCGCGAGCAGTAGGTCCGGCCGGTGTCCTCCCGGCTCCCGACGCACTGTATCATGACGACGGTCTTCGCGTCCAGCTTTCCCTCGTGCAGTATCCGGTCCAGCTGGAGCTGGGTGATAATGCGCGGGTCCGTCCCGAAGCCAAAGTAGCCCGTCGGAACCAGTTCCTTCGCCCCCGTGGCGACGATTATCGCACCCGCGGGCACCTCTTCAAGGGTGCCGCATTTTGCCTCGATGCGCGCCCTGAAGTTGCCTATGAACCCCTCGATGTCGCGCACGCGGGATTCGAGGTGTATGCGGACCTTCGGGTCCGCCTTGACCCGTGCGATGAGGTCGTTTAAGTGCTTTTGCGGGTCCACGCCGGAAAGCAGGTGGTAGATGTTTCGGACGTTCCCGCCGAGCACCGCCTCCTTCTCGACGAGGTGCGTTTCAAAGCCCTGGGCCGAGAGCTCGGCCGCCGCGGTCAGCCCGGCCAGCCCGCCTCCAATAACCAGCGCCGAGTGGGTGACCTTGGCCGGCTCCTTGTGAACGGCCTCGGCCCGCCGGACCTTCTCGACGGCCATGAGCACCATGTTCTTCGCCTTTTTCGTGGCCTTCTTCGGGTCGTCGCGGTGGACCCAGGAGACGTGCTCCCTGACGGAAGCGAGCTCGAAGAGGTGCTGGTTGATGCCCGATTCCTTCAGCGTGTTCTGGAAGAGGGGCTCATGCGTGCGGGGCGTGCATGACGCGACCACGACCCGGTTGAGCTTGTGCTCGTCGATGATCTCCTTCATGTGCTTGAGATGGTCGGCCGAGCAGGTGTAGAGCCCGGTGTCGGCGAACACGACGCCCAGGTCCTTGCGCGTCCGGATGTACCTGGCGACATCCTTGACGTCCACCACGCCGGCGATGTTGGAGCCGCAGTGGCAGATGAACACTCCTATGCGCGGCTCCTCCTCGTTCACGTCCTTTTCCGGCGGGAAGCTCTCAACCGCGGCCAGGGTGCCGCGCTCCGACGAGATGCCCTCCGTTGCCTTGGCGGCGGCACCCAGGCCCTGCGACACCGTGTCCGGTATGTCCTTGGGCGCCTGGAGCGCACCGGCGACGTAGATGCCTTCGCGGCTCGTGGTCATGGGCTCGAGCCCCGGCGTGGCCGCAAAGCCGAACTCGTTGAGGTCGACGCCCAGTTTCTTCGCCAGCGCCTTCAGGTCCTCGGGGGTCTGCATCCCGACCGACAGCACGACGAGGTCGAACCGCTCGCGGTGCGTGGAGCCGGTCTCGTCGCGGAAGCTGATGACCAGGTCCTGCGTCTTGGGGTCCTCCTCGATGTTCGGGACGCGGCAGCGGTGGTAGACCACGCCGTATTCCTTCTCGGCGCGGTTGCGGTATTCCTCGAAGCCCTTGCCGTAGGTCCGCATGTCGATGAAGAATACGTGGGCGTCCGTCCCGGGGGCGTGCTCCTTGGCTATTATCGCCTCCTTGGTGGCGTAGGTGCAGCACACCGCCGAGCAGTACGAGCGCCCGGACGGCTCGTCCCGCGAGCCCACGCACTGGAGCCAGGCGATGCGCTTGGGGTGTTTGCCGTCGGACGGCCGCTTGACCTCGCCCTTGAACGGCCCGGAGGAGGAGAGCATGCGCTCGAACTGGAGGCTCGTGACGACGTTTTGGAACACCCCGAAGCCGTATTCCTCGCGAAGTTGAGGCGCGAACGTTTCGAATCCGGGGGAAAGTATGATCGAGCCGACGTCGAGCTCCTCCACGACCTCCTTCTGGTCGTAGTCGATGGCGCCGGGCTTGCAGACCTCGGCGCACACCCCGCAATCGCCCTTGAGCTTCTTCACGCAGTTTCTGGGGTCTATCACGGGCTTGTTGGGAACGGCCTGCGGATATGATATGTAGACCGCCGGCCGGGCGCGCAGGCCCATGTCAAATTCCGACGGTATGGGCTTTTTCCCGTTCTTCGTGAACTTCTCGAGCTTGATGGTCTTCGTGGGGCAGATGAACTCGCAGGCGCCGCACGTCTGGCACACCTCCGACTGCGCGTCGAACGGCGGCTTTATCTTGCGCTTGTAGCCCCTTTCGGCGAAGCCGATGGCGCTCTGGCCCATCCTCTCGGCGCACATGCGAACGCACAGGCCGCAGAGGATGCAGTTGTCGTCAGGTTCCTTTTCGAGGGGCCTGAACCGGGATTTCTCGACGCCGAGCTTTCTGGCCATCTCGAGCATCTCGGGCTGGCCGGGGCACTGCGTCAGGATGAGCTCCATGACGAGCTGGCGGGCCCGCTTAACCTTGTCCGTGTCCGTGAATATCTCCATGTTCGGCTCGGCGGGCGTGGTGCAGGAGGCCACCATGCGCGACCGCCCGCCCTGGACGACGTCGACGATGCAGAGGCGGCACACGCCGTAGGGCAGGAGCGCCTTGTGCCAGCAGAGCGTGGGTATCTCGACGCCGCTGTTCTGGGCCACCTCGAGTATCGTCTGGCCCTTCTCGAAGGGCACATCCTTGCCGTTGAGCTTCATCTGGGGCATCAGCTCCCCTCCTTTGGCTTGAATGCGGCCTTGCCGTCGGCCGTCTCCAGGTCACAGCGCAGGCACCGCCGGGCCTCCTTGACCGCCATTTCGTCGGTGAGGCCGGTCTCGACCTCGACGGTGCTCAGGGTGCACACGCACGCCTCGACGCAGGGCATCTTCGGGCGCTTCGCCTGCGATATCTCCTCCTCGGAGAGCTCGACGGGTTCGACATATATCGAGGGCCGGGTGACGCGGTAATCGCGGGCCACCGGCTTCCCGTTGATGTGCTTGTCTATCATGTCTGCGGCCACCTTGCCGGCGCCCATCGCGTCGATGACCGTGGCAGGGCCGGTGATGACATCCCCGCCGGCAAAGACGCCCGGGACATTGGTTTCGAACGTGCGCCCGTCCGCCTTTATCGTGCCCCAGTCATTGACGGCGATGCCGGAGCCCTGGCAGATTTCGGCCACGTCGGCCCGCTCGCCGATGGCCACGATCACGGTGTCGAGCTCGGTGACGAATTCGGAGCCGGCCACGGGGACCGGCTTGCGCCGGCCGCTCGCGTCGGGCTCGCCCAGAGTCATCCTCACGCACTCGAGGCCGGCGACCTTGCCGTCCTTCACGACTATGCGCTTGGGCGCCGCGAGATACACCATCTCGATTCCTTCCTCGATGGCGGCGTCCACCTCATCACGGAAGGCAGGCATCTCCGCCCTTGTCCGGCGGTAGAACAGCGTCGTCCTCTCGCACCCGCGCAACCGGCGGGCCATGCGCGCCGCGTCCACCGCGGCGTTGCCTCCGCCTATCACGGCGAGCCGCCGGCCGAACGAGGTGCGCTTCTTCATGGCCAGGTCCTTGAGGAACTCCATCCCGTCCAGAACGCCCTCGGCGTCCTCGCCGGGGATCCCCAGCCTGATGGACTTGTGCGCCCCGGCGCCGATGAAGACGGCCTTGTGCTCCTTCCGGAGCTGTTCAAGCGTCACGTCCCTGCCCACGGTCACGCCGGTCCTTATCTCGACGCCGGCGTCCCGGATGTGCTGGATGTCCGCCTCCAAAATCTTCTTGGGCAGGCGGTATTCGGGGATGTAGACGGCCAATGCCCCGCCGGCGACCGGCAATGACTCGAAGACGGTCGGCTTGTAGCCTTTGAGCGCCAGGAAATAGGCGCAGGCGAGCCCGGCCGGACCGGCGCCCACGACCGCGACCTTTTCGCGCCCGGCCGGCGCCGTCGGCGCCTTCACCGGCTCGTAGCGGAAGCCTTCCGCCCGGGCCTTGTCGGTGGAGAACCGCTTGAGCGCCCGGATGGAGATGGGGTCGGCGTACTTGCCGGCGCTGCACTTGGTCTCGCAGGGATGGTTGCACACCCGGCCGCAGACGGACGGGAGCGGGTTGTCCTTGCGTATTATGTCGAAGGCTTCCTTGTGCCGTTGCCGGGCGATGAGGGAGATGTAGCCCTGCGCCTCCGTGCCTATGGGGCAGGTGTGCTGGCAGGGCGACGAGACTATTTCCTTGCAAACGCCCGCCGGGCACCGCTTCTCGACGATGTGCGCCAGGTACTCGTCCCGGAAGTATTTCAGCGTGGTGAGGACCGGGTTGGCGGAGGTTCCCCCGAGCAGGCACAGCGAGCCGTTCTTCACCACCTCGGCAAGGTCGGCCAGCGTGTCGAGGTCCTCGAGCCTGCCCCTGCCTTCCGTGATATCGGTCAGGATGGCGTGCATCTGCGTCGTCCCGACCCGGCAGGGCGTGCACTTGCCGCAGGATTCGTCTTTGAGGAAATTGAGGAAGTACTTGGCGATGTCCACCATGCAGGTGTCCTCGTCCATCACTATCATCCCGCCGGAGCCCATCATCGCCCCGGCGGCCGCAAGCTGCTCGTAGTCGACCTGCAGGTCCAGAAGGTCCGGCGGGATGCAGCCGCCCGAGGGCCCGCCCGTCTGGACCGCCTTGAACCGCTTGCCCTTGGGGATGCCCCCGCCTATCTCGAATATCATCTTGCGCAGGGTGATGCCCATCGGCACCTCGACCAGGCCGGTGTTGTTTATCTTCCCGACCAGCGAGAATATCATGGTGCCCTTGCTCGTCTTCGTCCCGATGCCGTTGTACCAGTCGGCGCCGTTTCTGATTATAAGCGGGACGTTCGCCCAGCTCTTGACGTTGTTGATGTTGGTGGGCTTGCCCCAAAGGCCGCTCTGGGCCGGGAAAGGCGGCTTGCCCCGGGGCTCGCCAACGCGGCTTTCCAGGGACGCCAGGAGGGCGGTCTCCTCGCCGCACACGAAGGCGCCGGCGCCGCGGAATATCTTCACCTCGAAATCGAATCCGCTGCCCAGGATGTTCTTTCCCAGGAGGCCGTATTCCGCGGCCTGGGCCAGGGCCAGGTAGAGCCGCTTGACCGCCAGCGGGTACTCGGTACGGACGTAGATGTAACCCTCGCAGGCGCCTATCGCGTAGGCGCCGATGATGAGCCCCTCGATGACCGAGTGGGGGTTGCCCTCCAGCAGGCTCCGGTCCATGTAGGCGCCCGGGTCGCCCTCGTCGGCGTTGACGATGACATACTTCACGCCGTCGGGCGACCGGGCATTCCGGGCGAACTCCCACTTCTGGCCGGTGGAGAACCCCGCACCTCCGCGGCCGCGAAGGCCGGAGCGCTTGACCTCGTCGATGACCTGCTCCGGTGTCATCTTCGAGAGGGCCTTCGCCAGCGCCGTGTAGCCGCCGATGCCTATGTAGTCCTCGATGCTTTGGGGGTCTATCAGGGCGTTGTTCCCGAATATGTTGCGCGTCTGGTGCTTGTAGAAAGGGACGTCCCCCTCATGGACGATCCGCTTCCCGGTCGCGGGGTCCTGGTAGAGAAGGCGCTCGATGACGCGCCCCCGGACGACGGTCTCCTCCACGATCTCGGCGGCGTCCTCGGGCTGGACACGGATGTACAGGATGTTTTCGGGGCGGATGACCATTACCGGGCCCTTCTCGCAGAAGCCCTGGCACCCGGTGGCTATGACCTCCACCTTGTCCCCAAGGCCGCGCTTTTGGAGCTCCTCCCGGAGCGCCGGCGGCACCTTCTCCGAGCCGTGGGCGCCGCAGCCCGGCACAGCGCACACCGCGATGGCGCGCCGCTTCGGGTCCTTCTTCGCGGCGATCTCCGAGTGGAGCCTCTCCAGGTCGGCGACCGTCCGGAGATTCGTCATTTTCCGGCCACCGTCCTGGCTTCTCCGGCCCCTCCGGCCGTCGCGTCGGCCCCGGCCGTCCCGGCCGCCTTCCAGCCGTATCTGCGGAGCATCCCGTCCACTTTGCTCACGGTCATCGGGTGGTACTCCTCGTCCACCATGACCGTCGGGCCCAGCGCGCAGGCGCCCAGGCAGTTGACCGTTTCGAGCGTGACCTCCCCGTCCGGGGTGGTCTCGCCGGGAGCGATGCGCAGCCGGCGCGAGATGGCCTCCAGCACCTTCGGGCTCCCGCGCACATGGCAGGCGGTGCCCAGGCAGACCTTTATGGTGTGCCGGCCCCGGGGCTTGAGGCTGAACGCCGTGAAGAAGGTCGCCACGTGGAAGACCTTGGAGAGCGGGATGTCGAGCACCTCCGAGACGTAACGCAACCCGTCCTCGGGCAGGTAGCGGTGCTCGGCGTTCAGGTCCTGCAATATCGGGAGGAGCGCCCCCTTCCTGTCGGGATACCGCGCGAGAATCCTGTCGTAGGCGGCCCGCTTCTCCGGCGCCAGCGTCGCCGAGAATTTCGGCGGCTCCGGTATCTGGGGCGTGGCGCGGACGGGGCAGCTCTCCATGCAGACGCCGCAGCCGGTGCACTTGTCGACATCGACGTAGCGCGGCTTTTCCAGGATCTTTATCTTGAAGTTGCCCGGCGCGCCCTCGACCTCGACCACTTCGGCGTTGGTCAGCAGGCGGATGTTCTTCTGCCGGGAGGTGCCCACGAGCTTGGGCGCCAGCGTACACATGGCGCAGTCGTTGGTCGGGAACGTCTTGTCGAGCTGCGACATCGTCCCGCCGATGGACGGGTTCTTCTCGACGAGGTATACCTTGTAGCCGGACTCGGCGAGGCTGATGGCGGTCTCCATGCCGCCGATGCCGCCGCCTATCACGGCGACCGCCCCCACCTTCTTCTTCTTCCCCTTCTCGCCGGACACATCCGCCGCGGCCATCTATTTCACCCCCAGCCTGGCGAGCAGGGCCTTCGGCTTGACATTGTTGAGATTGAGGCCCAGGTCCTTTTTCGGGTCCATGCCCATGGCGAGCCCGATGACCTGCGGGAGGTAGAGCACGGGCAGCTTGTACACCTCGTTGAACGTCTCCTCGATGGTGGCCTGGTACTCGTCGTACATGATGGAGCAGAACGGGCAGTGCAGGACCATGGCGTCGGCGCCGACGTCCTTGATGTCCCTGAGCTTCGAGTTCACCACCCTGGTGGCGGTCTTTTCCTCGATGGCAAGTATGTCGCCCCCGCAGCAGCGCTCCATGTTCAGGTAGCGGACCGGCGTGCCGCCTGTGGCCTTTATGATGGCCTCGAGGCTCCGGGGCCTTTTGGCGCTGTCGAACCCGTCGAAGAGGTAGGCCGGCCTCTCGTAGTGGCACCCGTGGTGGGGCGCAAAGCGCAATCCCGCGAGAGGGCGCGTGACCTTCTTCTTTATGGCCTCCGGCCCTATCCACTCGTACAGGACTCGCGTGAAATGGGTGACCTTGACCTTGCCCTGGTATTCGGGCGAGCCGCTCTCGCGCAGTATCTTGTTGATGTGTTCCCGCTCCTTCCTGTCGTCGGCGAGGACCTTGCTCGCCTTCGTCAGCGCCCCGGTGCAGGCCGAGCACAGGGTGATGACGTCGAGGCCCCTTTCCTGCGCTTGCACGAGGTTCCTCGCGGCGATGCTCAACGAGGTGTCGTGATCGACGTGGCTCATCGGGTAGCCGCAGCAGCCGAATCCCGGCAGGTCGACGAACCTGATGCCGAAGGCCTCGGCGACCTTGCGGGAGGAAACCTCGTAGTTGAGGCCACGCGTGGCGATCGTGCAGCCGATGAAGAGGGCGTACTCGCCCTTCCGGTCCTCGAGGGCGGATTCGCTCACTTCCCCCCCTCCTTCTTCTCCTCTGGAGCAGGGTTCTGGGTGCCGGGTGCCGGGTCCCCCCGCTTGTCGATCTTCTCGTGGACCACTATCTTCTTCGTGGGCCCGGCGTCCTCCGTTATCGGGGGCAACCCGAGCTTGGCGCGGGCGCGGTTGTCGAACTCGGAGACCTCGATGAGGCGGCCCCTCTGGCAGAGGAGGCCTATCGCGCCCTTGAACGCCTTGTGCGTGTAGCCCTCGCGCGAGGCGATGTGCTGGATGGCCTGCAGTATCTGCGTGGGCTTCACGTCCTGAGGGCACCGCTCGAAGCAGTTGTAGCAGCCGGAGCAGAGCCAGATGCCGGGGCTGGAAAGGACCTGCTTGCGCATGCCCATGTTGACCATCCGAATTATGCGGCGCGGGTCGTATCGGGCGTCGTGCTCGGCGACGGGGCACATCGCCACGCAGGTCCCGCACTGGAAGCACCGGCGGATGTTCTCCCCGCCGGCCTCGCGGGCAACTTCCTCGCGGAAATCCGGGTCAAGCTCGTCGCAGTCGACGACGAGGAACTCTTGGGGCGCGGGCTCCTTGTCCCCGGCTGCCTCCGGCTTCTTCTCCGCGGCCTTCGTCTCCCCCTCGTCGGCCATTGCCTTTCCCCGCTTGCAGGGTCAGGGATACGATGGCCTGAAGCCACCTCCGAGACCCCGGATTTAGGGTATATTGGTATATATAATAAGGTTATTGGGTATTCTCGCCAGAATCCATGCTAACAATTGACGGGCGCGGGCCAGCTTTGCGCTCTTCTACGGCCTGAGCTCCGGCGGCAGCCCCTCCGGCCCGCCGGCGCGGTAGTAGGCGCCCATTATCCGGTTGACGTCGTCGTATCCGACGATGTTCCGGTCGACCATGTTCTTGAGTATCTTGGCCCGGGCCCGAAGCTCGTCGTAGATCATCCGCTTGTCCTCGAACTTGAGGCGGGGGGCGATCTTCTCCTCGAGGATGAACGAGTTGTTCATGCCCCTGAAGAAGTGCGTGTCGGTGAACGGGTCCCAGCGGAATACGGAGCGCGTCAGGACGCCGTCGAGGTCCTTCGAGTAGCGGATTATCTCGTCGACGGAGGTGACACGCCGGATGAGCCGGCCGCCCTCGTAGAGGGAGGACTGGAACACCACCGCGTTCAGGTTGTCCATGAACCGTATGGGCACGTTGATGGGGTCGCCCGTGAAGCGCTGGATGAGCTGTTTCGTCGAGGGGGCATGGAACGTGGATATGACCGCGTGGCCGGTCTGCATGGCCTGGAACATGACGTTCCCCTCGCGCCCGCGGACCTCGCCGACGATGATGTAGTTGGGCCGGGAGCGCAGTGCGGCCCTGACAAGGTCGAAGAGCTCGACCCGCCCGGCCTCGGGCCCCGCATCCCGCGTGATGAGCCGCTGCCAGACCGGCTGGGGCGCGATGACCTCGGGCGTGTCCTCGGCGGAGTACACCTTTTGGTTGTGGTTGATGAACGTGAGTATGGCGTTGAGGGTGGTGGTCTTGCCCGAGGCCGTCTCGCCGGAAACGATGACGGACATGCCGTTCTCGAGGCAGAGCCACAGGTAGGCGGCTATCTCCGTGCTCAGCGTCCCGAACTTGATGAGCGCCGTGACAGTGAAGGGCTTCTCGCTGAACTTGCGTATCGTGAAGCTCGAGCCCTGCTTGCTCACGTCCTCCGAGTAGACGATGTTGATGCGGGAGCCGTCGGGGAGGGCGCCGTCGATGATGGGCTTGGCGTCCGACACGGGCTTTCCGATGCGCTCCGACATGGTTCGCAGGAACTCGTCGAGCTCCTCCGACGACCGGAAGCTCACGTTGGTCGCCATCATGCCGAAGACCTTGTGGACGATGTACAGCCGCTCGGTCCCGATGGAATGGATGTCTTCTATGTACGGGTCCTGGATGATGGGCTCCAGCGGCCCGTGCTCGATGATGTTCCGCATGAGGTAGAACTTCATCTCCTCGAGCTCGCGGTCCGAAACCGGCGTCCGCTTGGTCTCGAACCCCGAAAGCTTCTCCGAAAGCCAGCCGCCCGGCTCGATGGCCTTTTTCGTGGTCACCTTCGCCATCAGGCGGTCGAGCGTCTCCTCGAACTCCTTTTTGGTCTCGTGCGCCTTCTCGTAGGGCGCCTCCTTGAGGATGCTTTGGAGGATGTCCTCGTACTTCTCCCGGGTCTCGTCGCTCATCTTGGGCTCTATGGTGATGTAGCGCTTGCCGGTGATGCCCATCTTGTAGGCGTGGATGAACATCGGCGGCTTGACCGGGTAGAGGAAGTTGAACTCCTTGAGCTTGGCCATGTCGCTTTGCAGGCTCTCGTATGGGTTCGGCTCCTTGTTCCCCTGGGCCACCCACTGGTCGATGTAGGCCTTGAGGTGGGGGAACTTTTTCTTGTTCTCGTCGTACTTCTTGATTCTGTCGACAATGACCATGTTTTTCCTGCAAGGTGAGAAAGCCCTTTCATCATATTAATAGTTGCGCAATACTAGCGATAAAGACAAGGCTCGAGGCGCAGGGCGCAGGGCGCATGGACGAAGGCGCAAGGGTCAAGGCGCGGGGCGCAAGGACGAGGGCCCGGGGATTTGGGGCAAACCGGGGATTCCGCAGGTCCGTTGCACCTTCGTCCTTGCGCCCCGCGCCGTGTGCCATGCGCCCTGATCCTACGCGACAGTCGTGATGTCGATGATGAACCCGACCTTCGGCTCTATGCGGAAGCCGGTGACCTCGACTATGGGCATCATGGACTGGACGTATCGGTTGACCAGGATGGAGCGCGCCGTCGTGCCCTCGATGATGGTGGTCTTGAGCGTCAGGTAGATGTCGGCGTCCGACATGAGCGGACCCATGACCTCGGCCGGAAGCTCGCCCTCCTCGAGGCAGAGCACGACGGTCTTGTTCATGCCGGCGAGCTTCTTGAAGAACGCCAGCGCCTTGAGTATCCTTTCCTCGTCCACGTCGTTTTTCACAAGCGAGGAGAACGTGTCGAAAAACACTATGTCCCGCTCGTAGAGCTGCTTGGAGTTCATCACACGGCCCAGGAAGTCGTAGCGCGTCATGGCCTTGCCGATGAGCGGGTAGACCGGGATGAACATGAGCTCGCGGTTGAGAAGGTAGTTGACCACGTTGTAGTCCAGCGACTTCATCTGGTCCAGGAACGCCTTGGTCGTGAACTCGGTCGAGACCATCGTGACCGAGTGGCCGTTCTTCAGGAAGCCGTAGAGGAGCCGCTGGGAGACGGCGCTCTTCCCGGCGCCGTGCTTGCCGACCATGAGCACTATGGCGCCCTTGGGGAAACCGCCCCCCAGGTTGCGGTGGAGGCCGTCCCTCTCCAGTTCTATCTTGTAAAGCTCAGGCATTCCGGACTTAAATGGCGGTGGGAGACTTAAAGGTTATCGTGGGAAGTCATGCATTGTTCGCAGATTCCGAGACATAAATTATATAACCTTACCTAGTTTGTCAATATGTCGAGGCCGTCTCAATGCGAAGTATTCGCCGTGTGGCACTGCTCCTTGCAGGTGTGCTGTTCCTGGGCTCCGTTGGAATGCCCTCCCTGGCGACCAACGACCCGCCGGCAGGCGGCGGGAACGTCACCGGGGACTGGACCGTCACGGACACCCGTAGCTACAGCGGTGTCACAATAAACGTCGCCGGGAACCTGATAATCCAAAGCGGCGGGAGCCTCACACTCAGCGCCGTCAACCTGCACATCAACAGCGCCTCGGCCGCTAACCCGTACCGGATAGAGGTCCAGTCGGGAGGCAAGCTCTACACGGATTCCGGCACCAGGATAATGACCAGCACCGCCTACAATTTCAAGTTCATGCTCCTGGGCGGCTCGACGGGTGCGCTCTCCTCGACCACGATAGCCAAGGTCGGCGTCCTGGGCAACGAGTTCGGCCGGGGGGTCTACATCGGCTCCGACACCGTCAGGCTCGACAACTGCACCGTCCAGAACGGCTACGAGGGCGTCCACATCAACTCCTCGGCCCCGTCCATCCTGAACTCCACCTTCAAGGACTGCCAGTACTACGGCGTCTACATCGAGAAGGCCCAGCCCCTGGTGGACAACTGCACCGTCCAGAACAACGGCCACTACGGAGGCACCCAGGGCCTCTACGCCGAGGAGACCTATTCCGCCGGCAGGTCGTGCCGCATCTCCAACTGCACCATCCGGGACAACGAGCACGGCGCCTACCTCAACACCAACGCCTCGGCCCTCTTCGAGAACAACACGATAGTGAACAGCACTGTCAGGGGGCTCCAGATACGCCTGTGCGACCCGACGGTCCGCCTGAACAACATCACCCAAAACAGCGAGCACGGGATATTCCTGGAGCAGTCCGGCGCCCTCATCGAGCGAAACAGCATCACCCGGAACGGCCGTCCCACCCAGCTCTCGGCGGGCATCTACATCTACTACTACAGCAACCCGGTCATCCGCGACAACTACATAGCCTTCAACAACGACACCGGCGTCCACATCAGGCCCCAGTGCGCCCCCGCCGTGAAGGGCAACAACATCACCCAGAACACCAACCTCGGCGTCAAGCTCAACTACTGCGGGGCGGCGGTCATCGAGAACAACAACATATCCATCAACTACGACGGGATAAATTCCCTGGGCTCGCCGCCCGTCATCAAGGGCAACGCCCTGTGGGCCAACCAGAACGACGGCCTCCACGCCGATGCCGGCGACGCGGTGTTCGAGGGGAACACGGTCACGGGCGCGGGCGCCGCCGGCATCCATGCCCTCAACGGGGCGAGAATGCTCGTGGGCAACAGCACCTTCACGAACTGCCAGTGGGGCGTATCGGCCGAGGGCGGCTCCAACATCCTGCTCGTCAACGGCGAGTTCTCCAACGGCTTCAAGGAGGCCTTCAAGTGCGACAGCACCGCCACGCTGGACTGGGTCGTGGACGCCCCCTCCTTCATCGACGGGAACGACGCCTGCCTCCGGGGCAACCTGACGGTGATGCCGGGCGGGAGGCTCTCGCTCTCGAACATGAAGATGCAGGTCTGGTCCAGCTCGTCGATAGAGCGCAACGTCGAACTGCGCTCCGGCGGCGAGATGCTTCTGGAGGCGGTCAACTTCACGGCCTACGACCCCGCTTCCAACCACAGGTTCACCTCGGCCGGAAAGCTCCAGGTCCTCAATTCGAGCGTCGAGGAAATGGGCCGGGACCTGTCGGGCAACGGCGAGAACGCCGGCCTTTTCGTGAACGGGGGCAGCGCCTACTTCTACAATTCGCAGATCTACGCCGCCTACATCGGCCTGGTGCACCGGGGCGGGAGCGTGCTTTTGGAGTCGTCTTCCATCGCCAACCCGGAGGCCGGGGCGGTTGACGCACGCTCCTCCGTCCTGGAAGCGCGCAACAGCACCATCGAGTCCGGCTCCCAGTTCTGCCTCCGGCTGGACCAGTCCTCCCGGGCGGAGCTGAAGGTCGTCAAGTTCAACGGGAACCTGCTCTCGCTCCTCGACGGGCCCAGCGTGGTCAACGTCTACTGGTACCTCCGGGTGCAGGTCCGGTGGGCCAACGCCGACCCGCTGGCCGGCGCCACCGTGCGGCTCTCGAACGCCCAGGGCCAGCCTGTCTGGACGCGCAGTACGGACCAGTCGGGCCTGACCCCGTGGGAGGAGGTCCAGGAGTACAGCCGGAAGTCCGCGTCGAAGACCTCCTTCACCCCGCACACGATCAATGTGACGACGGGGGTCTTCTCGTCCGAGCAGACAGTCACGGTGGACCACAGCATCGAGTACCCCTTCACCTTCACCGACGACACGCCTCCCCTGCTTGCCATCACCTCCCCGCCCGACCCGAGCTTCCTTTCCACCCAGGCCGTGGAGCTCCGGGGCACCGCCTCGGACGCCGAATCCGGCATACGGAAGGTGGAGGTCTCGTGGAACAACGCCACCTGGTACAACGCCACCACGGCGGATGGCTGGGCCACCTGGAACCACACGTTCAATCTCGTCGCCGCAAGCCACATCCTTCACGCCCGGGCCACCAACCAGGCGGGCAATGTCAGCCGGGCCCGGGTCTCGGTGACCATCGAGGTCACGGCGCCGTTTCTGGTGATAGACAATCCCAGGGAGGGTGCGCTGACCAACCAGACGCCCGTCCAGCTCACCGGGATGACCTCGGCCGACGCCTCGGTGGCCGCCCTGGTCAACGGCGCGCCCGCCAACGCCACCCAGAGCAATGGCCGCATAACGGGCGCACTGGACCTCGCCGAGGGCCAAAACCTCATCGAAATAACCGTGACGGACCGCGCCGGCAATTTCAACTCCACGACGCGCAACGTGACCCTCGACACGGTGCCGCCCTGGATAACCCTGGAGCGCCCGCCCGTCTCGTACACGGCCCAGCAGTCCATCGACATCAACGGCTCGACCGACGGCGTCCAGGTCACCGTGAACGGCATGCTCGCCACCCTTGCCAACGGAAGCTTCACCCGGACCGTCATCCTCAACTACGGGGCCGGGACCTCCAACACGACCATCGAGGTGGTGGCCCGCGACGCCGCCGGCAACCTTAACCGGACGGTCATCTACGTCCTGCGCGACCTCACTCCCCCCAACATCCGGCTCGCCGGCGCCGTGAAGGACCCGACCAACCAGACCACCGCCTACCTGAACGGCTCCACGGAGCCGGACGCCACCCTGACCATACAGGGCGTGGCCGTCCCGCTGGACGGCGGGGGCAACTTCTCGTACCTCTTCGAGCTCCAGGAGGGCGTCAACATAATCACGCTGGTGGCCACCGACGTCGCCGGGAACACCGGCCGGCGGGTGCTGACCATCCACCGCGACACCGTCGCCCCGGCGCTCTCCGTGGCATCCCCCCTGGACGGCTCCCGGACCTACGAGAGCCAGATTGAGGTCCTGGGGTCCACGGAGCCGGGCGCGCACCTCACGATAAACGGCGAGCCGGTGAACATCGGGCTCGACGGCAACTTCTCGAAGATGCACCTCGCGCTGAGCATCGGAGGCAACAACATCACCCTCGTGGCCTCCGACAACGCCGGGAACACCCGGGTGCTGGTGATACGGGTGGCGCGCGATGAATCCCTCCCGCCCCCACCCCCGCCGCCGGTCCAAGGGCCGGAGAGGGGCGAGCTCGAGACCCTCCTGCCGTACCTGCTCATACTTCTCATCATCGTCGGCGGGGCTGGAGCCGGCGCCTGGGCGGCGCTCTCCGGGCGCAAATCGAAGGCGCCTCCGCCGAGGCGGCCCCCCGGCGGCCGGCCGATGTCCCCGGTGGAGGCGCAGGCGGCCCGCAGGGGCGCAACCGGGACCCAGCAGCGTCCCAAAACGGCCCAGGAGCTCTACGGCGACGACTACAACCGGAAGTTCTCGCGCCCTGCGGCTCAGCCCTCCCCCTGGCAGGAACTGCCCCCGCCGGCCCGGACGGAGACGGTCAGCTGGGGCGCGGAGGACGGGACGGTCCAGATGAACGGGCCGCCGGTGGAACAGTACGAGCCGCCGGCCGAGCCGTACGAGCCGCCGCAGGAGCCGGCCGGCGAACCGGCGCGGGGGCCCCTCTTCGGCCCGTCCAGGCCGGCCGCTCCCGGCGAGGCTCCGGCCCACCCGAGCGCGGCCACCAAGGCCGTGGACTCCGACATCGACGACCTGCTCAAGAAGATCGGGGAGGTGTCGAAGAAGAAATGACCAGACGACCGTCTTGACATATTAACGGTCCATCCATGCAACAACTTTAATATTGCCCCAACGCTATCGATCATCGCCGGTTCCGCCGGGGGTCAATGCTTGTCGCCACGCGTTGGTAGGCTGCTCCGCGCCGCCCTTTTGGTATTCGCGCTGTCCCTCCTGGCCGTGCTCCTTTCCGCCTCCCGCCCCGCCTGCGCCCAGACCGACCCGCCCGCCTCGGGGAGCTGGGACGTCAACGACACCACCGTGTGGAACAGGCCGGTCACCCTCATGGGCGACCTCATCGTCAGGTCCGGGGGCGACCTCACCCTCTCGGACACCACCATCGACATCTGGTGCTACGAGAAGCTCGAGTTCGGGGTGAAGGTGGAGGGCGGTGGCAGGCTCACCGCCCGCAATGTCGTGTTCCAGTCCAGGAACCAGAGCCTCCCATACAAGTTCGTCGTCAACTGGAACGCCGTCGCCGCCCTTGACAACTGCACGATAACCAACGTAGGGGCCTTCGGCCCCACGAGGGACACCTGGGGCGTCTACGTCCACAGCCAGTTCGTCAACCTGACCCACTGCACGATAACCAGGTGCAATGTGGGCGTGCTGGTCCACGGCGCCGCCTCCGCCGTCATCTTCGGGTGCAACATCTCCGACAACCTCGACCGGGGCATCTGGAGCATGTACGCCTCCCCGTTCATAGCGAACAACCGGCTCGGGAACAACAGCTTCGGCATCTATCTTGAGGAATCGCCCGGCGTGGCACTCCTCAACAACGACTTCTGGCGCAACCGGCGCGACGCCGTCGCCCTCGACGCCAACTCGTCGGTGGCCGGCTGGACCGTGGACGAGCCGGTCTCGTGGGAGGGCTCGACGGTCCTCGTGCGCGGGGACCTGACGGTTCTTCAGGGCGGCTCGCTCGCCGTCCGTGACAGCCGCCTCCGGATGGACTCCCCCCCTTCCGCCCGCAGGACGCTCCGGGTGGCGCCCGGGGGCTTCCTCAGGGTCGAGAACAGCACCCTCGAGGCGGCCGCCGGCCAGGGCGCCGGCTACGCGCTCATCGTCGAGGCCGAAGGCCGGCTGGAGCTCGAAGGCTCGTCCGTCAAGGGCGCCGGGTACGACCCGCTCGTCCCGAGGCTCGCCGGCCCGTACCTGAATGCCCCGGCCCGGATAAACGGCTCCGACCTTACCGGGTGCGCCATCTCGCTCGTCATCGAGGATTCGGCCGCCTTCGTCTCAAACTCCACGCTGGGAGGGACGCGTGCGGACGCCTGGCTGGCAGGGTCCACCGCATACCTGGCCAATGTCCGGTTCAACCCTTCGAACATCACCTACGGCGGCGCCTCGAGCAAGGTGTTGGTCGGCTGGCACCTTTCCGCCGGCGTCGTGTGGCAGAACGGCCGGGCGGCCGCCGGCGCGTCATTGACCGTGAAGGACGGCTCCGGGGCGGTCATCTTCGACGGCAGGCCCGGCCCCGACGGGTGGGTGCGCCGGATGGAGGTCCTCCAGATGGAGCTCTGGAGCGGCGGGGCAAGGTCCCTGGGCCCGGTCACCCTCCTGGCAAGGCGCGCCGGCTTCCCGGACATCACAAGGCAGTTCCAGCTCGACGCCGGGCGGGAGGAAAGGCTAGTGTTCACCGACCCGGCCCCGCCCGCCCTGGTCATAGGGTCGCCCCAAAACGGCTTCGGCACCAACCGGAGCTGGGTCCTGGTGACGGGCAGCGCCTCCGACGACGTGGGCCTCGAGCGCGTCGAGCTCCGGCTGGACGATTCGCCGCGGTGGATGCCCCTCCGGCCGGGGGACTGGTCCTTCAACCTGACCAACCTCTCCGGGGGCGAGCACACCGTGACGGTCAGGGCCGAGGACTGGGCCGGCCAGTCCACCCTCGCCACCCTGGCGCTGACCGTGGACTTCGAGCCCCCGCGGCTCGAGCTCGAGGAGCCGTTCGACGACTCGGTCCTGACCAGCACCGCCGGCGTCCGCTTCAGCGGACGGACCGACTCGGACGCCGTCGTCACCATCGACGGCCGGCCGGTGCCGGTCGATTCGGCCGGCGCGTTCGACGCCGTCTTGAATTTCACCGAGGGGCGCCACGAGGTGCTCGTCGTCGCCAATGACCGCGGGGGGAACGCCGTTTCGATTCCCAGAAACATCACGGTGGACCTCTCGCCGCCGCCCATCACGATAGTTTCCCCGCCGAACAACACCCGGACCCGGCTCGATGAGCTGCCCCTGGCTGGCACCGTCGAGCCGGGGGCCAGGTTCCGGGTGGATGGAAGCACGGTGGCGCTTGCGCCCGATGGCAGCTTCAACATCACCGTGCTGCTCTCCGGAGGGCGCAAGGACATCGAGCTCTACGCCGAGGACCGCGCGGGCAACTCCAACACTACCATGTGGACCCTGGACCGCATCGTCGACCCGCCGGCGTCCGGGACGTCCGGGCAGTATTTCTGGCTTGCGCTGGCCCTGGCGGCCGTGGCGGTCGCGGTCGCCTGCGCCGCCGCGGCATTGGTCCTGGCGCGCCAAAAGAGGCGCAGCCGCCCGCCTGTTGCGTCCCAGGTGGATATGCCACGGGAACGCTGAATGGTCAGGGCGCAGGCTGAAGGGCGCGGGTTGAAGGGGGCAGGTCAAAATCATCATAAACCCGTAGCACGTTTCCATGGGACGGCAGGTGGACGCATGGCCGAGAAAAAGGACGGCGGGCTGGACGAGTTTGCGGACTGGTTCCTCACCGAGGAGGAGGCGGCCCAGCCGGCGCCGGCGCAGCTCACAGTGATGAAGAAGATCTGCATGCTCGGCGACCCGGCCGTCGGAAAGACGAGCCTCGTGGGCCGGTTCGTGTTCAGCATGTTCGACGACAAGTACATCGAGACCATCGGCGCCAAGGTCACCAAGCGGACGATGGCCATCGAGAACAAGTCCACCCGCCAGCGCTACCGGCTCAAGCTCATGATATGGGACATCGCCGGCCAAAAGACCCTGGACTTCATCAAGCCGACCTATTACAGGGACGCCGAGGGCGCCATCGTCGTGGCCGACCTCACCCGCCGGGAGACGCTCGACAACGTCGTCCGCTGGGGCTCCTCGATACGGGAGGTGTGCGGCGCCATCCCCATCGTTGTCCTCGTGAACAAGAGCGACCTTCGGGACCACGCCCAGTTCACCGCCGGGCAGGCCGTGGAGGTGGCCGGGAAGCTGGACGCGCCGAGCTTTTCCACGAGCGCCAAGTCGGGCGAGAACGTCGAGAACGCATTCAGCACGCTGGGCCGCCGCCTCATCCGCGACACCCTGAAAAAGGACGCGGTCAAGTGAGCGCGACGGGCAGGCTCGACGCCATACTGGTGCTGGATTTCGGCGGCCAGTACTGCCATCTCATCGGCCGGCGGATACGCGATCTTTCGGTCTACTCGGAGATAGCGCCGCCCGACATCGGCCCGTCCGCCATCGCCGAGGCGGGGCGAAAATACAACATCAGGGGGCTCATCCTCTCGGGAGGGCCGTCCTCGGTCTTCGACCCGGAGAGCCCGGTTTGCGATCCGCGGATACTGGACCTGGGCATCCCGGTGCTGGGAATCTGCTTTGGCCACCAGCTCATCGCCCGGCTCGCCGGCGGGGACGTCCGCCGCGGCTCCGCCAAGGAGTACGGTGCGACGAGGGCCACCGTGCTGGCTCCGTCGGGCGCGCTCGGGGGCCTTTCGCGCCGGCAGGACGTCTGGATGAGCCACGCCGACACGGTCTTCTCGATGCCCGCCGGCTGGCAGGTGCTGGCCCGGACGGAGCACACGCCCGTGGCCGCCTTCCGCCACCCCGGAAGGAGGATATACGGCATTCAGTGGCACCCGGAGGTGGTCCACACCCAGAACGGGCAGAGGATGCTTTCCAACTTCGTCTTCCGCGTGTGCCGGGCCAGGCGCGGGTGGACGATGAAGCGCTTCGTCGCCGAGACCGTCGCGCGCATACGGAGGGAGGTGGGGGGCGACCGTTGCATCATGGGCCTCAGCGGCGGGGTCGATTCGAGCGTGGCGGCCCTCCTGGCCTCGAAGGCCATCGGGCGGCGGCTCGTGGCCGTGTTCGTCGACCACGGATTCATGCGGGAGGGCGAGCCGGAGTTCGTCGCGCGCACGTTCGGAAGGTTCCCCATGAAGCTCGTCTGCGTGAACGCCCGCGAGCGTTTCCTGGAAAAACTGAAGGGCGTCTCCGAGCCGGAGCGGAAGCGGCGCATCATAGGCGAGGAGTTCATCCGCGTCTTCGAGGAGGAGGCCCGGAAGGAGGGTGCCGGCCACCTCGTGCAGGGCACCATCTATCCAGACCGGATAGAGTCGGGGTTCCGCAAGCACTCGGACAGGATCAAGAGCCACCACAATGTCGCCGGGCTGCCCGAGACGATGGATTTCAAGTCCATCGTGGAGCCCTTGCGCGACCTCTACAAGGACGAGGTGCGCCGGGTGGGCGCAAAACTGGGGCTGCCCCGTCGCCTCGTGTGGCGCCAGCCCTTCCCGGGGCCGGGCCTCTCCGTCCGCATAATGGGGGAGCTCACCCCCGAGAAGGTGGCAATCGAGCGGAAGGCCGACAAGATAGTCACGGACGAGCTCGAACGCGCCCGCCTCCCCCTCCTGCCCTGGCAGTACTTCGCCGTGCTCACGGACACCCGAAGCGTCGGCGTGAAGGGCGACAGCCGCGCCTACGGCCAGGTGGTCGCCGTCCGGGCCGTCGAGAGCCGGGAGGCGATGACCGCCTCGTTCTACAAGATACCCTACGACGTGCTGGAGCGCATCTCGACCCGCATAACGAACGAGATACCCGAGGTGAGCCGGGTGGTCTACGACATCACCCACAAGCCGCCCGGGACGATAGAGTGGGAATGAGGAACCGAAGGCAACAGGCAACAGGGACGGGGGAACCGGGAAGGGTGAGGGGACAGGGAGGGGGGAACCAGGAATGGTGAGGGGACAGGGACGGGGGCAAGGCCCCTTCCCCGCCCCCTCTTCCCCCGTCCCAGTCCCTTCCCTGCTCCCCCGTCCCCGTGCCCTGCCGACTCCTATCCTATCCTCATCATCGAGGGCATGTCGACTTCCTCCGGTTTGATGGGGGGCCGCTTTCTGGAGGGGGCCTTCTTCCGCGGTCTTTTCGCCCTGGCCTCTCCGGGCGGGGGATAGGGCTCCTCGACCACCTCGATGGCCTCGACCTCGACGGCGTCCCCGTCACCGCCGTGCTCCCCTTCCTCCCCGTCTTCCGCCCCGCCGTCCTCCTCTTCCTCCCCTCCTTCCTCCCCGCCGTCCTCTTCCTCCTCCTCGTCGGCCCCTTCCCCGTCGCCCTCGACCGCGTCTTCGGCGTCATCCACGTCGGCGGCGGGCCGGCGCCGCTTCTTCGGCCGGGGCCTCCGGGAAAGGGCGAAATAGGCGGCGAGCACCACGATGAAGATGACGGCGAAGCCCCCGGCCAGCCACCAGGAGACCTCCGCGCCGGCGGCCCCGACGAGGACGTTCTGCGTCACCTCGTTGTTCCCGTAGCTGAGCTCCCTTGCCTGGGCCTGCCCGGCGGGATTGACCACCGCCTTGAGGGTGTGGGTGCCCTCGGCGGCGGTCCAGTTGAAGCCGATGTCGGCCTGCGCGCCCATGGCGATGGGCGGCACGGTCACATCCATCGCCGCCTTCCCGTCGACGAACACCGTCAGGGCCGTCCGGGGCGAATCCCCGAATCCCTGGTTCAGGACGGTCACGGTCATCCTCACCCTCTGGCCGTCCCTGGGAGCGCCGGGTGACATCCGGATGCCCGAGCCCAGAAAGAGCAGGTCGGGCCGCTCGATGGAGAGCGAAACCAGCGTCGAGGCGGACACGTTGAGGTCGGAGTCCGAGAACGCCGTCACGTTGAACGTGACGCGCGAGAGCCCGGCGATCTCATCGGGGGGCTCGATGAAGAGCGCTAGCGGGGCGAGCTCGCCGGCCGCAAGCATTACGGACGAAGTGCGCGAGCCGTTGCGCCGCAGGCTGAACGCCCAGTCGGCGGGGAGGACGGGCGGCACCTCCGGCCGGATGAACATGCTGAAGGAGTCGACGGTGTTGCCCGTGTTGCGGACCGAAAAGTTCACGGAGGCCGAATCCTCCTGGCCCAGGGCGCCGATTCCCCCGGCAAGCTGGACGCCGCGGCGGAAATCCTCCACGGCGAGCACGAGCTCCCCGCGGCCCGTGGCGCCCACGGGCGAGTAGCGGGACCGGGACTCGAGGCTTATGTTGTAGGCCCCGGGCCCCAGGTCCCCCGCCGTGATGTCGACGGCCACCGCCTGCGACGAGAACGCACCGAGGCTCACCGCGGTGCGGTCCAGGATGGCCGAAAGCCCCGCCGGCGCGCGCACCGAAAGATCGAAGCTGTCGTTGCCGTTCCCGGTGTTCCTCACGGTGATATTGGTCCGAAGGGAGCCACCGGGCCTAAGCGACAGCCCCCTTTCGGCCGACACCTCCGAGGAGAAGAGCTGGTTCACCGTGGTGCCGGTGTCCAGCGAGCGCCTCACCGTGCTTTCGTTGACGGAGGAGGCCGTGACGCGGACCGTGGACCGGAACCCGGCGAGCGCGTCCGCGGGCGGCGTCAGCCGGAAGAGCAGAAAGTCGGTGGCGTTGGCCTCCCCGGCCGGGGGAAGCGTGATGGTGCCGGTCCGGACGCCCCCCGAGTTCTCGAAGAAGGCGGTCCACCCGGCGGGGAGGGCCGAGTTCTCGAAGAGCACGGTGTTCGCCCGGTACCCGAGGTTGGTTATCCAAAGCTTGTAGACGGCCGCGACGGCCGGCTCGGTGTTTATGTTCTGCGTCACGGCCGTCAGGTGCAGGTCGTAGGGCCCGGGCAGGAGGGCCAAATCCACCTGCTTGCCCCCGTCCTCCGAGTAGGCAAGAATCGTGGTCGAGCAGGTGGTCAGGCCGTCCGAGGCCGAGACGGAGAGCGCCTCCTCCTCCTCGTAGCCGCCGGCCATCGCGGCAATGTCCGTCGAATAGCGGCCGGAGGCGTCCGCGCCCAGCGAGAGGGACTGGCCGGTCCGAAGGTTGGTGACGGCCACGGTCGCGCCTCCGGCGGGCGCCCCGCCCTGCCGGGTGACGGTGCCGGAGACCACGTACGGCCCGGAGGCCGTGCGGTCCTTCACCCTCGTCGGGACCGAAAGCTCGTTGTTGTCCTCGTTGCTCTCGCGCACCCGGTTCAGCGAATCGACGACCACCGTCACATCGTGAAGCCCGGCCGCGGGCCTCCACGGAAGGTCCAGCCGGCCGTCCTGGCCGGCCGGGAGGGGCCCGAGGTACTCGCTGCCCACGGCCGTCGCCCCGTCAATGAAGTCTATCTTCATGAGCGGCACGTCCACATTGTCCCGGATGTTGCGCACCAGAGCGGAGATGGTGGCGTTCTTGCCGTCCACGAGGTGGATGCGGGAGCCGTCGGCCTCGACGCCGTCGCGCCGGAAGAACCGGATGCCCTTCACGGCGAGGTCCGGCAGGACCACGGTGGTGAGGGTGGAGGCGGTGGCGCTGGCCGAGGGCTCTGCCGCAGAGGCGGCGGTTATGTCCACCGCCGCCCGGGCGCCCTCCCCGGCCGGCGGGGGCGGCCGGACGATGACCGTGAGCTCCATCGAGCGCCCGGCGGGCAGGTCCACGGAGCCCTGGTTGATGAACACCAGCCAGTCCGCCGGGGGGCTCGTGTTGGTGAAGAGGACGGTCTCGTCCGAGTTGCCGGTGTTCGTGACGTTGAAGGTGTAGGTGGCCAGGTCGTCGGCCATGCAGTTGAGCTCGGCGCTGCGGGGCGAGATGGAAATGCCGTGCATCCCGCGGATGAACGTGGTGAGCGTGGCCGTGGCGCGGTTGGCCGGGGCCGTTTCGGACCGGGCGGTGGCCTTCAACGGGTAGGGGCCCGCCGTGGCCCCGGATGGCGACCGCGCCCGCACGGTGACGGTCGAGCTTTTACCGCCGTCCAGCTGGAGCCGGGCGGGGTTCGCCGAGGCGGTCCAGCCCGCCGGCACGCCGGTCAAGTTGACCGCGACGGACTGCGCAAGGTCGCCCTCGTTTTTCACATTGACGAGGTAGACGGCCTCCTCGCCGCCGTTGATGTAGCTCTCGTTCTGGGCGCAGGACGCCGAGAGCGTGTAGTGCGACCGGACGGGGAGGTCGCGCTCCGCCTGGTTGTTCTGCTCCGATATCTCCTCGACGGCGTTGCCGGGGTCGACCGCCACCCGGATGACGTGATGGCCTCCGCCGGCGGCGGTCCAGGTCACCGTGGCGCCGGCGCTCCCGCCCGCCGAAAGGTTCACGGTTCGGTCGGCCGTCCAGGCGGTGACGTTGTCGTATATGTCCGAGAACCGGACCGTGACATTGCTGACGGACTTCGTGCCGTTGTTCCGGACGAACGCCGAGATGGACACGGCGTCACCCTCGTCCGGGGCCTCGTTCGAGAAGCCGATGTCCCCGGCCGAAAGGGACAGCTCGGCGATGCGCTGGGCGAGGGCCAGCCCGTCCACGAAGACCTCGGGAAAGCCGTCCTCCTCGGCGTCGGCCACGGAGGGCGCGGAGAGCAGCGACACGCGCGTCGAGTTGTACTCCCAGAGCTCCGCCCCGGCCCGCCCGCCCAGGCAGTGGATGCGCCCGTTGAACGCGCCCACGACGACATCGGCCGCCCCGTCGGAATCCAGGTCGGCCAGCGCCGGCCCCGCCGCCGCCCTTTCCGTCAAGAGGTCGAACGAGCGGTCGATGGTGCGGGTCCACTCCTCGGTGCCGTTTTGGCCGTCCACGGAGGCCACGATGACCCGCCCGTTCGCCGGCAGCGAGTAGTTCCAGCAGGCGACCGCTATCTCCGGCACGGTGTCGTTGTCCAGGTCGGCCACCGCCGGCGGGCTCTCGGCCTGGCCCTTGAGCTGGAAGGGGTTCCAGGCCAGCGAGCCGTCCTGCCTGTAGGCGTAGAGCCGCCCCGCGCCGGATTCGAAAGGCGACAGGAACACCGTCTCCGGGAAGCCGTCCGCGTCGAGGTCCGCCGCCGCCGGCGACGGGAGCGCCACCACGGTGGTGGCCCCGCTGCTGAGCGCCACGCTCTTAGTCCAGCTCTCCTGGCCCCGGTCGTTGAAGAGCGAAAAGTAGGTCCTCTCGAGCAGGACTATGGTCGTGTTGAATGACTGCGCCGCCACCCACAGCCCCCCGGTGCCGTAGCGTACCAGCACCGGGCTCGTGGCGATGTTGCCGGGCAACGCGGCGCTCCAGACGGCCGTCCCGTTCCGGCCGTGGAGGACGTGGAGCGTCCGGCCGGCGCAAAGCACCACATCGGCCACGCCGTCGCCGGAAACATCGCCGAGCACGGGGGAGGTGTAGCCCGCCTCGGCCCCAAGCTGGACGTCCCACTGCCGCTGGCCGGCGAGACCCTGGCCGCTCCAGTTGTAGGCGCTGCCGTTGTACTCGGTCGCCGGTTCGTAGCAGGAGACGTTCCCGGTGGAGGAAACGATGACCATCTCGAGCTTCCCGTCGCCGTCGAAATCCGCAAGCGCCGGGGCGGCCAGGATGGTCCCGCCAAGAGGGGCCTGCCAGATGGCCGTGCCCGTCGAGGCCTCGGCGATCACGATTTGCCCGTTCTCGGCGAAGACGGCGTGCACGGTCCGGCGGTCGTAGCTCTCCGTCCCGTTGAGGACGATGTTGGCCCTGAAATCGCCGACGGCGGTCCCGCGCGATTCGATGGACGAGGCCGAGGACCACTTGAGCAGGGGTTCGGTGAGCTTCCGCGCGAAGGAGCCGGCGTTGGCGGTGTGCTGGGCGTCCCGGCCGAACATCGGCCAATGGTCGCCCCCGGCCCTCCCGCCGCCGGGAACCGGCGCGGCGGCGGCCTCGCCGGGCCGGTCGGGGGCGGGCGCGGGCACGCAGGCCGCAAGCAGGGGCGCACCGGCCAGCAGAAGGACCGCCGTCATCGCCCGCAAACGCGCCCATCCAAACCGGCACCGGTTCGTCATCGCGATATCACCTGGTGAAATGACGTCTGCCTCTATGATGATGGCAGATATAAAACGTTACGACGCTTTTATCTATTGGATATCATTGAAGAAGTTGGCAGGTTGACAAGTCCCCCAACTTGCTCGCTTGCCAACCTCGTTTTTTGACCTGCTCACTTCTTCTCTTCTTCCTTCGGCGCCAAAACCGTCTTCTTGACCACCTTGAGGACCGGCTTCTTCTCGTCGCCCTCCGTCGGGGCGGCCGGCTTCCCATCGCCCTCGGGGCCGGGCTTTTTCGCCACCTTGATGACCTTCTTCGGCGCCTCGGGAGTGAAGCCCTTCTCGGGGACGAGCGCGGTCAGGCAAATCGGGCAGGAGGTCCAGGACGGCTCTATCTTCGAGCCGCAGGCAGGGCACTTCAGCGCCACCGGTGCCGCGGGCGCGGCCGGAGCCGCCCCGGAAACGTCACCCCCGCACGAGGGGCAGACCTTCCAGTGGGGCTTCAGGGCGGCGCCGCACTTGGGGCAGGCGGCGGTCTTCGGGGCGGCCTCCGCCGCCGGCGCGGGCGGGGCCGGGGCAACGGCCGGCGGCCTTGGCGCCGCCGGGGCCGGTGCGGCGGCGGGCGCGGCCGCCGCGGCGGGCGCCTGCGGGGCATCCGGCGCGGCCGGGGCGGGCGCGGCGGGCGGTTTGGGGGCCGCGGCCGCCGGCTTCTCGGCCGACATGGAGGCGCCGCAGAACGGGCAGGTCTTCCAGTGGGGCTTGGCGTCCCGGCCGCAGCTGGGGCATTTCGCCGACGCCGGCTTCGCCGGCGCCTCGGCGGCCGCCGGCTGGGGCGGGGCCAGAGGCTTCTGCGGGGCGCCCGCCGGCTCAAGCTCCCTGAGCATCCCGTCGACCAGCTTGGCGGTGTCGGCGGCCCTCGTGAACGCTCCACCCGACATGGCCGCCCGGGCCTGCTTCAGCTGGAACTCGGCGTCCGAAACGTCGAGCCCGCGCGATTTCGCGGCGGCGAGGTCCTTCTGGACGGTCTCCATCGCGTTCTTGGCGTCGGTGTACTCCTTCATCAGCAGTTCCGTTTCGGTAATTGATTCGTTCGCGTACTGCATCGCCACGGCAGGCGAGCCGCCGTCGCGGGCGGCCTTGGCCCGCTTGAGCTTGTCCTCCGGCCCGGTGATGTCGCCGCCGGCATCCCCGAGGGCCTTGAGCAGCCCGTCGGCCCTGTCGAGGAGGGCCTTTAGCTCGGCCGCGGCGCCGGATACGGCCGCCGGGCGGGTGGGCACTGCCGGCGCGGCCGGCCGGGGCGCCGGGGCCGCCGGGGCGCCCGGCCTGGCGTGGGGCGCCGCGGCGGCAAGCTCGGCGAGGAGGAACTTGGCGCTCTTGGCCAGGTCCTGGGATTCCTCGTAGCGGCGGGCCTTGTAGGCGTCCCGGGCCTTCTCGAGCAGCCCTTCGCCGTCGGTGACGTCGGCCGCGGCCTCGCGGGCCCGGGCGACCGCCTCGTAGGCCTCCTTGATGAGCCTCTCGGCGGCCTCCTTGAGCTCAGGCGAGGGCTCGACCTCGAGGGTGGTGACCGCCGGGGCGGTGGCGGCCGGCGCCGGCCTGGGCGCGGCGGGCTTCCCCTCTGCGCCCTCCAGCACCGCGACCTCCCGCTTCCAGTCCACCTTCTTCGTTGCGGCGAACGGCTTGGGCGCCACGCCGAAGAAGCCCAGCACCCGTCCGGTGAGGTCGATGACGTTTTGGTAGTTCCCGCCGGCCATGGCGGTCCTGGCCTGCGCCAGCCACTCCTCCGTGCCCCCGACGCCCTGGCCCATGCCCTTGGCGTTCAGGATGCGCGACTCGCTCTGGCGCAGGCTCTCGGAGGCCCTCATGAAGCTCTTGTTGGTCTCCTTGACCAGGGTCTCGGCCTCCCTGCAGCGCGAGGTGACCAGTTCGTAGGTGCCTCGCTCGAGCGCAGTCTCCGCCTCGGCTATCGCCGTCTTTATCCTCTGGTCGCCGATGACGCCGCGCTTTTCGATGTTGGCGAGCATGCGCCTGGTGGATTCGAGGAGCTCCTCGGCGCCCTTCTTCACGCCCACCTTGTCCGCCTTGGCGAGCACCCCCTCCAGTCCGTCGAGGTTCTTGACCGCCTCATCGTGGTCGCCCCGGCCCAGCGCCAGCCGGGAGTGGTAGACCTTGGTCTCCGCCTCGGACATGTCCGCCTCGGGGCGGTCGACCCTCATCGCGGCGATGCGCGTCTCCCAGCCGGAGATGACCTTGGCGGTCTTCTGGTACCTCTCCTCGAGCTCGGTGGCCTTGGCCTTGGCCGCGCTTGCCTTTTCGTAGGCCTCGGTGTAGGACTTGGCGTCGAATGCATCCACGCCGACCTCGAGCAGGGACTCGGCCTCGGTCACGTTCACGCCGGAGCCCTTGAGGTCCAGAAGCCTCTGCTGGGTCCGGCCGAGCTCGTCTTGGGCCTTGCACTGCAGGCAGCCTGCCGACGGGTCGGCAATGGGCTCGTTGCAGCGGGCGCACTTCATCTCGGAGACGTCGATGCGCAGGCTCTCGCGCTCGAGCTTGGCCTTGCGCTCGGCGATGGTGCGGCGGCGCACGCGGTAGGTCTGGACGGCGCCGATCATCATCAGTAGCGAGACGATGCCGAGGATCGTTATGAAGCCGTAATTCTTCCAATACTGGTCAAAAATGTTGACCTCCGGGGTCTTGACCGGCTTGATGTACACCCGGAGCTTGACCATCACGCTCCCGTCGTTGGGGTCGAACTCGTACTTGAACTCGTCGTAGGACACGCCGGCGCGGTAGAGCTCCACCCGCCGGGCCGATTCGTTGTCGAAGACCTTGAGGATGACATCCACGCGCTCGTCGTTGCGGTAGATCGGGTAGGAGGCGTTCGTCGCCGGCGAGACGGGGGAGGAGAAGTCCGGCCTGTAGCCGCCGGTGGCATCGAAGCACCACTCGTACCGGATGACCTTCGTGCCGTAGGTCTTGATGACCACGCCGTCGAAATTGATGAGCTTCTCGAAGCTTGCGTTGTAGATGTTTATGGTGCCGTTGGCGGGGGACGGGACGGGTCTCGTTATTTGGACCTCGGGGGGCTTCGGGGGTATCTTGAGGAGCCTCACGGTGATGTTCGAGACGCAGACCCCGCCTCCGAACGCGGTGTTGTCCGACCAGAACATGTCGTTGTAGGCGCGCGCGTATACCGGGGCGGGAATGATTCCCGACGGGAAGACCGCGAGCTTTGACACCGACCAGTTGTAGATGTCCCAGGTCAGGTTCCACTTGTAGAAGTTCAACACGGTCATCTCGAAGTTGGCCGGGGTCCACGCCCCGTCCTCGCCTATCTTCACCTCGACCTTGGAGATGACCGGCATGGCGTTGTCCTGGTGGTCCTGGGCCGAGCCCTCGATGATGAACATCTCGGTGCGCCCCTCGGAGCGCGTGTACTGCAGGGCGTCTATGTACGGCTGGATCCTCTCGTCGGGGCTGCTGATATTGCATATCGGCGCGTAGGGCTTCGTGATGATGGTGAGGGTGACGTTGAGGTCCTGGACCATCTGGGCGGACACGGAGTAGGCGAACTCGCCGGTGTTCTTGACGGCCCTGACCGTGTAGACCCGGCCGTGAAACTCGGTCGCGGGGTCGGTCGTGAAGCGGGACCCGATGAGCCGGAAGACGGCCCGGCCGAAGGAATCGGCAAGCTTCGACGCCACCATCTGTTCCCCGAAGTACACCTCCACGGTGACAGTGCCGTCCGTTATCGGGGCGCCCCGGATGTCCTGGACATTTGCGGTGAGGATCCAGTATTCCTCCGCGACCCCGGATTCGAGCCTGGGCAGGAAATGCGGGGGCCTGGCCGGCGGGTTGGTGCGCACGAGGGGGCTGCTGTCCAGGGTCCAAAGATCGTTGCCGTCCACCCAGGCCATGGTCTGGGAATAGACGGTCCTCGCCATGGTGACCCTGCTCGTGTACATGTACAGCTCGCCGACGCCCGGGTTGCCGGACCTCGCCGGCGGGTCGGCCGGGCCGCTCAGGCCCTCGTCGCAGAGAAGCCACGAGTTGTTGAAATGGACGCTCTTGTCGGCCCAGATGAAGAGCTTGGCTCCGCCGCCCTTGCCGCCGTCGCCGGGCTGGCCCTGGGACTGGCCGGCGCTGAGGCCCTTTCCGCCGGCGCCCCCCGCTCCCCCGCGGCTGACCAGGGCGCCGTTACGGACCGTGACGGTGTTCTCGTAGAGCACGGTCGTGAGGGACAGGTTGAGCAGGCTAGTGCCGCCAGTCCCGCCCTTCCCGCCGGTGCTTCCCAGGCCTCCGGCGCCGCCGTCCCCGGCTTCGCTCAGCAGGGTGGCGTTCGTGGCGGTGAAGGCGTCGTTCAGGGCCGCCTGGAGGGCGCAGCTGCCGCCGTCGCCGCCGTCCCCCGCCGAGCCGTCCTTCCCGCCCGGCATCGCGCGCCCGAACACCCCGCCGGCCGGCCCGTAGCCGGCCCTGAAGTTGATAACGGAATCGGTCATGTCCAGCGTCCCGTTGGAGGTGAGGTTGACCAGGATGGTCCCGCCGTTGCCGCCCCGCCCGCCGTTGCCGCCGGTCTTCCCGGCCGACACGGCCTGGCCGCCGGCTCCGCCCTCTCCCCCGTGGCCCGAGGTGACGGTGATGTTCGAGTTCTGCGAGACGCTGAGGCCGCGGCCGGCCCATTTGAATTGGACCGAGCCTCCCTCGCCTCCATCGCCGCCGTATCCCGCGTCCTGCCCGGGCGGGCTTGCCCCGCCCTGCCCGGTCCCTCCGTTCCCCGAGGCGCCCAGGATGGACGAGTTCTCGAACGAGTTGCCGCCCACCGAGATGGAAAGGCTTCCGCCGCGTCCGCCCTTCCCCGCGTTCGCGGAGGTGAGGCCGGCCGAGCCGCCCTTCCCGCCGTGGCCGGCCTGTGCGGTGAGCCTCATTCCGCTGAAGTCCTTGCTGGTCACGACAACGGAAACGGGGCCTCCCCAGCCGCCCTCGAGGCCGTCGCCCGCCTTTCCGTCCCGGCCGTTGCCCCCGGTGACCGAGAGCACGGCCCTCTGGATGTTGCCCCCGGTGCCGCTGTCAAGGTGGAGCTTGGCCGGCTCGCCCGGGTCCGATGGCTCCCGGCCGGAGGGCGCCACGACCGTCAGGGTGCTGTCTGTGAATGTCACGGAGCTTGTGGCGTTGAAGACGCCGTTGGCAGTCACGATGCTGTTGTTCAGCACCGTGAGGCCGGTGCCGGATTCGGCGATGTAGTGGTCGACCAGCAGTTCGGAGCCGTCCGCGATCTCGACGTTTCCCCCGGCCTTGACGAACATGGTCCAGTGGCCCTCGGCCCTGGGCGGGACCACCAGGCGGCCCAGGTTCCTGATGTTGAGCGTGACACCGGTGAAGACCGTGATGTTGCCGGCGAAGTTCCTCGTCGAGCCGGAGATGGTGTAGTCCCGGACGATGTCCCATTCCGTGCCGTTCGTGGGCGGGTCGCCCTCGGCCCGGCCGGATGGAGGGGCCGGCGCCCCCGGGGCCGGAGCTCCGCCGATGGGGAGGGCCGGGAGGATGACCAGGAGCGAGATGAGCGCCGCGAGGACCGGGCTGACGGAGTGCTTCAAAGCTTCTTCCCCCAATCAATCTCTAGCAGTACAATTATATCTGGTTATCGGCCGGAAGCGCAAGTCTATCCGATAGACAGCCATTATTTCAGGTAAAAGAACAATGGGTATAAAAAGGTTGCCAGCAACCCCATCCGTTCCCCCGATTTAAAGGCCCGAAATGCGCCGTTTCCCGCCGGGACAACTTTTATCCGGGTCGCCGCCAAAGAGAACGCAGGGCCCTCGATGTGTGACCGGGCGGACGCCTGGAAGGCCGGGGCGCCGGGCGCACGCGACCCGAACGACCCCCGGGCAACCGCCGGCAGTCCGTGCCCAAGCAACCTTCGGTCGCTCTCGGTCCGGTCGTCCTCGCCGGGGCGAGCTTCGTTCGCCCTCGAAGCAATCCTCGTCAAACTTTCCGGCAACAATTGTGCTGGCGGAGCTCGTTCGCAAGTGCCCGACCGGAGGCCCGCAACGATAGCATCGGGGCCGTAGTGTCGGGCACACGCGCCGAGGCGGCATGGCCGCCGAGGCGGCGAGCCCGGCCAAGCCGGGCGAGCCTGCGCAGCTATCTTTGTCAAACTTTCTTGCAAAAATTGCGCTGGCGGAATTCGTTCGTATGTGCCCGACCGGAGGCCCGCAACGATAGCATCGGGGCCGTAGTGTCGGGCACACGCGCCGAGGCGGCATGGCCGCCGAGGCGGCGAGCCCGGCCAAGCCGGGCGAGCCTGCGCAGCTATCTTTGTCA
>Ga0233425_10000836_pt1 | contig 74578 bp, 74 predicted proteins | sample Watercolumn_Towu_2_FD_181712 | JGI IMG/M metagenome (GOLD analysis project Ga0233425, IMG submission 181712) | Freshwater microbial communities from Lake Towuti, South Sulawesi, Indonesia - Watercolumn_Towuti2014_140_MG | ecosystem: Environmental > Aquatic > Freshwater > Lake | place... | reverse complement strand
GGCGATCTCGGGCGACGACTTCAGGGGATCCCACAGGCCGTCGATCTTGTTGAGCACCGCCAGGCAACCGCGCCGATGCCCGGCGCCGACATGACTGCGCCACAGCGCCAGATCGCTCTTGGTCACTCCGGCATCGGCGGCCAGCACGAACACCACTACATGGGCATCGGGAATCAGCCGCAGCGTCAGTTCGGGCTCGGTACCGATCGCATTGAGGCCCGGCGTATCGAGAATGACGAGCCCCTGGCGCAGCAGCGGGTGCGGAAAATTGATGACGGCATGACGCCAGCGCGAAATTTCGACCATGCCGTCGGCATCGACCGAATACGCGGCATCGGGATCGTTTTCGTTGTAAAGGCCCAGCGACTCGGCCATCGCGGGCGTCACGCGCGTCGTTTCCACCACATGCTGGAACGCCGCCAGCATGCCCTCGGGTGAGGATGGGTCCAGCGGCACGGTGGTCCAGTGCGAATTGGGCGAGCCCGGCTCCATGAAATCGGCCGTCGAGGCGTCCTGCAGGCGTGTTTCGATCGGCAGCAGGCGGATGCACGGCGGCTCGTTCTCGTCGTAGCGCAGCTCGGTCGGACACATCGTCGTACGGCCTGCGGAAGACGGCAGAATACGGCGGCCATAATCGGCGAAGAAGATGGCGTTGATCAGCTCGCTCTTGCCGCGCGAAAACTCGGCAATGAAGGCCACCTTGAGACGGTCGCTCTTGAGCACGCTCTGGATGCGTTGCGCGCGGTCGTCCGCGGTGGCGTCATGCAGATCGCACTGTTGCAGCCAGGACTGGAATTCGGCAAGCGACTGAAGGACCCCGGTTCTCCAGGCGCCATATTGTTCGAATTGGTGGGCGAGGCTCGTCATGAGGGATTCGCTGTTCGGATTATGGTTTTGGGCGCGTATCGCGCGGCCGGCTGCGGGCGCATCCGTTGACCCATCGGACCCGAAGCCGGTCGCCGTGCCGGAAATCCTTGTCGAATTGATCGATCCGGCACTTTTTGTAACTTTTTATGACTGCGCACACGATACAGGTTTCCGGGCGGATTTTGTGGAATTCACGCCCCTTGTCGCGTTGATGTATCGAGAGTGTTGCGCCGAGCCATCGGCGGCACGAAGCTGCCATATTTCTTCACGCAATCGCCATCGCGGAGTACGCCCCAGCCCCGCGACGAAGCGCCGCCGCTCCTGCTCCGGATCGTGGTGTGCGGGGCCATATGCGGCTTGGTAAAACCGCGCTGGTCAGCGCTGGCAGTGCGGGCAATAGAAGGTCGAGCGCTGCCCCTGCACGATCTGGCGGATTGGCGTGCCGCACACGCGGCACGGCTCGCCGGCGCGGTCGTAGACGAAACAGTCGAGCTGGAAATAGCCGCTGCTGCCGTCGCTGCCGACAAAATCGCGCAATGTGCTGCCGCCCCGTGCGATGGCCTCGGCCAGCGTCTCGCGCACGGCAGATGCCAGCCGCTCGTAACGCGGCAGGCTGATGCGGCCGGCCGGCGTGGTCGGTCGAATTCCCGCGCGGAACAGGCTTTCCGAGCAATAGATATTGCCCACGCCGACCACAATGTCGCCGGCCAGCAGCGCCTGCTTGATGGCCACCGTACGGCCGCGCGTGAGCCGGTGGAACCACGCGCCGTCAAAGCGCGGATCGAAGGGCTCGACGCCCAGCCGGCGCAGCAGCGGATGTTCGGAAAGGGCCGACTCCGCGAGCGGGGTCCAGATGATGGCGCCAAAGCGGCGCGGATCGCGGAAACGCAGCGTGACAGCCCCGGCGGCGGTGTCGCCGCGGCCCGCGCGTTCATCGGCAGCCAGTAACAGGTCCAGATGATCGTGTGCGCCGGCTGCCGGCGGGTCCGGATAGACGCGCAGCGTGCCTGTCATGCCCAGATGCACCAATAGCCAGCCGGTGGCTCCGGCTGCGGAGTCACCCCCATCGGGCGCAGCGGACGCGTCGGCCGGCCGTTCCGGTGCGGCTCCCAGCGCGGGCGCGGGCAGGCATTCCAGCAGCAGATATTTTCCGCGCCGTTCGATCCGCCCAATCAGGCGGCCGGTCAGGCGCGCTTCGAGTTCGGGCTCCACGGGCCATCGCAAGCCGCGATGACGCACCGTCACCTGGGCAATGCGGCGACCCACCACATGCGGCAGCAACCCGCGCCGCGTGACTTCGACTTCCGGCAATTCTGGCATCGCGCCCGTGTCTCCCGGCGTGCATCCGACCTCGCGTGCGGATGCTCCGACTGAACCTGACAGAACCTATCGCCCGCTGGCACGCTCCAAGATGGCAGGGAATTTCCTGCCGGGCGATCCGCATTGTGCGGGTTCCCATACGTAAGCGCCTTGCGGGGCAAGCAGCGCATTGTAGCGGCAGGCTACAATGCCTCCATCCAGTTCTACGCCCTCGTGCGCCGGAGCATCGATTTCATGCTGGACCACTATTTGTCCCCTCAGGCCACGCGCCCGGAATCTTCGCCGATGAAAGTTTTTTTTGCCCTCGGCCCGACGGCTTCGCCCGCGGCCCGTTTCCGGCGCCATGCGCGCGCCTTGGGTGTGGCTGCGTGCCTGGCCATGGCTTCGCTGTCGCTGGCCCACGCGGCACCGGCGAAGGTGGCCCAGAACGATGACGAAGTCATCGACGTTCCGGCGCCCTCGCAGTCCGCCAAGTCGGCGCGTACGCCGCTGCCCAACGTCGCGCTGACGCCCGATATCCTCTATCGCGTGCTGGCCGCGGAAATCTCGTTGCAGCGCGGGCTGGTCGGCCCGTCGTACCGCACCTACATGGATCTGGCGCGCGAGACGCGCGATCCGCGCATGGCCCAGCGCGCCACGGAGATCGCATTCAATGCGCGCGTCTCGCAGCAGGCGCTCGACGCCGCGCGACTGTGGGCGGAACTGGCGCCGAAATCGCCGGCCGCCAGACAGGTCCTGTCGACGCTGCTGGTGCTCAACGCGCGATGGGAAGAGGCCGAGCCGCTGCTGATCCAGCAACTGGCCGCCGCCCCGGCGGGCCATCGCGGCGACGCAATCCTTCTCATGCAGCAACAGTTGTCGCGCACCAGCGATCCCACCGGCGCGGTGGGCGTGCTCCAGCGCATCACGGCCAACGACACCAAGCTGGCCGATACGCACCTGGCCCTGGCGCGCGCGCGCGAGGCCGCGGGCGACAACGCGGGGGCGCTGACGGAGCTTGAACAGGCGCTGCGCATCAAGCCCGATCTCGAACCCGCCGCGCTGATGTCGGCCGAATTGCAGGCCGAGTCCGCACCGGATAAATCGATCGAGGTCATGAAGCGGTTCCTGGCCAAGTCGCCGTCGTCGGTCAACGGCCATATCACGCTGGCGCGGCTGTATCTGCAGAAAAACGACATGCAGGCCGCGCGCGCGGAATTCGAATCGCTGCGCAAGGTGGCGCCCACCGATCCGCGCGTGCCGCTGGCATTGGGCTTGACCAGCCTGCAGGCGCGCAACTACGACGATGCCGAACGCTATCTGAAGGAATACCTGCAGATGGCCGAGAAGTCGCCGGCCGCCAATCCGGACGTTGCATTTCAGTATCTGGCGCAGATCGCCGAGGAAAGAAAGGATTACCCGACCGCGATCGACTGGCTCGACCGGATCGACGACAGCCGCCTGGCGCTCGCGGCGCAGGCCAAACGCGGCCAATTACTGGCTCGCATGGGCAAGCTCGACGACGCGCAGGCCGTGTTCGGCGAACTGCTTGCCGACGCCGAGGACATCTCCGATCCCGACCAGCGCAGCCAGCGCATGACCGCGATACGCCAGGCGGAAGTCGGCGCGCTGCTCGAAGGCAAGGCCTACGACCGCGCGCGCAAGCTGCTCGACGAACGCGTCAACGCGGAGCCCGACAACGCCGACTGGATCTACGAACTCGCAATGCTCGACGAACGCGAAAAGCGCTACGACAGCATGGAACGCGGGCTGCGCAAGGTCATCGCGCTGCAACCCGAGCAAAAGCAGGGCTACAACGCGCTTGGCTATTCGCTGGCCGATCGCAATGAACGCCTGCCCGAGGCCCGCAAGCTGCTCGAGCGCGCCTCCGAACTCGGCCCGGACGACCCCTACATCATGGACAGCCTGGCCTGGGTCAAGTACCGCCAGGGCGAACTGCAGCCCGCCGCGGACTTGCTCAAGAGCGCTTTCGCCAAGGCGCCCGAGGCCGAAATCGGCGCGCATCTGGGCGAAGTGCTATGGCAAATGGGCAACCAGGAAGAAGCGCGCAAGACCTGGACCGAAGCCGCCAAGGTCGAGCCCGACAACCAGACGCTGATGGACACGCTGCGTCGGTACAACCAGAACCTGCTGCTGTCGAAGTAATCGCGCCTTGCGTATCATGCGCACGCCCGGGCCACATGCCCGGGCGCTTCGTTCCATCGCTATGGCGCCGCAATACTCCCCTTTATCCACCGCTCCATGACCATGCTCCGATCACGACGCCTGGCCCTGCTTTGCGTGGCTGCGCCGCTCTGGCTTGCCGGCTGCGCCAGCATCACCCCGACTCGCGGCTTCGAGGCCACCGAATCGGCGCGCAACGAGCAGTACACCGGGCGCTTCGCCGCCAACTACACGCGCTATGGCCGCAGCGAAGGCGTGCAAGGCAACTTCCGCTGGGAAGAGCAAGGCCGCAATGTGCGGCTCGATCTCGTGTCGCCGCTGGGGCAGACGCTGGCCATCGTCACCAGCACGCCGTCCGGCGCGACGCTCGATCTGCCCAACGAAAACCCCCGCAACGCACCCGAGGTGGACAGCCTGATGGAGCAGTCGCTCGGCTTTTCCTTGCCCGTTTCGGGGATGCGCGACTGGCTGCACGGCCGCGCCGCGTCCGGCACGCCGGCGCAGGTCACGCGCGATGCCAGCGGGCGCCCCGACACACTGCGCCAGAACGGCTGGACCGTGCGCTACGTGGCCTGGCAGGACGCGCCCAAAGGCAGCGCAGCGCCATCCACACTGCCGCGGCGTATCGACATGGCGCGCGACGGCAACGACGCCCCGCTGTCGGTGCGGCTCGTGATCGATCCGGAGAACAAGCCATGACCGCCGTCATCGATCTGCCGCCCGCGGAACTGCGCGACTGCCCCGCGCCCGCCAAGCTGAATCTGTTCCTGCATGTCACGGGCCGCCGCCCCGACGGCTATCACACGCTGCAAACCGTGTTCCAACTGATCGACTGGTCGGACACCCTGCACTTTCGCCGGCGCGACGACGGCATGATCGCGCGCACCACCGACATTCCCGGCGTGCCGGCCGATACCGACCTCGTAGTGCGGGCGGCGCGGGCGCTTCAGCGGGCCAGCGGCACGCCATTCGGCGTGGATATCGAGATCGAGAAAATTCTCCCGATGGGCGGCGGCATCGGCGGCGGGTCGTCCGATGCCGCCACTACGCTGCTGGCGCTGAACCGTCTGTGGGGCGTGAACCTGCCGCGCGAGCAACTGATGCGGCTGGGCCTGACGCTGGGCGCCGACGTGCCGGTGTTCGTTTTCGGACAGAATGCGTTTGCCGAGGGCGTGGGCGAAGAACTGACGGCGGTTGACCTGCCGCAAAGCTGGTTCGTCGTGATCCACCCGCGCCAGCATGTACCGACTGCAGCAATTTTTTCGGACCACCGCTTGACAAGGAATTCGCCGGTCTTTATAGTTGCGGACTTCGCTGCTTGCACAAACAAATTCGCTTTCGGTCGCAACGACTTGCAAGCGATAGCAACAGCGAAATTCGGCGAAGTTGCCCGAGCCCTTGAATGGCTGACAGAATATAGTCCGCATGCAAGGATGACCGGTTCCGGAGCCTGCGTATTTGCCCGTTTCGAACACGAGCAGGATGCGCAGAGAGTGATGGAAAGGTTGCCGCCCGATTGGGATGGCAGGTGTGTGAGAAGTCTGTCGCATCACCCGCTCGCAGCGTTCGCTTAAGGTTTTCGTTTGGCGCAGTCCTGAAGTAAAGTTCGGTGCGGCGACAGACGATAAAGGTTGTGTAGGGGAGTCGCCAAGCTGGTCAAGGCACCGGATTTTGATTCCGGCATGCGAGGGTTCGAATCCTTCCTCCCCTGCCATTACTTCCTATAGTGTCCTAGCGACATGCAAAAATTCGTCATCGGCAATTGCCGATGGCGCAAAGCTCCCCCAGCAGCAAGACAGGTGCCCCGAATGAGCGTCGAAGGCTTGATGGTATTTACCGGCAATGCCAACCCCAAACTCGCGGAGGCTGTCGTACAGCACCTCGGCATTCCGCTGGGCAAAGCTCTGGTCGGCCGTTTCTCCGACGGTGAAGTCCAGGTAGAAATCCAGGAAAACGTTCGCGGCAAGCACGTCATCGTGCTGCAGTCCACCTGCGCGCCGACCAACGACAACCTCATGGAACTGATGGTGATGGTCGATGCGCTCAAGCGCGCGTCGGCACGTAGCATCACCGCCGCCATGCCCTATTTCGGCTATGCCCGCCAGGATCGTCGCCCGCGTTCGGCGCGCGTCGCCATCTCGGCAAAGATCGTAGCCAACATGCTGGAAGTGGCCGGTGTGGAACGCGTCCTGACGATGGACCTGCACGCGGACCAGATCCAGGGCTTCTTCGATATCCCGGTCGACAACATCTACGCTTCGCCAGTGCTGCTGGGCGATCTGCGCGAAAAGAACTACGGCGACCTGCTGGTGGTTTCGCCGGACGTCGGCGGCGTGGTGCGCGCGCGCGCGCTGGCCAAGCAGCTCGATTGCGACCTGGCCATCATCGACAAGCGTCGTCCCAAGGCCAATGTCTCCGAGGTAATGAACATCATCGGTGAAGTGGCCGGCCGCAACTGCGTCATCATGGACGACATGATCGACACCGGCGGCACGCTGTGCAAGGCTGCCCAGGTGCTCAAGGAACGCGGTGCGCTGAAGGTGTTCGCATACTGCACGCACCCCGTGCTGTCGGGCGGCGCGGCGGCACGTATCGCCGCCTCGGCGCTGGACGAAGTGGTGGTCTGCGACACGATTCCGCTGTCCGACGAAGCCCGCCAGTCCGGCAAGATCCGCCAGGTATCCACCGCACCGCTGCTGGCCGAGACCTTCACGCGGATCGTAAAGGGCGACTCGATCATGTCGCTGTTTGCCGACGCCTGACAAGGCACGACCGGGCCCTCGGGTCCGGTTCAGGCAAATTTCTGCTAGAATTTTGGGCTTTACCGCATTGGCCGCCTTCGGGTGGCCAATGTGATTCAAGCGGTACGGCCTATGTGCCGTATTGCTTCCGTCAAGGCTGTCTGGTCGCGGACAGCCTTATTCACATCTGGAGTTGAACATGAAAGTTATCGCTTTCGAGCGTAGCGTACAGGGAACGGGTGCGAGCCGCCGCCTGCGCAATTCGGGCAAGACGCCTGGCATCATCTACGGCGGCGCCGCCGAGCCGAAGATGATCGAACTGGATCACAACGCCCTGTGGCACGCCCTGAAGAAGGAAGCGTTCCACTCGTCGATCCTGGATCTGGAAGTGGGTGGCACGAGCGAAAAGGCTCTGCTGCGCGCATTCCAACTGCACCCGTTCAAGCCGCTGGTCCTGCACGTTGATTTCCAGCGCGTGTCGGCTTCGGACAAGATCCACGTGAAGGTGCCGCTGCACTTCATGAACCAGGAAAGCGCTCCTGGCGTGAAGCTGGGCCACGGTATCGTCAACCACATCCTGAACGACCTGGAAGTGTCGTGCCTGCCGGCCGACCTGCCCGAGTTCATCGAAGTGGATCTGGGCAACGCCGAACTGAACCAGACGATCCACCTGTCGGACCTGAAGCTGCCGAAGGGCGTCACCGCCATCACCCATGGCGACGACAACCCCGCCATCGCCAACATCTCGTTGCCGGCCGGCGCCCAGTCGTCGGAAGCCGCCGAAGGTGGCGAAGCTGGCGAAACGCCGGCTGCTTAAGCTTCACCGCAGCAGATGCCGTAGCGGCCTCGCCGCTTGTGGATCGATAGAAACCGCCGGTTCGCCGGCGGTTTTTTTTCGCACCGGCATTGGCGCGGATTTTTCGCGTATCCTGTGTCGCCTGCGTCGCGGCTCTCGCGACCCGACTTCCGTTTTGCACGCATGATCAAGCTTATCGTCGGCCTCGGCAATCCCGGGGCGGAATACGAAGCCACCCGGCACAATGCCGGTTTCTGGCTGGTCGACCAGCTCGCCCGCATGGGCAGCACCACACTGCGCGTGGAAGGCCGATTTCATGGTCTGGCCGGCCGGGCAAGGCTGTGGGATCAGGACGTATGGCTGCTCAAGCCGTCCACCTTCATGAATCGCTCCGGCCTCTCCGTCGTCTCGCTGGCGCGCTTCTACAAAATCCTGCCTGACGAGATCCTGGTGGCCCACGACGAAATGGACCTGCCTGCGGGATCGGTCAAGCTCAAGCGTGGCGGGGGCTCGGGCGGCCACAATGGGCTCAAGGACATTGCCGCACACCTGACAACCCAGGATTTCTGGCGCCTGCGCATCGGCGTGGGGCATCCGCGCAATGCACCGGGCGGCGCCGCCGGCGGACGTGAAGACGTGGTCAATTTTGTGCTGAAGCCGCCGCGCAAGGAAGAACAGCAGGCGATCGACGAAGCCATCGACCGCACCATCGGGCCGCTCGGCTTGCTGGCACGCGGCGAGAGCGAGCGCGCGATGATGGAGCTGCACACGGGCCGCTAGGCGCCGCTGGCGGCATGAAAAAACCCCGCTGAGACGCTCGGTCTCGCGGGGTTTTTTGTTTCTGCTTGCTTGTGGGGGCCAGAACGAAGCGCCGCAACCGTCCGCGACGTCAGGCCGCGCGCTTGGCCGCGGTGAGCAGCCGATAGCGTTGCATCAGCACCTCATGCGACTCGATGCGGTTCGGATCCTTCGGAATGCATGCCACCGGGCAAACCTGCTGGCATTGCGGTTCATCGAAGTGACCGACGCACTCGGTGCACTTGTTGGGGTCGATCTGGTAGATCTCGGGCCCCATCGAAATGGCTTCGTTCGGGCACTCGGGTTCACAAACGTCGCAATTGATGCAGTCGTCGGTGATCAGTAGCGCCATGATATTTCCTTCCTGCAACCCGCCCGCGCCCGGACTGGCCACGTCGACGGAGTCGAAGGCTCTATTTTATTCTGCTTTGCCAATCTTCTCCTGAAGCCAGCGCTCCACGGAGGGAAAGACAAATTTGCTGACGTCGCCGCCGAGCACCGCAATCTCGCGCACGAAGGTGCCCGAAATGAACTGATACTGGTCCGACGGCGTAAGGAACATCGTCTCGACGTCGGGCAGCAGGTAGCGGTTCATGCCGGCCATCTGGAACTCGTATTCGAAATCCGACACTGCACGCAATCCACGCACAATCACGCGCGCATTGTTCTTGCGGACGAAATCCTTGAGCAGCCCTGAGAAACCTTCGACTCGGACATTCGGATAGTGGCCCAGCACTTCGCGCGCAATGCCGATGCGTTCCTCAAGCGAGAAGAACGGGCGCTTGTTGGGGCTGTGCGCCACGCCGACCACGAGTTCATCGAAGATGTTCGACGCACGACGAACGAGATCCTCGTGTCCCCGGGTCATGGGATCAAAAGTACCGGGATAGACGGCGACGACCATGTTTCCTCCTTAGGGGCTGCCCGTTGCCGGCCCGCAAACGGGGCCGCTTTCAAGTGCTTGCGTGACGGGCGTTGGACAATCAGCAGCGGCGTAGTGTAACCCCAAATGCAGTATTTGGAAGGCCGCGCGATGGCTTGCTTGCGGCAATGCAGCAGACCCGCAAACGCTTGGCCGGCGCGGCAAACCGCCTGGCGGTCATCATACGACTCGGCCTCAATCCGCGCCGTTTGCACTCCGGTGCTGTAGCAGATGGAAATGAACGGCGCCGGCACGCGCGTGGCGGATGATTTCGAGCGAGGCCGGCACAGGAGCATCGGCGCCGATCAACGGCTTGTCGGATTCGACATAGACCACCCCACCTGGCCGCGTCAGCCGCGCCGCATGCTCGAGCGCGGGGCCGATCCAGTCTTCCGCGAAGGGAGGATCGAGAAACACCACGTCAACACTGTTTGCCGGCATTTGCGCCGCAGCGGCAAACGCATCGGCCTGGATGATCTTCACCTGCGATGCGTCGAGCCGGTACAGGTTGTCGCGCAGTTGGCGCACTACGCGGGGATTGGCTTCGACGAGCGTCACCGCGGCCGCGCCGCGCGACGCGGCTTCGATGCCCAGCGCACCGGAGCCGGCAAACAGATCCAGACAAGTCAGACCGGTCAGATCCTGGCCAAGCCAGTTGAACAGCGTCTCTCGCACGCGATCGGGCGTCGGGCGCAGCCCTTCGGCTTCCAGCACGGGAAGCAGCGAGCGTTTCCAGCGGCCGCCGATGATACGCACCTGCGCAGGCGCCTGGCGGGGCACAGAAGTTCGCCCGCGCGGTGCGGGCGAAGGTCGGGATTGCGAATTCATGCCGTGATTGTAGAGCCTGCCACGCCGCGATACAGCAAAGCGGCGTGGCCGGGCCCACAGTCAGGTTGTAATCGTCACTTTTCCGGGCCGCCGACAATGACCGTGGCCATGGCGTCAGGGTGCACATGACGCTGGAACGCAGCCCGGACCTGATCCCGGGTGACCTTGTTGATCTGCGCGGTCCAGGTGTCCAGATAGTCGAGCGGCAGGCCGTACCAGCCAATATTCGCCACGTTGGTCAGCAATTTGCGGTTGCTATCGATGCGCAGCGGAAAACCGTTGATCAGGTTGTCCTTGGCGGCGCGCAGCTCGGTGTCGGTCGGGCCGTCGGCGACGAACTGGGCCAGGATCTTGCGCACCAGGCCAAGCGCCTCATCGGTGTTTTCCTTCTTCGTCTGCAGCGTGATGCTGAACGGCCCCGGCTGCTTGGACGGCGCGAAATAGCTGTCCACGCCGTAGGTGAGTCCGCGCTTCTCGCGCACCTGATCGGTTAGCCGCGAACTGAAGCCGCCGCCGCCCAACACGTAGTTGCCGACCAGCAGCGCAAAGTAATCGGGATCGCCACGGGCGATGGAAGGCTGCCCAAGCGCCACGCTGGCCTGCTGCGCGGGGTGGGGAATACGCTTTTCGCTGGCCGGGATCGACATCTGTACGTCCGGCAGCTTCGCCGACGCGACGCCCTCCGGCAAACCGCGCGTCAGATCCTCGGCAATCTGCTCGGCCTGCTTGCGATCGATCGCGCCGATCAACGTGATCACGGCGCGCTTGGCGGAGTAGTTGTCGCGCCAGAACTTGACCAGGTCATCGCGCGTGATCGATCCGACCGATTCCGGCGTGGCCGAAATGCCGTACGGATGCGACGGATAGATGGCTTTGGACAGCGTTTTGTCGGCAATCACGCCGGGGCGCGTATCGCCCTCGCGGATCGCCGTGATCAGCCGCTGCTTCTCGCGCGCCACCACCGCTTCCGGGTACGTCGGCGCCTTGATCAGCTGCCCGGCCAGACGGAGCGACTGCTCACGTTCGGGCGATGCGGTCAGCGTTCGCAAGCCGATGCCGCCGCGATCGCCGCCCGCCGCGCCGCCGAAATCGGCGCCGGTATCGGCAAAGGCGTCGGCAATCTGCGCTTCATTGCGCGCCGGCTGGCCATCCTGCGCGCCGGCGCCCTTGTCCAGCAGCGCGGCGGCCAGCGTGGCCAGTCCGGCTTTGCCGGGTGGGTCGTAGCGGCTGCCGGCGTCGAAATCGAGATTGACGTCGAGCATCGGGATCGATGGGCTCGGCACGAAGAACACCTTGGCGCCCGTGGAAGCCGTCCAGCTTTCGATCGGAATGGCGGCGTGCGCAACGGTGCCGGCCAGCAAAGCGGCCGCCGCGCAGGCGGCGCCGGCCAGGCGGCGCAACAGGCGTGGGGACGCAATCGTCATGACGGACAGGGACATCGTTGCTCCTCAGTGACGCAGGCCTTCGGGCGCTGCGGTCTTGGGCTTGTTGGGATCGATCGGTTGCGGCAGCAGCGTCGCCACGGTGAGGTTGTCGTCGTTGAAATATTTGTTGGCGACGGCCTGCACCTGGGCGGGCGTGACTTCCTTGATCTTGTCGAGCATGCGATCGATCTGCCGCCAGGAAATGCCCGAGATCTCGGCCACGCCGATCTCCATGCCCTGTCCGAATACCGAGTCGCGCTTGTAGATCTGGCCGGCCACCACCTGCGCCTTGACGCGCTTGAGCTCTTCCTCCGAAACGCCGTTTCTGGCGATGCGCTGGATCTCCTCGCGCAACGCCTTCTCGATTTCATCGGTGGTATGGCCGTTGGCCGGCGTGCCATCGAGCACGAAGATCGATTCGTTGCGATTGATGCTGTCGTAGCCCACGTTGACATCGTCGGCCAGGCGCTGCTCGCGCACCAGTTCGCGCGTCAGGCGTGCATTGTCGTAACCGTTGAGTACGGCCGACAGGACTTCCAGCGCGTACGGATCGACGTCCTTTTCGACATCGTGCAGGCGCGGCACCTTGTAGGCCATCACCATGTACGGGTTTTCCGCTGGCGCCTTCACCCAGATGCGGCGAATGCCCTTCTGCTCGGCTTCGAGTTGCGTCTTGCGCAGCGGCAGCGGCCGCGGCTTGAGCTTGCCGTAGTAGTGCTCGGCCATCGCCCGCACCTCGGCGGCCTTGACGTCGCCGGTCACGATCAGCAGCGCGTTGTTGGGCACGTACCAGGTCTTGTACCAGTTCTGCACATCCTCGACGCGCATGTTGACGAGGTCGTCCATCCAGCCGATCACCGGATGGCGGTACGGCATGGCCGTGTAGACCGTGGCCAGCAGCTGCTCATAGACGGTGCCGCGGGGGGAGTCGTCGGTGCGCAGCCGCCGCTCCTCCATCACCACCTTCATCTCGCGTTCGAATTCTTCCTTCTTGATGATGAGGTTGGCCATGCGGTCGGCCTCCAGCTCCATCATCTTCGGCAGGTATTGCTTGGCGATCTGCTGGTAGTAAAGCGTGAAGTCGCGGTTGGTCAGCGCATTTTCCCGTCCGCCCAGCAATGCGATCTGGCGCGAGAACTCGCCCACGGGCACTTTCGGCGTGCCCTTGAACATCATGTGTTCGAGCATGTGGGCGACGCCCGTGGTGCCGCTGACTTCATCGGTGCCACCCGCGCGGTAATAGATCTGATGCGCGACGGTCGGCGCGCGATGGTCTTCCTTGACGATGACCCGCATGCCGTTGGACAGCCGGAATTCCGTAGTGTTGGCCTCGGTCTGGCCCACCTGTCCGGCGCTGGCCATGCCCGTGGGCGGCCCCTGCGGCGTGGTGGCGCGCGTGGGCTGCGCGGCGCCTTGCGCGGATGTCTGCGCGACGGCCATGCCAGCCAATGGACCGGCAAACAGGACGGCGGCAACTGTAGAAATCATGCGCCGCGAAAAAAAACCGGCGTTTGTGCAAATCGGCTCGGCGCGGTTGGCGTCCGGCCCGGACAAGTCAGCGCAATGGTTCATGCGACCCCGTCTGCTAGAATTTTGGCGATTGATTCTACCGGGGTATTGACCCCTTTCCCAATGTTTAGTTTCTGGAAGAAGCGCAAGGCCGACCCGGCTCCTGCGCCCGCCGAGCCGCCGGCAGCCACACCCGCTCCCGCGGCCGAGGCGACGCCGACCGCCGCCCCTGCAGCACTTCCCGCCGCGACACCTGTGCTCGCGCCAGTTCCGTCGCCGGCGCCGATCCCTGCGCCTGCCCAAGCCCCCGTTCCAACTCCGGCACCCACGCCCGTTCCAGTGCCAACGCCGGTGCCGGTGCCGGTGCCGGTGCCGGTGCCGGTGCCGGCCCAGGTTCCGCCGCCCCCGCCCGCGCCGGTAGCCTATGTACCGCCGGTGATCGAGGAAATGGAACTGACGCCGCCGCCGCCGCCCTCGGCCGAAGCCAAGCGTGGCTGGATGTCTCGGCTGAAGGCCGGCCTGTCGAAGACCAGCCGCAATATTGGCGTGCTGTTCGTCGGCGTGAAGGTGGACGAGGCGCTTTTCGAGGAACTGGAAACCGCGCTGCTGATGTCCGACGCCGGCGTCGAGGCCACCGAGTATCTGCTGGGCGAATTGCGCCGCCGTGTGAAGGCCGAGCGCATCGAAACCGCCGACGGCGTGAAGAGCGCGCTGAAGGATCTGCTGGTCCAACTGCTCAAGCCGCTCGAGAAGACCATGGAGCTTGGCCGCGAGCAACCGCTGGTGATGATGATTGCGGGCGTGAACGGCGCGGGCAAGACCACCAGCATCGGCAAGCTCTGCAAGCACTTCCAGTCGTACCACCAGTCCGTGCTGCTGGCCGCTGGCGACACGTTTCGCGCCGCCGCGCGCGAACAGCTGACGATTTGGGGCGAGCGCAACAACGTGACCGTCGTGGCGCAGGAAAGCGGCGACCCGGCCGCCGTGATCTTCGACGCCGTGAATGCCGCACGCGCGCGCAAGATCGACATCGTTATGGCGGACACCGCCGGCAGGCTGCCGACGCAACTGCACCTGATGGAAGAGTTAAAGAAGGTCAAGCGCGTGATCGGCAAAGCCATGCCAACCGCGCCGCACGAGTGCCTGCTCGTGATCGACGCCAACACCGGCCAGAACGCGCTGTCGCAAACGCGCGCGTTCGACGACGCGCTGGGCCTGACCGGCCTGATCGTGACCAAGCTGGATGGCACCGCGAAGGGCGGCATCCTGGCGGCCATCGCACGGCAACGTCCGGTGCCCGTGTACTTCATCGGCGTGGGCGAAAAGGTGGAAGACCTGCAGCCTTTCAATGCCGAAGAATTCGCTGAGGCACTGCTAGGGTAAGCCGACACGGTAGACGCGCAAATTAGTAAAAGGGTCATTGCAATGACGACCCCCGCGACCAATCATTCGATTGGTTGCGCAATGCATGGTGATCGCCTTCCGCAACGAGCGCATTTTCAGTATCCGTTTGATATTGAAGATGCTGATATTGGCCATTTGTTGCGAAGGCTTTCAGACCATGACACTCGAACGCGTATATCGACTTGACACCAGGGATCCAAAGATCATTCTCCGCGAAGGCTTCGTGGGAACCAACGACGTCTGGACCAATGCCCTGTACGGGCACAACACCGTTTTCGCATCGCGATCGGTGCTGGGCATGATCTCCTATGCCATGGAGCGGATTCTCGGCCGAAGCGGCGAGCGCGTGGAGGATCCATGGGACAAGAGCGCAGTGTTTCAAGCGGCGGATCTGTTCCGTGACCGCCCCGTCTTTGCGTACGAAATCGATATCCGCAAGCTTGAGTACGTGGAGGTGACAACAAGCCTGGGATTTAGCTATCCGACCCTGAACGCGGACATGCACTACGAGAACACGGAACGATGGCAGGACGTCAATCTGAAGTCGCCGGCCATTGCCAAGCTCCTTCCCAATATTCCATTATCCGACAGGCGGGACTTCTGCCGCGAGCGTGCCAGCTATGCACTGCAGGCTGCCCGTTATACCGAGGAAGTGATCGTTCGCGGCCCAATTTCGCCAAAGCGCATTCGCCTGTACCAGACATTGCCGGTAATGCCGATCGGTCGACGCGTCGGCCAATCCGCGCATCGCGTCGGATAACGCAACCTGGCGCGCGGTCGCTCGCCATACCGCCAACGTTTGAATCCGTCGCCCGTCGCTGCACTGCCGCGCAAATTAGGAAAACGGTCATTGCCATGATGACCCGCGCAACCAATCATCTCCCGCGTTGCGCGACAGCGGATCCGCTTACGCAACAAGGGCAATTTCACGGCTTATTCAATTCGGAAATTGCTGATATTTGCTTATTTGCGGAGTCTGTATCAACGATGGCAATTCACAACGTATATCGGCTGGACACCAGAGGCCCGGAGATCATTCTTCGCGACGGCATCACCGGCAGCCCCAACGACTGGGACAATCAGATATATGGCCACAATACGGTTTACACAGCGAAGTCGGTGCTCGGCCTGATTTCCTATGCGATGGAGAGAATTCTTGGGCGCAGTGGCGAACGCGTCGAGCAGCCGTCGTATCAACATTCAATATTCCCGGACGACGAGCTGTTCCGTGACTGTCCTGTCTACGCCTACCAGATCGACATCCGAAAGCTCGAGCACATCGAGGTCACAACCAGCCTTGGATTCACTTATCCCAGGCTCAGTGCAAACATGCACTATGAAAGCTTCGATCGGTGGACGGATATGAATCTGAAGTCGCCGCTAATTGCCGAATACCTGAAAGCGATCCACCCTTCGGAGCGATACTTTTTCTGCGAGGCGCGCGCCAGCTATGCCATGCATTGCGCCCGCTATACAGAGGAAGTCATTGTCCGAGGCCCCATCGCGCCAAAACGCATTCGGCTGTACCAGACGTTGCCTGTAGCGCCGATCGGACGGCGCGTCGCTCCTGCCCGCACGCATCGCCAATAGGCGCTTGCATCCTTCGATACATCGCTGCCGAAGCACGCAAGCGCCGCGCGCATTACGATCTATTGCTATTCGCTATCGGGCTGCGCGCCGGGCGCCGCCTTCTGGAAGGCGTCCAGCTCCATGCACGCGGCATGGATCTTCGCAATCGTCGGGTAGGCACCGACGTCGATGTTGAAACGCTGCGCATTGAACACCTGCGGCACCAGACACAGGTCGATCAGCGTCGGCGTGTCGCCAAACGCGTAGCGTCCCACACGGCCAAGCTGTGCCAGATTGACCTCCAGCGATGCAAAGCCCTGTTCGATCCAGTGACGATACCAGGCGTCCTTGGCCTCCTCCGCAACTTTCAGTTCGTGCTTCAGATACTTCAGCACGCGCAGATTGTTCAGCGGATGGATTTCGCACGCGATTTCCTGCGCGAGGCCGCGCACCACGGCGCGATCGAACGGCTCCTTCGGCAGCAGCGCCGGCTCCGGATGCGTTTCGTCCAGATATTCGATGATCGCCATCGACTGGATCAGCGGCTTGCCGTCGACCGCCAGCGTCGGCACCACGCCGTCGGCGTTGAGTGCGCGGTACGCCGGCTTCAACTGCATGCCGCCATCCTTGAGCAGATGCACGCCCTTGTACGTGTAGGGCAGGCCCTTCAGGTTCAGCGCGATCCGTACGCGAAACGATGCCGAGCTACGGAAGTAGCTATAAAGCTCCAGCATCGCGTCACACCACCTTCACGGTCAGGTCGCCCACACCGGCGATGTGACACTGCATGACGTCGCCCTTCACCACCGGGCCAACGCCCTCGGGCGTGCCGCTGTAGATCAGGTCGCCCGGCTGCAGCTCGAACAACCTGGACAGATAGGACACCATTTCCGGCACGGACCAGATCAGATCGGACAGATCGCCGCGCTGCTTTTCCACACCATTGACTGCCAGCGTCACGGCGCCCTTCTCTGGATGGCCAATCGCGGACACCGGCACGATCGGACCGATCGGCGCGGACTTGTCAAAGGCCTTGCCGGTTTCCCAGGGGCGGCCAGTCTTCTTCGATTCGTTCTGCAGGTCGCGGCGCGTCATGTCCAGGCCGATCGCATAGCCGTACACATGGCTGGCGGCCTGTTCCACCGGAATGTCCTTGCCGCCCTTGCCGATGGCAACCACCAGTTCCACTTCGTAGTGGCAGTTGCTGGTGCCCGGCGGGTAGGGAAATGCGCCTTCGGTGTTGTCGGCGACATAGCTGACCGCGTCAGACGGCTTGCAGAAGAAGAACGGCGGTTCGCGATCGGGGTCCGAGCCCATTTCAAGGGCGTGCGCGGCGTAATTGCGGCCCACACAATAGACGCGACGCACGGGGAAGCTTGCGTTGCTGCCTCGCACCGGCACACCAACGGGGGCTTGTGGGGCAAATACGAACTCGGTCATCCAAATCTCCAGCTTTCTCTTTTTCGATGGGATGCCGCGCCTGCGTATTCGGGGGTGAGACGCGGCAGGGCCAAAGCATACACCTTGAATACGGCGGCATACAGGGGAGGCAAACCCGGCGCGAATCTTGCGTGTTGCATCGCAAACAAGCGACCGCCATGACCCGCCGCCATCCGCCCCCCTCGCCCAGCGCACCGCCGGCCGCCGCGTCCCGCACGCTGCGGATCCTGCTCGTGCGGGACCCGCATGACGTCGATCCGCTCAACATGGAAACGATCCGCGCGGGGCTGGCGCGCGCCGGCTTCACCGAAGTGCAGACCGTCGACGCCGATCTGCGCCTGCCAGACGTGATCGCGGCCTCGCAGCCCGATCTGGTGATCATCGCGTCGGAGTCAGCGGCGCGCGACACGATCGAGCATGTCTGCGTCTCCACCCAGCACGCGCCGCGGCCGATCGTGCTGTTTACCGACAACGACGACGCGCAACGCATCAAGGCGGCGCTGTCGGCCGGCATCACGGCCTATATCGTCGACGGCCTGCGCGCCGAGCGCGTCAAGACGGTTCTGGACGTCGCCTATGCGCGCTTCGAGCTCGACCAGCAGCTGCGCGCCGAACTCGATGCCACCAAGCTCAAACTGGCCGAGCGCAAGACGGTTGAGCGCGCCAAGGGCCTGCTGATGCAGACCCGCGGCGTCAGCGAGGACGAGGCGTACAAGCGGCTGCGCTCGATGGCCATGGAACGCGGCATCAAGCTCGTGGAAGCCGCCCAGCGCGTGATCGATGTGATGGGGTGATCTCGCAGTAAGCGGCCGCGCGCCCCGGCGCGTGCGCACGCGCCCGGTGCAGTGCACAACTCTGGCGCGAGGCCGCCGCCGCCGAACGCACGTTTTCGGAAAGGGCTGGATCGGTGCATGCCCCGGCCCGGGTCCGCGTCGGCACCGTCGACAAGCTTTGCGCCTTCCAAGTGGGAATCCGCCTTCGCGGCGCGCGCATTGTGCACCGCCACGCGCATGGCACAGCGCTTGCGTTAGGCAGGACACGGCCAACGACGGCCGCGCAGTGACTGGAACCAACAACTTGTGTGCACGCGCTCAACGATGATCGCGATGCATCGGACAACGGCGTCCTGACTCGCACCCTACTTTCTGGCGAAGGTGGGCCGCGGCTCGGGACGCTTTTCTTTTTCGGAGCCATCGCAATGCCCTCTCGCCTCAAAGTTGCCAAGCCCACCGCCGCCGAGCAGGCTGCGGCCGACGTCACGCCCGCGAGCCACGGCCGCCGGCGCGCGCTGGCCACCCTCGCCGGCGCCAGCGTGATGACGCTGGTCGATCCGCTGGTACGCAGCGGCGCATGGGCTGCCGGCTCCGATGCGCCCGAGAAGACCGAGGTGAAGATCGGCTTCATTCCGCTGACGGACTGCGCATCCGTGGTCATGGCATCTACGCTCGGGCTCGACAAGAAGTACGGCATCAAGATCACGCCGAGCAAGGAAGCGTCGTGGGCCGCCGTGCGAGACAAGCTCGTCAATGGCGAACTCGACGGCGCGCATGTGTTGTACGGGCTGGTGTACGGCGTGCAGCTCGGCATCGGCGGCCCGAAGAAGGACATGGCGGTGCTGATGAACCTGAATCACAACGGTCAGGCCATCACTCTGTCGTCGAAACTGGCCGAAAAGGGTGTGCGGGACGGCGCCAGCCTGAAAGCGCTGATGGCAAAGGAAAAGCGCGAGTACGTGTTCGCGCAGACCTTCCCGACCGGTACGCACGCGATGTGGCTCTACTACTGGCTGGCCGCCAACGGCATCAATCCGATGCAGGACGCCAAGGCGATCACCGTGCCGCCGCCGCAAATGGTGGCGAACATGCGTGTGGGCAACATGGACGGGTTTTGTGTGGGCGAGCCCTGGGGCGCGCGCGCGATTGCCGACAAGATCGGCTTCACGGCGGAAACCACCCAGGCGATCTGGAAGGACCACCCGGAAAAGGTGCTCGGCACCACCGCAGATTTCGTGCAGAAAAATCCCAACACGGCGCGCGCGATGACCGCGGCAGTCCTCGAAGCGTCGAAATTCATCGACGCCTCTGCATCGAATCGCCGCAAGACCGCCGAGACGATCGCCGCGAAATCGTATGTCAACACCGATATGGACATCATCCTGGACCGCATGCTGGGCCGCTACAGCAATGGCCTGGGCAAGACCTGGGACGACCCGGATGCCATGAAGTTCTACCAGGACGGCGCGGCGAATTATCCGTTCCTGTCGGACGGCATGTGGTTCCTGACGCAGCAGAAGCGCTGGGGGCTGCTCAAGGAGCATCCGGACTACCTCGCCGTGGCCAGGCAGGTGAACCGCATCGACGTGTACAAGCAGGCCGCCGCCGCCGCGCAGGTGCCGCTGCCCAAGAGCGATTTCCGTAGCGCCAAACTGATCGACGGCGTGACCTGGGACGCAACCCGCGACCCGAAGGCCTACGCCGACGGTTTCAAGATCAAGGCCTGACCCATCGGTTCATCGTGGCCCATCGACGCCCTGCGTGGGCGCGACGGGCCACTCCCCATTACCGGAGCTTGCCGTGAATGCCATCGCCCAAACTTCTTCGGAAGGTCCTGCCATGCGTGCCGACACCCCCGTGGAAATGATCGACACCGACGCCAAGGAACAGACGCGCCGCCGCGCGGTCGAGCTGGCGGCGCAGGAAAAGCAGGCCGCGCGCCGCGCCGCGCTGGCCGCCATGGTGCTGAAATGCGTGCCGCCGCTGGTCGGCTTCGTGCTGTTCCTGCTGGTGTGGCACGGCATCGCCACGCTGATCCCGTCATTGCCGACGCCAGGCGCCACCTGGGATGCCGCGGTGCCATTGTTTGCCGATCCGTTCTATCGCAACGGCCCCAACGACCAGGGCGTGGGATGGAACATCCTGGCGTCGCTGGCGCGCGTGGCCGCGGGCTTCGGCCTGGCTGCGGTGATCGGCATTCCCGCGGGATTCCTGCTGGGGCGCTTTGCGTTCCTGAACGCGATGGCCGCGCCGGTCATCAGCCTGCTGCGTCCGGTGTCTCCGCTGGCATGGCTGCCGATCGGCCTGCTGCTGTTCAAGGCCGCCAATCCCGCGGCGATCTGGGCCATCTTCATCTGCTCGATCTGGCCAATGATCATCAACACCGCGGTGGGCGTCACGCGCGTGCCGCAGGACTACCTGAACGTGGCGCGGGTACTCGATCTTTCGGAGTGGAAGATCTTCCGCAGCGTGCTGTTCCCGGCCGTGCTGCCCTACATGCTGACCGGCGTGCGGCTGTCGATTGGCACCGCGTGGCTGGTGATCGTCGCGGCCGAGATGCTGACTGGCGGCACCGGCATCGGGTTCTGGCTGTGGGACGAGTGGAACAACCTCAAGGTCGAGCATATCGTCATCGCCATTTTCATCATCGGCGTGGTTGGCCTGGTGCTCGAACATCTGCTGCTGGCGCTGGCGCGCCGCTTCAGCTACGGCAACTCCTGAGCGGGATGGACATCATGGAAAAATTCGTCTGCATCGAAGACGTCGGGCAAACCTTCAAGACCCGCAAGGGCCCGTTTGTGGCGCTGCGCGACATCAACCTGTCGATTGCCGAAGGCGAGTTCATCACGCTGATCGGGCACTCGGGCTGCGGCAAGTCCACGCTGCTGAATCTGCTTGCGGGGCTGACCACGCCAAGCACCGGCGCGCTGATCTGCGCGGGGCGCGAAATCTCCGGGCCCGGGCCGGAACGCGCGGTGGTGTTTCAGAACCATTCGCTGTTGCCGTGGATGACATGCTTCGAGAACGTTCACCTGGGCGTCGAGCGCGTATTTGGCGCCACAGAAAGCAAGGCGCAGCTGAAGGCGCGCACGCACGACACGTTGTCGCTGGTGGGATTGACCCATGCCGAGAACAAATATCCGCATGAAATCTCGGGCGGCATGAAGCAGCGCGTGGGCATCGCGCGCGCACTGGCCATGCAGCCGAAGGTGCTGCTGATGGATGAGCCGTTCGGCGCGCTCGATGCGCTGACGCGCGCTCATCTGCAGGACGAACTGATCAAGATTGTCGCCCGCACGCGCAGCACGGTGGTGATGGTCACGCACGATGTCGATGAAGCCGTGCTGCTGGCGGACCGCATCGTCATGATGACCAACGGCCCCGCGGCCACGATCGGGGAAATCCTCAGCGTCGATATTGCGCGGCCGCGCGATCGCGTGGCACTGGCCGACGACCGGACGTATCACGCGTGCCGCACCGCCGTGCTGGACTTCCTGTATCGCAAGCAGCGCAATCCGGCGTTGCAGGAAGCGGCCTGAGCTCGTCCGGGCGGGGTCCGGGCCATGCAAGCCCGACGGTGCGGAGCGGTGGCGTTGGCCGAAGCAATGCGGCTGGCGCTATCATGAACCCCAACCCCACGAATCCGGCACGATCATGACCACCACCCCCGCCGCGCCATTTTCGGCCGCCAGGTACATCAAGGAAATCGGACGCGGCGTCAATGGCGCCCGCGCGCTGCCGCGCGAAGAAGCGCAGACCTTGTTCGACGCGATGCTGGCGGGCCGCGTGTCCGATATCGAACTGGGCGCCGTGCTGATGGCGTACCGCATCAAGGGCGAAGCACCGCACGAGCTGGCCGGGATGCTCGAGGCGGCGCATCGGCATTGCCTGCCGCTTGCCGCCCCGCCCGACCGCCCCGTGGTGGTGATCCCCAGCTATAACGGCGCACGCAAGCAGCCCAACCTGGTGCCGCTGCTGGCGCTGCTGCTGGCGCGCGACGGGGTGCCGACGCTGGTGCACGGCTCGCGCGCGTTTCATGGCCGCGTGACCAGTATGGCGCTGTTCGAGGCATTGGGCGTGCCGTTGTGCGCCACCACGCGCGCCGCGCAGGACCAGTTGCGCGATGCCTCGCATCCGCTGGCGGTGTTGCCGATCGATGTGTTGTCGCCGGCGCTGTCGACGCTGCTCGACAAGCGCGCGATCATCGGCCTGCGCAATTCGTCGCACACGATCGTCAAGATGTTGCAGCCGGTGGGCGCGCACACGCCGGCCGAGGCGCTGCGGCTTTACAGCTACACGCACCCCGAATATCGCGAAACGCTCACCGATTATTTTTCGCACGAGCCCGCCAACGTGCTGCTTGCGCGCGGCACCGAGGGCGAAGTGGTCGCCGATGCGCGCCGCAGCGGCCGCATCGATTGGCTGCACGATGGGCACCAGCGGACCATGGTCGACCCGACCAGCGGATCGATCGGCGAGGTCCCCGAACTCCCCGCGGGCACCGATGTGGCAGACACCGCGGCGTGGATCCGCAAGGTGCTCGACGGCACGGTGCCTGTGCCCGCGCCCATCGTCACGCAGATCGACACGATCAAGGAATGCCTGAAGCAGGCCACCCGCGTGGCCTGGGCCAGCCCGGTCTAGCGTCGCGCCCAGCTTTTTCGGTCGGCCCCGGCGGCCGTCCGCCGCGCGGTGGATCTGGCGCTATTTGCGGACCGGCAGCGGAATCCGCTCGGTCTCGCCCGGCACGTGGGGAAACTGGTCGTCCTGCCAGCGCTGGCTGGCTTCCTCGATCGCTTCCTTGCTGCTGGCCACGAAGTTCCAGAAAATGAAGCGCCGGCCGTCCGTGGGGTCGCCGCCCAGCAACATCACGCGCGACGGAATGGTCGCCGTAAGCGTCACCTGCTCGCCCGGCGTGAGCACCACGAGGTGTTCGGCGGGCAGCGTTTCGCCATCGAGCTCGAGATTGCCGTCCACCGGGTACACGCCGCGCTGCACGTGTTCGGGCGGGATCACCAGGCTTGCCCCGGCATCCATCTCGATGGCGACATAGAGCGTGCGGCTGTACACGCGCACCGGCGACTCGGCGCCAAATGCATCACCGGCGATCACCGTCATGCGCACGCCCGGCAATTCCAGCTTGGGCAGCGTCGCGCCGGGATGGTGGTGAAACGACGGCGGATCGTTCTCATGCGCCTTCGGCAGCGCCACCCAGGTCTGGATGCCATGCAAGCGCGGTCCCGCCTCGCGCGCAGCCGTCGGCGAGCGTTCGGAGTGGGTGATGCCGCGCCCCGCCGTCATCCAGTTCACGTCGCCGGGACGGATCACCTGTTCGCTGCCCAGGCTGTCGCGATGCATGATTTCGCCCTCGAACAGGTATGTGACCGTCGCCAGACCGATATGCGGATGCGGGCGCACATCCATGCCCTGTCCCGGCTCCATCGCGACGGGCCCCATATGATCGAAAAAAATAAACGGCCCTACCGTCTGGGTGGTGGCGGCGGGCAACAGGCGGCGAACTGTGAACTCGCCAATGTCCCGCACGTGCGGCTTTAGCAAGTGTTCGATAGCAGACATGAAGGCATCTCCGGAAATGAGGCGGCGAAACAACTTCAGTGTAGCGAATCCAGCAATTCTTCATCCCGAATTTGACGTGAATTCGTATGAAACCGATGGACGGATTGGCCCTCTAAACTTCCTGTTGACCGGCTCTGGCCCGCCAGCCCTTATGGGATCTGGAATCTGACTTTGGGAGGCCCATGTGAGAGGCTATGCGAAAATAGATTTCGATGAGCTGGAACTATCAACCTTGTAGCTCCTCTAACTTAGCACTCGTCCGGTTCGAGTGCTAATATGCGTTGCAATGCGTGTCCCAGAGGGGGCACACCGGCAACCCACCGCCGGATGCGAAAGGAGTCATAGTGAACGCAGTCATGTCTGCCGATCAAACCCAGGTTTCCCGCCGTCTGCCGACGGCGCCCAAGAGTGCTGCCGCGAACAGCTTTGCGCTGACGTTTCCGGGCACGCTGGGCAATTTGGACAGCTATATCCAGGCCGTCCATCGTATTCCGATGCTCACCGCCGAGGAAGAGCTTCGCCTTGCGCGCGATCTGCGCGACAACGATTCAGTCGATGCAGCCCGCCGTCTGGTGATGTCCCACCTGCGCCTGGTGGTGTCGATCGCCCGCCAGTACCTGGGCTATGGCCTGCCCCACGCGGACCTGATCCAGGAAGGCAATATCGGCCTGATGAAGGCCGTGAAGCGCTTCGACCCGGAACAGGGCGTGCGGCTGGTGTCGTATGCCATGCACTGGATCAAGGCTGAGATCCACGAGTACGTGCTGAAGAACTGGCGCATGGTCAAGGTGGCGACCACCAAGGCCCAGCGCAAGCTGTTCTTCAACCTGCGCAGTCACAAGCAGGGCGCCCACACTTTCACGCCCGAGCAGATCGAAGCCGTGGCGCGCGAGCTCAATGTGAAGCCCGAAGAAGTGATGGAGATGGAAACCCGCATGTCGGGTGGCGATATGGCGCTTGAAGGCCAGATCGACGACGGCGAGGAAGAATTCGCTCCCATCGCCTATCTCGCGGACAACCACAACGAGCCCACCAAGGTGCTCGAGGCCAAGCGCCAGGACCGTCTGCAGGTAGAAGGCCTGGAGGAAGCGCTCACCAAGCTGGACCCGCGCAGCCGCCGCATCATCGAGGCCCGCTGGCTGGACGTGAACGACGACGGCTCGGGAGGCGCCACGCTGCATGAACTGGCCGACGAATTCGGCGTATCGGCCGAACGGATCCGCCAGATCGAATCGGCTGCGATGAAGAAGATGAAGGGTGCGCTAGCCGCTTTTGCCTGATCCTTGCCCTTGCCAGACGAAAAACGCCGGTCGATCGACCGGCGTTTTTGCTTTCTGAGTCGGCGTATGGGGCCGCTCATCGGGCGCCGGGCTGGACATCGCGGCCCTGCCGGCCGCTTCAGGACATCAGCGCCTTGAGGTCATGCGCGATCGGCTCGGGGCCCTGGCCGTGGCGCAGGAACAGGCGCAACTGACCGTTCTGGTCGAACACGTAGCTGCCGGCGGAGTGGTCCACCGTATAGTTTTCGGGAGACGTGCCGGGCACCTTGGCGTAGTAGACCTTGAAGTCCTTCGTCACCTTCTTCAGCGCGGCTTCATCGGCGGGACGCAGACCCAGGAAGCGCGGATCGAAGGCCGGCACGTACTGGGCCATCAGGGCCGCCGTGTCGCGCTCGGGATCGACCGTCACAAACAGCACCTGTACCTTGTCGGCGTCCGGCCCCAACTTTTCCATTACCTGCTTGAGCTCGACCATGGTCGTCGGGCAAACGTCGGGGCAGTGCGTGTAGCCGAAGAACATCAGCACCACCTTGCCTTTGAAGTCGGCCAGTCTGCGGGTCTTGCCAGTCGGATCCTGCAGCGCGAAATCCTGGCCGAAATCCGACGCGCCCGAAATATCGACGTTCTTGAACGACGGCTTGGATTGACCGCACGCCCCCAGCAGCGCGGCGCAGAGCGCTAGCAGGCACAAGCGGCGGAACGTGGCAAAGAAGCCTGAGGCGGAATTCGGCATGCGGGTAGTGTCGGGAAGAGGGATTCGCCCGAAAGTATCGCCGATCGCGTCAGCCTCGACTTCAGGCGCGGCAAGATGCCGCAGGCGGCGCATCAGGCCTGCGGCACGAATTTGAAGTAGTGATCGACCAGCAGCGCCGCGAACAGCAGCGACAGGTACAGGATCGAATAGCGGAAGGTACGCTGGGCCAGTTGGTCCGAATAGTTGCGGAACAGCTTCCAGGCGTAGCCGAGGAACACCAGCCCCAACCCCAAAGCGGCGACCAGATAGATATAGCCGCTCATGCCGTAGACGAAAGGCAGCAGCGTGGCGGCGATCATCACCAGCGTGTACAGCAGGATGTGCAACAGCGTGTAGCGCTCGCCGTGCGTGATCGGCAACATCGGCAGGCCGGACTTGGCGTAGTCGGCGCGGCGATACAGGGCCAGCGCCCAGAAATGCGGCGGGGTCCAGGTAAAGATGATCAGCACCAGGAACCACGCCTCGGCCGGCACCGTGCCTGCCACGGCCGCCCAGCCCAACGCGGGCGGCATGGCGCCGGACAGACCGCCGATGACGATATTTTGCGGCGTGGCGGGCTTGAGCAGGATCGTGTAGACCACCGCGTAACCGAGGAACGTGGCGAAGGTCAGCCACATCGTCAAGTCATTGGCGAACACGTGCAGCAGCCACATGCCCGCCCCGCCCAGGATGGCCGAGAAGACCAGCGTCTGAGGCGTGCTGATTTCCCCCGTGGCGGACGGCCGCCATGCGGTGCGGCGCATCAGCGCGTCGATCTTCTGTTCCACCAGGCAGTTGATGGCGAACGCCGCGCCGGCCAGCAACCAGATGCCGGCGGCACCGCCGATCAGCACCGACCACGGCACCATGCCCGGCGTGGCCAGGAACATGCCGATGATCGCGCAGAACACGGCCAGTTGCGTCACGCGCGGCTTGGTCAGGGCGGCGTATTGGCGGGCCAGGTGAAGCAATCGGCCCACGGAGGAATGGGAGTGGGTAGCTGTAACCACGGGGGGCATCTTGTCCTTCATGTGGCGCGCGCGGCAACGGACGGTTGGGCTGCGGCGCCTGCGGAGCGGGTCGCGAGGCCGATATTGTAGTTGAGACGGAGCAACAGCATCAGCAACAGGGCTGCTCCACCGTTATGGGCGACCGCCGCCACCAGCGGCCAGTCGAACACGATGTTGGACAGGCCCGTGGCCAATTGCAGCGCCAGCACGCCCAGCAGCCATGTGGCGTGGCGCGTCAGACCGGTCATACGGCGCGCCCGCAGGCCAAACCAGAGCAGGTAGCCCAGCACCACGAAGGCGAAGCCGCGATGCACCCAGTGGATCGCCACCAGGGCCGCGTGCGGAATGTAATCGCCGTCGGCGGTCATGCCCAGCTGACGCCATAGCGTGAAGCCATGACGAAAGTCCATTTCCGGGATGATCTGCCCATTGCACAGCGGAAAGTCAGTGCAGGCCAGCACCGCATAGTTGGTGCTGACCCAGCCGCCCAGAAAGATCTGGATCACCAGCAGCACGATCGCCAGCAGGCCCGCCCCGCGCAGCGACGCAGCCTCGCGCGCCACCACATGCGGCGGATCGTTGCGCGACCCGAGCCAAATCAACGACGCCAGCAGCGCCATCGCCAGCAGCAGGTGCGTGACGACGATGATCGGTTGCAGCTTCATCGTCACCGTGAGCATGCCGAACGCGCCCTGCACGCAAACCAACAGGAACACGCCGGTCGGAAACCATGGCGATTGCCTCAGTTCGCGCCGCCTGACCCATGCCAGCACCATCAGCGAGATGATCAGCACGCCCACTGCCATCGCAAAATAGCGATGGATCATTTCGATCCATGCCTTGACCAGCGTCACCGGGCCGCTCGGCAAGGCCGTTTCGGCCGCGCGGATCGGCTCCATTGCCGCATGCGGATTGGAATGGCCATAGCAGCCCGGCCAGTCCGGGCAGCCAAGGCCCGAATCGGTCAGGCGCGTGAAACTGCCGAACATGATCAGATCGAGCGTCAGGAACGCCGTGATCCACACGAGCTTGCGATATTTGTCACGGCTGCCGCGCACCATCACATAGGACAGCGGCAACAGGGCGATCAGGATGCCAATGATGGCGAGCTGGAGCAGCATTTCAGAACAGCCGGTCAATCAGTCAATGCATCAGCCGATGCGGGAATACTTGAGCAGCTTCTTGAGATCGCCGCTCATCTTCTTCGGGTCTGGATCCTTGGGCCAGCGCATCATCAGGTTGCCCATCGGATCGACCAGGAAAATCGTGTCCTCGATGCGGCCGCCATCCTGCGCGGGCAGCCATTGCGCGATCGCCGCGCGATCCATGCGCATGAAACGCACGCCCGCATAGGGTTCGTTGTAGGCGTTGGACAGCCGCTCGTCCACACGCCCCTGGTCCGGGATGAGCCAGACGGGGACGATCCGTTCGCGGTCTTCGCCCTGCCCTGCGCGGATCTGGCGCATCGTGAACAGCTTGCGCGCACAGGCCTCATCACAGGCAGACGCATCGGTCATCAACATCAGCCATTTGCCGCGCAGCGCGGTCAGCGGTTGCGGCTGGGCGCGCTCGTCTATCAGTTGCGCGGCCGGCATGGGGCGTTGCGGATCGATCAGCGCGCCATAGTTGGTACTGCCGCCGCTCGGCTTGATCACGTAATAGGTGAAATACGAGAAAAGCACCGGCGATGCGCACACCAGCAGCAACATCAGCATTTGCAGACGGCCGCGACGCGTGCGCGCATCGATACGGGCGTCGCCACGCGATTCGGGCGTGACCGAGGGATCTTGCTGCGGCATGGAATTGGTCTGTACGTTCATCGTTCGGTTAGTTGCTTGCCGTTGCGGATTCGCGCCGCGCGCGGCGCCAGCCCAGCACGGCCACCAGCACCGCGGTCAGCGCTGCCAGGCCGAACCACTGCGCGGCATAGCCGTAGTTGCGCTGCGCGCCCGAGTCGGCCGGGGCCCAGTCGCGCGAGAGGCCGTCGCCGAGGTCGGTGGACTGTTCCACCACCACAGGCGCCAGTGGCGTTGAAATCTCATGCGCAAAGGCGGCAAGATCGACATTCTGACGGATCTTGCGGCCGGCCTCCGCTGCAGGATCGTGGCCGAGACCAAAGACGCGCGGCACGCCTGCCAGCGCGGTCCCCTCGATCTCGATCTCGCCGGTCGGCGTGTCGAAAGGTGCGATGCGCGTGCGATCCTGCGCATCGCGCGGCAGCCAGCCGCGCAGCACCAGCACGCCGCCGCCGCCGGCCAGACGCAGCGGCGTCAGCACCAGAAATCCCGCGCGGCTGTCCGATCCATTGCCATCCGGGCGATTGTCCAGCAACACGGTGTGGGCCGCATCGAAGGCGCCACGCACGCGCACGCGCCGATCGACCAGGCGCGACGCGTCGGCAGTGTCGCCGCGCAGATCGAGCGGCGGCTGCGCGGCCAGCGCCGCCTGCCGCGCGGCCCGGTCGGTCCGTTCATGCGCGCGCCGCAACTGCCAGTTGCCCAGCGCGCAGGTCACCGCGATGACGAGCAGCGCGGCCAGCAACGGCACCGGGCCCGGCGCGCGCCAGAGCGTGCGGGTCATCACGGGTTCACCCACGCAGGCACGGTGCGATAATGAGCGCCTACCAAAACGGCTCCCCTCATGCGCTTCGTCATCATCGTCGCCTTCATCCTGATCATCGGCAGCCTGGCTTCCGCGCTGTTCTTCATGATGCGCGACCGCGGCCGCACGCCCAACATGATGCGCTCGCTGATGCTGCGCGTCGGCTTTTCGGTGGCGCTGTTCCTGTTCATCCTGTTTGCGCACTGGATGGGCTGGATCCACAGCACCGGCATCCAGATGGCGCCCTGAACCGGCCGCCGTATCGCAAAAAACAAAGCGCCGCTGAGGATGTCTCCCGCGGCGCTTCTTGTTGGAACTGCATCGCCGCCGCAGCGGCGATCGTGCATTACAACCAGTACACCACCACGTACAGACCCAGCCATACCACGTCCACGAAGTGCCAGTACCAGGCGGCGCCTTCGAAGGCGAAGTGATGTTCCGGCGTGAAATGGCCTTTCAGTACGCGGCCCAGCACCACCGCCAGCATGATCGCGCCCATCGTCACGTGGAAGCCGTGGAAGCCCGTCAGCAGGAAGAACGTCGAACCGTAGACACCCGAGGTGAGCTTCAGGTTCAGCTCGTGGTACGCGTGGATGTATTCGTAGGCCTGCAGGCACATGAAGATCGCGCCGAGCAGGATCGTCAGCACCATGCCCTGGATTACCTGGTTGCGCTTGCCGGCCAGCAGCGCGTGGTGCGCCCAGGTCAGCGTCACGCCCGAGGTCAACAGCAGTGCCGTGTTGATGGTCGGGATCGGCCACGGGCCCATCACCTGGAAGCTCTCGATAGTGCCGGCCGGACCCGTGTTGGGCCATACGGCGGCAAAGTCCGGCCAGATGATCTTGTTGTTCAGGTCGCCCAGCCACGGCATGGCGATCGTGCGGGCATAGAACAGCGCGCCGAAGAACGCCGCGAAGAACATCACCTCGGAAAAGATGAACCAGCCCATCGACCAGCGGAACGACACGTCGATGTTCTTGCCGTACTTGCCCCCTTCCGATTCGCCGATGGCGTCGCCAAACCAGCTCTTGAGCACGAACAGGAACCACAGCAGGCCAAAGCCGCACAGATACGGCGCCCAGGGTTGCCCGTTGACCCAACCGGCGGCTCCCGCACCGGTCATCAGCAGGCCGAATGCCGCCGTGATCGGATGGCGCGACGGGCCCGGCACGAAGTAGTACGGGGCGTTTGCGCGATTCGCACTCATTCTTCTATCTCCAGCTCAAAGTCTCGATTCATGTTTATCCGCGCGTCCGGCCCCGACATCTGGCCGGCGGCGCTCGCTTTGTATCTGCTGCCCTGCTATGCCTGGCTGACCACGGCGCGCACGATCAGGATCAGGACCGTCACGAACACTGCCGCCGCAATCAACCCAGCGATGATCACATGCACCGGGTTCAGCCGCGCCATGTCGGATTCATGTTCCGATCCCTTGCGCAGCCCAATGAACGACCACAACACCGCGCGCACCGTCTGCGCGAACGACGCCTTGCGATGCACCGGATCGTCGATCGCCATCTCAGCCTCCCTGCTGCGCGGCCGCGCCATCGGCCGCGCCGGCTGCCGGCGCCTGCGCTACCGGCGTGCCCACTTCAAAAAAGGTGTACGACAGCGTGATGTTCTTCACATCCTTGGGCAGCTTCGGATCGATCACGAAGACCACCGGCATTTCGCGCGCTTCCTTTGCCTTGAGCGTCTGCTGCTTGAAGCAGAAGCACTCCACCTTCTTGAAGTACTCGGTGGCCTGCTTGGGCGCGTAGCTCGGAATCGCCTGAGCCGAAATATCGCGCGCCTGTCCGTTTGCCACTTCGTAGACGATCGTCGTCAACTCGCCCGGATGCACTTCCATCGAATGCTTCACGGGGCGGAACGCGAACGGCCCGCGCGCGTTGGAATCGAATTCCACGGTGATCGTGCGGCTCTTGTCGATCTGCGTATTCTTGACCGCGCTGGCGCCATAGAGGTCGCGCGTGGTCACCACGTTCAGCCCGGTGATGTCGCAGATCGCCTTGTACAGCGGCACGAGCGCGTAGCCAAAGCCAAACATCAACGTCACCACCACCAGCAGGCGCAACATCATGCCGCGGTTGAAGCGCTTCTCGATAGCCCTGTCCTGCGCGTCCACGCCAGTCTCCTGCTAGTTCATTCTTCTCTTCGGCTTTCAGCCGCCAAGAAATTTCATCTTGGCAACGAATCCCAGGAAAAAGACCATCACGATCGACAGAAGGATCCAGCCCAGGCGCCGGTTGGCGGCTTTCTGGCTGGCTTGTCGCTCCTGCTGCGACGGGCTTTTTGCTGAGGGCTGCATGATGTGCGGATCGGATTGGCCGGATGCGCGAGGCATCCGGCCTGTGTGAGTGCGATTACTTCACCAACGGCGGTTCTTCGAAGGTATGGAACGGCGCCGGCGACGGCACGGTCCATTCCAGGCCTTCCGCGCCATCCCACGGCTTGTCGCCGGCAGCTTCGCCGCCACGGTACGACGGCAGTACCACGGCGAAGAAGAAGTACACCTGCATCAGGCCGAAGCCCAGCGCACCGATCGACGCCACGGCATTGAAGTCCGTGAACTGGGTCGGATAGTCGGCATAGCGACGCGGCATGCCGGCCAGACCCAGGAAGTGCATCGGGAAGAAGGTGACGTTGAAGAAAATCAGCGAGCCCCAGAAATGGATCTTGCCGCGCATCTCGTCATACTTGAAACCGCTCCACTTCGGACCCCAGTAGTAGAAGCCCGCAAACAGCGCGAACAGCGAGCCCGCCACCAGCACGTAGTGGAAGTGCGCCACGATGAAGTAGGTGTCCTGCAGCTGGATGTCGATCGGCGCCACGGCCGGCATCAGGCCGGTGAAACCGCCGATCGTGAACACGAAGATGAAGCCGATCGCGAACAGCATCGGGGTTTCGAAGGTCATCGAACCGCGCCACATGGTGGCGATCCAGTTGAAGATCTTCACGGCCGTGGGCACCGCGATCAGCATCGTCGCGTACATGAAGAACAGCTGGCCAGTCACCGGCATGCCGGTGGTGAACATGTGGTGCGCCCAGACGATGAACGACAGGATCGCGATCGACGCCGTGGCGTACACCATCGAGCTGTAGCCGAACAGGCGCTTGCGCGCGAAGGTCGGCACGACGTGCGAGATGATGCCGAACGCCGGCAGGATCATGATGTACACCTCGGGGTGCCCGAAGAACCAGAAGATGTGCTGGTACATCACCGGGTCGCCGCCGCCGGCGGCCGAGAAGAAGCTCGTGCCGAAGTGGCGGTCCGTCAGCACCATCGTGATGGCGCCGGCGAGCACCGGCATCACGGCGATCAGCAGGTAGGCGGTGATCAGCCAGGTCCAGCAGAACATCGGCATCTTCATCAGCGTCATGCCCGGCGCGCGCATGTTGAGGATGGTGACGATGATGTTGATCGACCCCATGATCGACGACGCGCCCATGATGTGCATGGCAAAGATTGCCAGGTCCATGCCCGGGCCCATCTGCACCGACAGCGGCGCGTACAGCGTCCAGCCCGCGGCGGTGGCGCCGCCCGGCACGAAGAACGAGCCGACCAGCATCAGCGCGGCCGGCGGCATCAGCCAGAAGCTGAAGTTGTTCATGCGCGCGAAGGCCATGTCCGATGCGCCGATCTGCAGCGGGATCATCCAGTTCGCGAAGCCCACGAACGCAGGCATGATCGCGCCGAACACCATGATCAGACCGTGCATCGTGGTGAACTGGTTGAACAGTTCGGGACGGAAGAACTGCAGGCCCGGCTCGAACAGCTCCAGGCGGATCAGCAGCGCCAGCACGCCGCCGGACAGCAGCATGGTGAACGCGAACAGCAGGTACAGCGTGCCGATATCCTTGTGGTTGGTCGCAAACAGCCAGCGTCGCCAGCCGTGCGGATGATCGTGCGCGTGGTCATCGTGACCATGATCGTGCGCGTGGTCGTGCGGATGGCCCAGTGTCTCCGGGGTAGCGGTACTCATCGCAATGACTCCATCAATTCCTGAATGCGGGGCTGCCGCGGGTCAGCCTGCGACGCGGTTACCCGCGAGGCTGGCCTGCTTGTCGTTGGACGTGGTCGGCGTGGCGGCCTTGGGCGCCGCATCGCCGGCGCCGGCTTGTGCGCCGCCGCCTTCCGGGAATTTGCCGGCGCGCGCCTGCGAGAAGTCCGCCGGCTGGATTACTTCGCCGGTCTTGTTGCTCCAGCTGTTGCGCGTGTACGTCATGACCGCGGCCAGCTCGGTGTCCGACAACTGCTTCCACGACGGCATGCCGCCCTTGCCTTCGAGCAGGATGTGCATCTGGCCTGCCTTCGGGCCGTTGACGACCTTCGAGCCGTCAAGCGCCGGGAACGCGCCGCCGCCCTTGCCGGTCGGCTGGTGGCAGACGGCGCAATTCGCCGCGTAGACCTTTTCGCCGCGCACCTTGATTTCGTCGAGCGTCCAGGTCTTGTTGGGATCGTCCGCCGCGGCCGCCATCAGCTTTTTCTTGTCGTCGACCCACTTCGCGTATTCGGGCTCGGACACCACGCGCACCACGATCGGCATGAACGCATGTTCCTTGCCGCACAGCTCTGCGCACTGTCCGCGATAGATACCGGTCTTTTCGGCGCGGAACCAGGTGTCGCGCACAAAGCCCGGAATCGCATCCTGCTTCACGCCGAAGGCGGGAATCATCCAGGCGTGGATCACGTCGTTGGCGGTGGTGACGATGCGGATCTTCTTGTTGACCGGCACCACCAGCTCGTTGTCCACCTCCATCAGGTAGGTGTTCGACTTTTCCTGCTGGTTGTTGATCTGCTCGCGCGGCGTGGTCAGCGTGGACACGAACGAGATGCCCTCGCCCTGGCCCTTGAGGTAGTCATACCCCCACTTCCACTGGTAGCCGGTGGCCTTGATCGTGATGTCCGAATTGGTGGTGTCCTTCATCGCCACCACGGTCTTGGTGGCCGGCAGCGCCATCGCGATCACGATCAGGAACGGCACGATGGTCCAGATCACTTCCACGGTGATGCTTTCGTGGAATGACGCGGCCTTGGCGCCCTTGCTCTTGCGATGCTTGAAGATGGAATAGAACATCACGCCGAACACGGCGATGAAGATCACAGTACAAATGATCAGCATCATCCAGTTCAGCCAGTGAATCTGTTCGGCGATTTTTGTAACGGGTTCGGCCAGATTTAGTTGCCGCACGGCGGGGCCGCCCGGCATGTCACTGACCGCGGAGGCCGCCTGGCTGACAAGCAGGGACGCGCCTGCCAGACATGCTGCGGATGCCTTCTTCCACATTTTCATTGTTTATCTACCCAATTTACAGATTCAAATCTGTCCCCGCCCTGCCCCGCATCGCGTCCGATCGGAACGCCATGCAAGGCCGCCGCGAGCTCCTGCGCGAACTTGCGCCGCCGGTACGGGCCAGATGACACCCCACCCGCACGGTGCGCTTGCCCGACCGCAAGACCACCAGCGCCCGGAACGATTCACCCAGTTCAATCCGCACCCACTGTGGATTGAATACTTCCCGCGTGACCCGACTGGCGCTGGCTGTCTCCACGACCAGCATGCCGTCGGTCACACTCACGCGTTCATAATCCGCCGCATGGCGCGCATACGCCAGCAGGGCAATCCCCAGCCCGATCAGTTCCAGGCCGGCAAACGGCAACACGAGCCAGGCCCCATGCCAGGCGACAAGAAACGCCGCGATGGACATGGAAAAACATGCGATGGAGAAGTAGAACCAGCCGACCTGGCGTGGAGAGAGCGAGCAATTGCGCTTCATCAGCCAGTCGTTGCTCGGCAAGGGGGTGCGTCCGTCGAGATTTCCGCCGGAGTCACCTACTGCCGTCTGGAATGCGATACCCAAGTCTTGCATCGCCAACCACTCTGCATCGGATGCACACCCGGGACGAAACCCGCGTCAGGCAAGCACGTGCGTAGTGCCTTCCGGATGCGTTCTTGTGCCAGGGGACCACTGCGACAAACCGGCCCATTATATGGCGCTTCGCATACCTGAACAACATAGGATTTGACCGCAGTGCTTGCCTTCCCGATTTTTTTGTGCATCAGGCAAGCGCTGCCGATAGGCAACACAAACGATGCGCCCCGATTGTCGGCCAACCGGGGCGGCAAACGCGATGTCGCGCGCCGTCAGCTGCGTGGCCGCGCCCGCCCGATCTTGTCGACCGGAATAATCGCGCGCCCCAGATCGTCCGTCGCCTGCTTGCCACGCGGCGGAATTTTCCATGCATGGCCGTAGACAATCTCGAATGTCAATGGGATCACGCCATCGGCGTTGCGCAAACCATCGAGCGCCGCGAGCACGGCCCGGCGCCACCCCTTGCCACGCAAACCCGCGTTGCCCGGGCGGCGCAGTCCGCCGAACGCCTGCACTTCGCGCAATAGCGTTTCAGGCGATTCGTAGGTGACGGTCAGCGTTTCCATGTCCATCACAGGCGTGGACCAGCCGCTGTGCACGAGCATGTCGCCAATGTCGTGCATGTCGACGAAGCGCAGCGTATGCGCGTCCAGATCGACCTGCGCGAACGCGGCGCGCAATTCCTTGAGTGTGTCGGGGCCGAACAGCGAGAACATCACCAGCCCATCGTCGGCGGCCACACGATGCCACTCCGGAAACACGCGGTGCGGTTCGGGATGCCAGTGCAACGCGAGGTTGGACCACAACAGATCGAAGCTGGCGGCGCCAAACGGCAATGTGGCAAGATCGCCCTGAACCAGGTCGAACATCGGACGCTTGCCGAGCAGGCGTCCGATCCAGCCGGGCCGGCGCTGCGGATCGCGCTGTCCCGCCTGCTGGAGCATCGCGCCGGAGATATCGAGACCGGCGATCTGCGCGTCGGGAAACCGCGCACGCAATCCCGCGAGACCCTGTCCATGCCCGCAGCCGATATCGAGCGCGCGGCGCGGCGACAGCTTGACCACCTCCATGCGCTCCTGCATGCGCTGGCCAATCTCGCCAAGCAGAAAATCAAGCTGGCCGAAGCGCGGGCTGCGGCGGTCGAAAGCAAGCCGGGTCAGCCGCGCGGGCGGCAACCAGGCATCAGGGGAATCGGTGGCATGCAGGGACACGGACAAGCAGGACGGAAAGAAACCAATCGGCGGACAGTGCGGCAAAGTGTCGCACCTTCGGACGGTCGTCGCGCGCACCGCGGGCCGACCGGACCCGAAGTATACGCGCGCCCGCCGATGGTTGCCGGCGCGCAGCCCGCGCGCAAGGCGGCGCCGGAACGGGCACGGAATGCGGTCGCGCGCGTGAGGCCGGAAGCGGCGCGGTCCGTCGCGCCGGGGCGCCATTCGATATGGTCGGCCTTGCTGCCATCGGCCTGCCTGTTGTGCGCGGCGGTCCAGCGCGATGTCGTATGCGCGGCCTGCGCCGGCGCATTGCGGCGAGCCGCGCCCAGATGTCGGCGCTGCGCGCTACCCGGCGGAGGCCACTGCGGCGTTTGCGCCGACGACGACCCCATCGACGCAACGCTTACGCTGGGCGACTATGCCGATCCTTTCGACGCGCTAGTCCAGCGGCTCAAGTTCGGCGCCAAATTGCCGGCCGCGCACTGGATCGCCGCGCAACTGGCCGCCTGTGTGCAGGCATCCGGCGCCGCGCCAGACTTGATCGTCCCCATTCCGCTGTCGCCAGCGCGTCTGGCCGAGCGCGGCTTCAATCAGGCATGGGAAATCGCACGGCCGCTCGCGCGGCAGTTGGGCGTCGCAGCCATGGCCACTGCGTTGGTGCGCCATCGCCATACGGCCAGCCAGCGCGAATTCGATCTGGATGCGCGCCGGGCGAACGTCCAGGGGGCGTTTGCGGCGCACCCCACGGCATCGCTGGTCGGGCGGCACGTTGGACTGGTCGACGATGTGATGACCACAGGCGCCACCCTGCGCGAGGCCGCACGGGTGCTCAAGGCGCACGGCGTAGCGCGCGTCACGGCGCTGCCGGCACTTCGCACGCCGTGACACCGGGTGCCGTACGGGTTAAGCTGCGCTCCGGTTTTTGAGTCCTCAGCCCATGTTCAACGTCGTCCTTGTCGAACCCGAAATCCCGCCGAACACCGGCAATGTGATTCGCCTGTGCGCCAATACCGGCGCGCAGTTGCATCTGGTCAAACCACTGGGATTTCCGCTCGAAGATGCCCGCATGCGGCGCGCGGGCCTGGATTATCACGAGTACGCAACGATGCGCGTGCATGACAGCTGGGACGCGCTGATGGCCGCCGAACAACCGGATCCGGCGCGCATGTTCGCGCTGACCACGCATGGCTCGACGCCGTTCGGTCAGGTCAGCTTTGCCCCGGGCGACTGGTTCGTGTTCGGTTCTGAAACGCGCGGGCTGTCGCCCGAGCGCCGCGAATGGTTTCCGGCTGCACAGCGCATCCGGCTGCCAATGCGGCCCAACAATCGCAGCCTGAACCTGTCCAACACGGTGGCGGTAGTGGTCTTCGAAGCCTGGCGGCAGAACGGATTCGCGGGCGGCGCCTGATCAATTTTCCGGCTGCACATTGGCAGCGCGGATCACCTTGTCCCATCGCGCTTTCTCGCTGACCATCGTCTGGCGCAGCGACGCCGGCGCGGTGCCAGCCGGCACAAAGTATTGCGCACGCATTTTCTCGCGCACGTCGTCGCTGCCGATTATCTTCACCAGCTCGCGATAGAGCCGATCGACGATCGGCGCGGGCGTGCCGGCCGGCGCGAGGATGGCCTGCCACGAGATCGCCTCGAAACCCGGATAACCCGATTCGGCCACCGTCGGCACCGACGGCAGCACAGCCGTGCGGCCGGTCGACGTCACGGCCAGCAGGCGCAACTTGCCCGCATTGACCATTGGCATGGCGATGGCAGGCACCATGAAGCCCGCCTGCACCTGGCCGCCGATCATGGCCGTGGTGATCTGCGGAAATCCCGGATAAGGCACGTGTTGCAAGTCGATGCCAGCCATTGCCTTGAGCTGCTCCATTGCCAGATGGGCTGCACTGCCGTTGCCGACCGAACCATAGTTCAACGCGCCGGGCTTGGATTTGGCCAGCGCGACGAATTCGCGGAGGCTGTGCACCGGCAGGCGCGCATCGATCGCCAGCACATTGGGCGACGTGGCAACCAGCGTCACCGGCGCCAGCTGCTTCATCGGGTCATAGCTCAGATGCCGGTACAGCGAAGGCGCGGTGACCAGCGGACCGTTGATGGTGAACAGCAGCGTATAGCCATCGGGCGCGGCCTTGGCCACGGCGCCCGTGCCGATATTGCCGCCAGCACCGGGGCGGTTTTCGATCACGATGGACTGGCCCAGTGCAAGCGCGAGCTTTTCCGTGACGATGCGCGCGATCAGGTCCGGCGACGAACCCGCCGGAAACGGCACGACCATGCGGATCGGCCTGCTGGGCCAGTCATCGGCGACGGCCTGCGTGGGACGCAGCGCGGCTGCGGGGGATGCGACGAGCGCAAGAATGGCTTGGCGGCGGGAAAGCACTGTTCAGGTTGTTTGTGCGCGGGTGAGAAATCCGACGATCATTCATCGCGCGCGTCGCGCTGAAGCAAGCGCGCCACGGCATCGGCGGCGGGCAGATCCTCGAACAGGACCGCGCAGACAGCGCGCGTGATCGGCATTTCCACGCCATGCCGCGCCGCCAGCGCGGCGACAGCCTTGGCGCAACGCACGCCCTCGGCCACATGCCCAAGTCCGTGGAGGATCTGCTCCAGCGTCTTGCCGGCGGCCAGTTGCTGCCCTACCTTGCGGTTGCGCGACAAGTCGCCGGTGGCCGTCAGGATCAGGTCGCCAACGCCGGCCAGCCCCATGAAGGTTTCCGAGCGGCCGCCCAGCGCCACCCCAAGCCGGGTCATTTCCGCCAGGCCGCGCGTCACCAGCGCCGCGCGTGCGTTGAGACCCAGGCCGAGCCCGTCGCTCGCGCCGGTGGCGATCGCCAGCACATTCTTGACCGCGCCGCCGACTTCGACGCCGATCAAATCGTCGCTGCCATAGACGCGCATGGCGTGATGGTGGAACGCCGCCTGCGCGCGGTCCGCCAGCACATGCGCCGTGCCGGCCACCGTCAGCGCGCAGGGCAAGCCCTGCGCCACTTCCTTGGCAAAGCTGGGGCCGGTCAGCACGCCATACTCGATTTCGCCGTTCGCAGTGCCCAGGGCATCGAGTTCCTCGCGCACCATCTGGTGCGGCAGCGCGTGTGTGTCGGCCTCGAAGCCTTTGCACAGCCACAGCATCGACAGTGGCGCGTTGCGGCGCCGCGCCGCCAGCCGGCGAGTCATTTCGCGCAGCCCGGCGACGGGCGCGGCGACGATCAGCAGCCCTTGGGGATCGGCAAGCGCGTGATCGACGGCGCGATCGAAATCGGGCTGGCAAACCAGCCGCGCCGACAGCGCCACGCCGGGCAGGTACGCGACATTGATGCCGGTCGCGGCGATGGTGGCCAGTTGGTCGGCATCGCGGCCCCAGAGCACCACATCGTGGCGATGGTCGGAGGCGGCATGGCTGGCAAGCGCTGTACCCCACGCTCCGGCGCCAAGGATGGTCAGATTCATGGCAGTTCGGCGAATTGCGCTGTCATGAAGACAGTATGTACGGGACGAGCGACGCCCGTGGACTTCAGAAACACCAAACGGGGCCGAAGCCCCGTCTGGCACACATCGAAACCGAAGTTCCGATCAGTGGCGCGCCTGGCTGCCGTCCGGCAGCACGATGCCGGAATCGCCAGCCTGGGCCTGCGCTTCCTGCATGGCGGCTTGCAGGCGTTGCTCGTAAAGCGCCTGGAAGTTGATTTCCGACAGGTGGATGGCCTGGAAACCGGCGCGCGTGATGACGTCGGCAATGTTGCCGCGCAGGTACGGATAGAGGATGGTCGGGCAGGCGATGCCCAGCAGCGGGTCGAGCTGTTCTGCCGGCACGTTGCGGATATCGAAGATGCCGGCCTGGTGGGCTTCCACCAGGAAGGCGACCTTGTCCTGCACCTTGGTCGTCACGGTGCCCGTCACGACGACTTCGAAAATGCCTTCCTGCAGTTGGGCGGCGCCCACATTCACCTGCACTTCGACCGACGGGGCTTCCGATTCGAGGAAGATGGCCGGCGAATTCGGCTGCTCGAGCGACATGTCCTTCAGGTACACGCGCTGGATGTTGAAGAAGGGCTGGTCTTCCTGCTGGGTGGCTTGTTGCTGGTCGCTCATGAAAGGCTTCCGGATGGATCGGTTTGGGCGCGCGATGCGCCATGCGCTGCCGGCGGCGAAGGCCTCCGGCGGCTGTTTGGAAAGCGCATATGGTACATGACGCCGATGGCGAATTCACCCGGCTCCGGCACTATCAGAATCGTCTTAGCCGCGCGGCACCGCCGCGGCGGGGTCAGGCGGCCAGCAGCGGCGTCAGCCCGCCCTGGCGGTCGAGCGCCGACAGATCGTCGAAGCCGCCGACATGGGTCTCGTCGATGTAGATCTGCGGAACGGTACGGCGTCCGGTGCGGCTCATCATCTCCTCGCGCTTGCCCGGCTCGCGGTCGATCAGGATCTTCTCGATCGTTTCCACGCCGCGCTGCTTGAGCAGGCGCTCGGCCATCTGGCAATAGGGACACACTACCGTGCTGTACATGACGACGCGGGCCATGCGGGATCTCCTTGACTGCAAAAAAAGCAAAACACAGCGGCGCGGTCCGCCCAGGGCAGTACCGCGCCGCGACTGCTTGTTCAATGGGGCTGTTTTCGTTACTTGATGACCGGCAGGCCGGCCTGCTGCCAGGCGGCCATGCCGCCATCCAGCGCGTAGACCTCACTGTAACCGGCTTCTTTCAGCGCTGCTTGAGCCTTGCCCGAGCGCTGGCCGGTCTGGCAGATCACGATGATGGGGGTCGCCTTGTCCTTTGCAAGACCAGCGGCGCGGTTGGCGATATCGGCAAGTGGCGCACTCTTCGCTTGCGGCAGATGGCCCTTGGCAAATTCGGCGGCATCGCGGATGTCCACCACTACTGCGTTGCGCTTGTTGATCAGCTGCGTGGCCGCAGCCGTATTGACGCGCTTGCCGCCGGTTCCGGCCTTGATTTGCGGCCAGGCCAGCAGGCCGCCCGAGACCACGGCGATCGCGATCAGGGCCAGGTTGTTATAGTCGGCGAAGAAATTCACGTTGGCATTCCGTTGGGTTGGGTCGGCGGCATTATAAAATACGCGGTTTCGCGCCAGCGCCGATATTTATCGGCCGCCCATGCCCCCGTCGCGTGGCACCATGGCGCCGCAGGTCACTCACTACCCGGAAGCAGCATGTACAAGCTCGTTCTTATCCGCCACGGCGAATCCACGTGGAATCTCGAAAACCGCTTCACCGGCTGGGTCGACGTCGATCTGACCGACACCGGCATCGCGCAGGCCAAGCAGGGCGGCCAACTGCTCAAGGAAGCCGGTTTCAGCTTCGACGTGGCCTATACGTCGGTGCTCAAGCGCGCCATCCGCACGCTTTGGCACGTGCAGGACGAAATGGACCTGATGTGGATTCCCGTGCGCAATGAATGGCGTCTGAACGAACGCCACTACGGCGCGCTGGCCGGCCTGAACAAGGCCGAAACGGCCAAGAAGTATGGCGATGCGCAGGTGCTGGTGTGGCGCCGCAGCTACGACACCCCGCCGCCCGCGCTGGAGCCGACCGACGAACGCGCCTCGTTCAACGATCCACGCTACGCCAACGTGCCGCGCAGCGAAGTGCCGCTGACCGAGTGCCTGAAGGACACCGTGGCCCGCGTGATGCCGTTGTGGAACGAATCGATCGCTCCGGACATCAAAGCCGGCAAGCGCGTTGTGATTGCCGCGCACGGCAACAGCATTCGCGCGCTGGTGAAGTACCTGGATCAGATTTCGGATGACGACATCGTCGGCCTCAACATTCCCAACGGCACGCCGCTCGTGTACGAGCTTGACGCCGACCTGCGCCCCTTGCGCCATTACTACCTGGGCGACCAGGACGCGATCGCCGCGTCGCTGGCGGCCGTGGCCAACCAGGGCAAGGCCGGCTGACGACCGGTGCGCCCGCGCGCCGGTCCGTTTGCCGTCCGGATAGGCGCGCCGTCAGTGTGGCCAGCCACACCATGCGCAGGTGGCCCGCAGGTCTTTTTCTGCGCACCCTCTTATACTGTCGGTCAAATCCGTGCCGGCCAGCCCCGCCGGCCAGCACGGATTTCACCTTGAAAATCCTCACACGTTCAGGCTGCCCTCATGCGTAAGACGCTCAAGAACATTAGCCTCGTCTCAGTCGGCGTCGTTGCCGGCGTGCTGGCCACGCTGCAGATTTCGGCCACCGCCCAGAATGCCTCCGGGCCGTTGCCGCTGGACCAATTGCGGCTGATGTCCGACATCTTCGGGCAGATCAAGCGCGAGTATGTGGAACCGGTCGACGACAAGAAGCTGCTGACCGAAGCCATCAAGGGCATGGTCGCCAGCCTCGATCCGCACTCGGCATACCTCGACGAGAAGGATTTCAAGGAGCTGCAGGAAGGCACGCGCGGCCGTTTCGCCGGCCTTGGCATCGAAATCTCGCAGGAAGAAGGCCTGGTCAAGGTCATCAACCCGATCGAGGACACGCCGGCCTTCCGCGCCGGCATCCAGCCGGGCGACCTGATCACGCGTATCGACGACAAACCGGTGCGCGGCCTGCCGCTGGAACAGGCTGTCAAGCGCATGCGCGGCGAGCCCGGCACCAAGGTCACGCTGACCATCTACCGCAAGAGCGAGGAACGCACGTTCCCGGTCTCGATCACGCGCGCGGAGATCCGCGTGCAGTCGGTCAAGACCAAGATGCTCGACAACAACACGATCGGCTGGGTGCGCCTGACGAGCTTCCAGGAACGCACCGTGTCCGATCTGGGCCGTCGTCTCAAGGAGATGGCGGAAAAGAACCCGAATCTGAAGGGCATCATCCTGGATCTGCGCAACAACGGTGGCGGCGTGCTGCAGGGCGCCGTGGGCGTTGCGGCGGCGTTCCTGCCCGAAGATGCGACGGTGGTTTCCACCAACGGCCAAGTGCCCGACGCCAAGCGCGTCTACAAGGCGTCGTTCAACAACTACCGGCTGTCGTCGCTCGACGAGGATCCGCTCAAGGACCTGCCGCCGCAGTTCAAGAAGCTGCCGATGATCGTGCTGACCAACGCCTATTCGGCGTCGGCGTCCGAAATCGTGGCGGGCGCGCTTCAGGACCAGAAGCGCGCGCTGATCATGGGCAAGACCACGTTTGGCAAGGGTTCGGTGCAGACCGTGCGTCCGCTGACCAACGACACCGGCATCAAGCTGACCATCGCGTATTACTACACGCCGTCGGGCAAGTCGATCCAGGCCAAGGGGATTCGCCCCGATATTCCGGTCGACCAGAACCCTGAAGGCGATCCGGACGACGCGCTGATCACGCGCGAAATCGACACGGAGCGCCACCTGCACAACAAGCAGGAATCGGAAGAACCCGAAATGGCCGAGCGCGAGCAGCGTCGTGTCGACGAACTGCGTCGCCTGGAGGAAGAAAACGCCAAGAAGACGCCGGAAGAGCGCGAGAAGGAACGCAAGAAGAAGCCAGTGGAATTTGGCTCGGCCGACGACTTCATGCTGCAGCAGGCGATCGCGCAGCTCGACGGCAAGCCGGTGCAGCGCTCCAAATCGCGCCTCGAAGCGACCGGCACGGCGGGCAAGCCCGACACCAAGGAAGAAAAGCAGGAAGGCAAGTCCGGCAAGACGCCTGCGGCCAAGCCGGCCGCTAAGCCCGCGCCGTCCAAGCAGCCGGCCAGCCAGCCGCCCGCCAGCGCACCGATGGGCGATCCGCTGGGCACGCCGACCGGCAAGAAGTAATCAAGCCGCGCCGCCGCCCGCTACGGTACGGCGGCGGCGCTTGCAGAGAGCTGCCTGCGGCCCGCGGTATTGCACCGGCGGGCCGTTTTTGTTTGCAGATGACCCATGAATGACAACCAGCTGCTGCGCTATTCGCGCCATATTTTGCTCGACGAGATCGGGATCGAAGGCCAGGAGCGCTTGCTCGCCGGCCGCGTGCTGGTCGTCGGCGCGGGCGGTCTTGGCGCGGCCGCGATGCCCTACCTGGCTTCCGCCGGCGTGGGGCACCTCACGATCGTCGATGACGACGATGTCGACCTGACCAACCTGCAGCGCCAGATCCTCCACACCACCGCCAATGTCGGACGGCCCAAGGTGGAGTCGGCCAGGGAAGGTCTGCTGCGCATCAATCCCGATATCGATGTCGAGCTGGTGTCGCAGCGCGTCGGCGATGCCGAACTCGATGGCCTTGTGGCGGGTGCCGATGTGGTGCTCGATTGCTGCGACAACTTCGCCACGCGCCAGGCGGTCAACCGCGCCTGCCTGAAACATCGCAAGCCATTGGTATCGGGCGCGGCACTGCGCTTCGACGGTCAGGTCAGCGTGTATGACCTGCGCCAGACCGATGCCCCCTGCTACGGCTGCCTGTTTCCGCCGTCGGAGCCCGCGCCGGAAGCGGCCTGCGCGACGATGGGCGTGTTCGCGCCGCTGGTGGGCATGGTCGGCACTGTCCAGGCGGCCGAAGCGCTAAAGGTGCTGGCCGGCGTCGGCCAGACGCTGTCCGGGCGCCTGCTAATGGTCAATGCAATGACGATGGAATGGACCACGATGCGGCTGGCGCGTACGCCGGACTGCGAGGTCTGCGGGGAAAGTCACTGAGGCTGGAGGCGGCTGGCGCGTGGCCGGGGAACGTTGCCGGATCCTGACGATCCCGCGTCGGAGCCCTCCTCGCGGGATCGCCAATGTCAGCGAAAAACGACTGGATGGAGACAAGAATCCGAATGAGAAAGGTTATTGCCTCATCCGATGCGTGAGCGTGGCGCCATCCGCACCACGCCGCGAACCATCCGCTGCCCGGAAACTCCGGGCCCGCGGCGGCTAGCCAGGCTTATTGCTCGCCCGGCTCCATCTGGGACTGAAGGTAGTTCTGCAGACCAACCTTGTCGATCAGGTCCAGCTGCGTTTCCAGATATTCGATGTGCTCTTCCGTGTCGGTAAGGATGTCGACCAGGATTTCGCGGCTGACGTAGTCGCCGACCGATTCGCAGTACGCAATGCCTTCCTTGACGGTCTGGTGCGCAGTCTGCTCGAGCTTCAGGTCGCACTTGAGCATTTCGGGCGTGTCTTCGCCGAGCAGCAGCTTGTGCAGGTCTTGCAGATTCGGCAGTCCGTCCAGCATCAGGATGCGGTCAATCAGGCGGTCGGCGTGCTTCATTTCGCCGATCGATTCCTTGTATTCGACATCGCCGAGCTTCTTCAGGCCCCAATGGCGATACATGCGCGCGTGCAGGAAATACTGGTTGATCGCGGTCAGCTCGTTCTTGAGCTGAGCGTTCAGGTGCTGGATGACCTTCTTGTCACCTTTCATACGGGGGCTCCGGTTACAGACAACGACGAACCCGGCCCTCGGATGGTGGTGATATCGGGAAACGAAAAAACGCGCCGCGGATGAACATCCTGGCGCGCTTCTGAAACCACACATTGTTCGGTGGAACGCTTCCTGAGTCAGGCGACCAGCGCGGTACGCTGGTCGTTCGCGACTGCCGGGTCACGAGCGTCCATTATGGCATGTGACGCAGCAGACGAACAGGTCGATATTTCGACCACCTGAATCGTCGAGATCTTCGAAGCCTTCATGGTCTGCACGGCGGCCACGCCTTCGCACAGCACCTGTTTCGCGCAGTCGCGGCAACGGCCGCAGCAGGTTCCCACACCGAGCGTTTCGGCCAGCTCGTCGAGCGTGGTCACGCCAAGATGAGCTGCGCCATGGATCTCATGGTCGGTAACCTGGTTGCAAATGCAAACGTACACAAAAGCCTCCTCGGACAGCGACGGCACCGGCATGCCGTTCGCGATGAGAGGCAGAATATCAGAGATCGAAAATGATAACAATTCCCATTAAACAAGAAGGGAATCGCGCTGCACAGCACCGGCAACCGGCCCTCTGCAAAGGATTTTATCCATCACTTATCGGCACCGATTTGTGGCGTCCATGCCTCGGAGCTCCGCAAAAAAACCCTTTAAACCAAAGGGTTACGCGGTCAGCATCTTCAGGGCTGCGCCCAGTTCCTCGGGCTCGTAGCAGGCCAGGATCTGATCGACGGCCTTTTGCAGGCGCTCGCAGTCGGCGTGAATCACCTCCTGCTTCACGCGCAGCAGCTGGGCCGGATGCATGGAAAACTCGCGCAGTCCCATGCCCAGCAACAGACGAGTCATGGCGGGGTCACCAGCCATTTCGCCGCACACCGCCACCGGCACGCCGGCGTGGTTGGCATCGCGGATCGTGCGCGCGATCAGATGCAGCACCGCCGGATGCAGCGGATCGTACAGGTGGGCCACGGCGTTGTCGGCGCGGTCGATCGCCAGCGTGTACTGGATCAGGTCGTTAGTGCCGATCGACAGGAAATCCATGCGCTTCAGAAACAGCGGCAGTATCAGCACGGCGGCCGGAATCTCGATCATGGCGCCGACCTTGACGCCGGGATCATAGGGCTGGCCGCGACTGTCGAGCTGGCGCTTGGCCTGCGCGATCAATTCGAGCGTCTGGTCGATCTCGCTGGCGTGCGCGAGCATCGGTATCAGCAGGCGGACCGGGCCGAACGCGGACGCGCGCAGCAACGCGCGCAATTGCGTCAGGAACATGGTCGGCTCCGACAGCGACCAGCGGATCGCGCGCAGTCCAAGCGCAGGATTGAGGGCCGTTTCGAAATCGCTGGTGATGCCGTCCAGCGGCTTGTCGGCGCCAATATCGATGGTGCGGATCGTGACCGGCAGCCCGTGCATCGCCTCCACCGCGTTGCGATAGGCCTGGAACTGTTCTTCCTCGTCCGGCAGTTCGTCGCGCCGGTTCATGAACAGGAATTCCGAGCGGAACAGGCCCACGCCCACCGCGCCGGCGGCCAGCGCGGCGCCGGCATCTTCGGCCATTTCGATATTGGCCAGCAGCTCGATTTCGAGCCCGTCGAGCGTAACAGCCGGCATATCGCGCAACCGCTGCAGGCGCTTTTTCTCGAGCGCGCGCTCGCTCTGGCGGTGCCGGTATTCCTCGAGGATGATGGCCGACGGATCGACGATGACCAGGCCCGCATCGCCGTCGATGATGATCCAGTCGTCCTGGCGAATCAGTTCGCTGGCGTTTTTCACGCCCACCGCGGCGGGAATGTCGAGGCTGCGCGCCACGATCGCCGTGTGCGAGGTGCGTCCGCCCAGATCGGTGACGAAACCGTGGAAAATCGTGTGCTTGAACTGCAGCATGTCGGCCGGCCCGATGTCGTGGGCGACCACGATCACGCCCGGCGCCGCCTCGCCGTCCGGCGCCAGCGCGGGCACCGGCGCGGGCGCCAGCACCGGCGCGCCGGCCAGCACCTTGAGGATCCGCTCAACCACCTGCTGGATGTCGGCCTTGCGCTCGCGCAGATACTCGTCTTCGATCTCGTCGAACTGGCGCATCAGTTCCTCGAGGCGCGTGGTCAGCGCCCACTCCGCGTTATAGCGGCGCTGGAGGATCAACTGCTCGGGCTCGCGCGACAGCGCCTCGTCGTCGAGGATCATCGCGTGCACGTCCAGGAACGCGCCCATTTCCTCGGGCGCCTCGCGCGGCAGATCACGCTTGAGCGTGCGCAGTTCGGCCCGCACCGTGGCGCGCGCCGCGCGCAGGCGCTCGACTTCTGCGTCGAGGCGGTCTTCGTCGACCAGATAGTGCGATACGTCGAGCGCAGCCGGCGCCAGGATGTGGGCGCGCCCGATGGCGACCCCACGCGAAACCGGAATGCCGTGCAAGGCAAAGGGCATGACCCGCTCCGTCAGGAACGTTAAGGAATACTGCTTGTAGCGCCGGAGCTCATTCGCCTTCGCCGAAACGGTTAGCGATCAGCGCCAGCAACGCGTCCATCGCCTCCTGCTCGTCGGGACCTTCCGTCTCCAGCGTGATCGTCGACCCGATGCCGGCGGCCAGCATCATCACGCCCATGATGCTCTTGGCGTCGACCTGGCGACCGTTGCGGGACATTTTTACCTGGCTTTTGAAGCTGCCCGCCAGTTGCGTGAGCTTGGCGGAGGCACGGGCGTGCAGCCCGAGCTTATTGATGATGGTGGTGTCCCTCTGCAGCATATTTGTCGGGATGATTAGCGGTTTGATTCTGGACGGTTGTCGTGCCCACCTGGAGCACGCCCTGGGCACCACCGGCGAGCGCCTTGGTGGCCAACTGGTCAAGCTTTTCGGTGCGGTAGCAGATGGCCCGCACGAGCATCGGCAAATTGACGCCCGCCAGCACCTTGACTCGCCCCGGATCGGCGAGCTTGGCGGCGATATTGGCCGGCGTGGCGCCGAAGATATCGGTCAACACCAGCGCGCCATTCTCTTCGCAAACGGCTTCCAGGCAGCGGCGCGCTTCGGCAAGCACGGCGGCCGGATCGGCGTCGGCCACCACATCGACGGCCTCGAGCCGCGGCGGCTGCCCGCAGTAGACGTGGGCAGCACAATCGCGCAGCGCCGATGCAAGCGGCGCATGCGCGATAATTAATATTCCTGCCATGATGGTGAATCCGTTGGACTGCCACGAATTGTAGCAGGCAGCCTTACGGCCTCCCGGCGTGTTTGTGCGGAACGCCCGCACTGTGGCGCCCCAGCATCGAATGATCGCCGATCAGCGACGATCGGCGGCGACGGCCTGCTCCAGTGCGTCGATGAACATGCCGGCCACGTTGAACCCGGTCTGCTGGGCGATTTCCTGGAAACAGGTCGGACTCGTCACATTTACCTCGGTGAGGTAGTCGCCGATCACATCCAGTCCCACCAGCAACAGGCCCTGCTTCCACAGTCCCGGCGCCAAGGTCTCGGCGATCTCGCGGTCGCGCGCGCTCAGCTCCTGCGCACGGCCGATGCCGCCCGCGGCCAGGTTGCCGCGAATCTCGCTGCCCTGAGGAATGCGCGCCAGCGAATAAGGCACAGGCTTGCCGCCGATCAGCAGGATCCGCTTGTCGCCGTCCTTGATCGCCGGGATGTAGCGTTGGATCATCAGCGTGCGCGCGCCGTTGTCGCTCAGCGTCTCGACGATCGACCCCAGGTTCATGCCGTCCGGACCCACGCGGAAGATGCCCATGCCGCCCATGCCGTCGAGCGGCTTGACGATGATGTCGTGGTGTTCGGCGTGGAACGCGCGGATGCGCCCGGCATCACGCGTGACCAGCGTCGGCGTGATGAACTGCGGAAACTGGCCGATCGCCAGCTTCTCGGAATGATCGCGGATGGCCTGCGGCTTGTTGAACACGCGCGCGCCCTGCTTTTCCGCCAGTTCCAGCAGCCACGTGCTGGTGACGTACTCCATGTCGAACGGCGGATCCTTGCGCATCAACACCGCATCGAAAGTGGCCAGCGGCGTCAGCGCGGCCTCGCCCAGCCGGAACCAGTCCTTGCCATCGTCGACAAGATCAAGCGGACGCACCACCGCTTCCACCACGTTGGCCGACAGCGACAGCTGCGATTGCAGGCAGAAATACAGCTCGTGCCCGCGCGCCGCCGCCTCGGTCATCATGGCGTAGGTGGAATCCTTGTACGTCTTGAAGGTTTCCAGCGGATCGGTAATGAACAGGATGCGCATGATGGCTCGTGGCGTCAGGTAAGAGACGTCCGGCGCGGCTTTGGGCGCGCCGGATCGGGGGCGTGCGGCATGCGGGCGGCCCGCCGCGCGTTACAGGATCGGATTCGGATCGGTCTTTTCCAGCTCCACCGACGCCGCCAGCAGCGCCAGCCGCGCCACCACGCCATACATGTAGAAGCGGTTGGGCACGGCCGCGCCCGGCTTGGCGTGGCTGTCCGGAATGCCGTTCGGCGCAAACGCCAGCGGCACGAAATGCATGCCCGGCGCGTTCAGGTTCTCGTCGTTGCCACGACCTGTGTGCACGCGATAGAAGCCGCCGACCACATAGCGGTCGATCATGTACACCACCGGCTCGGCGACGGCTTCATTGACCTTCTCGAACGTATGCACGCCTTCCTGGATGATCACGTCGGAGACCTCGAGGCCTTCCTTCACGACGCTCATCTTGTTGCGTTCCTTGCGGTTCAGGCCCTTGATCTCGGACGGATCGCGCACCGTCATGATGCCCATGCCGTACGTGCCGGCATCGGCCTTGACCACGACATAGGGCGTTTCCTTGATGCCGTATTCGCGATACTTCTTGGCGATCTTCTTGAGCACGCCTTCCACCGCATCGGCCAGTTCTTCCTCGCCGATCCGCTCGTGGAAGTTCACGCCGGAGGTCCGCGCGAAGTATGGGTTCACCATCCATGGATCGATATCGATCAGCTTGGCGAACTTCTTGGCTACCTCGTCGTAAGCGGCGAAGTGGCTGCTCTTGCGGCGCGTCGACCAGCCCGCGTGCAGCGGCGGCAGCAGGTACTGTTCGTTGATGTTCTCGAGAATCGGCGGGATGCCTGCCGACAGGTCGTTATTCAGCAGGATCGAACACGGATCGAAATCCTTCAGGCCAAGCCGGCGGCCCTTGGTGCCCAGGCGCGCCAGCGGCTCGACCACCAGCGTCTGGCCGTCGGGCAGCTCGATCGGCGTCGGTTCGGTGATTTCTTCCGACAGCGAGCCAAGCCGCACATTGAGCCCGGCCTGACGCATGATCAGCGACAACCGCGCGACGTTCTGCAGATAGAACATATTGCGGGTGTGACGTTCGGGAATCAGCAGCAGGTTCTTGGCGTCCGGGCAGATCTTCTCGATCGCGGCCATGGCGGCCTGCACGGCAAGCGGCAGCATTTCCGGGGCGAGGTTGTTGAAACCGCCCGGAAACAGGTTCGTATCGACCGGAGCCAGCTTGAAGCCGGCGTTGCGCAGGTCGACGGAACAATAGAACGGCGGAGTATGCTCCTGCCATTCCAGCCTGAACCAGCGCTCGATGGACGGCGTCGCGTCCAGGATCTTCTTTTCCAGTTCGAGCAGCGGACCGTTCAGCGCGGTGATGAGATGCGGGACCATATCCATCCTAGGAATCAGCTTTATTGTCCGCCCCGATTGTAAGGGAACGGCCTCCGGCCTGCTGACGAGTCTTGCATAACCTTATGCGCCGACCGGTGGCAGGGGAAGCGGATATGGGGTCGATCCGCCGATTTCAAACCCCGCACGGCCAACGCTGGCGCGGCTGGGCGCATGGCTGGGCGCAAAAAAAAAGCGCGGCGTGGCGCCGCGCTTTCAAATGGCCTGACAGATACGGGGAGCGTTCTGCAGGTGGAGGAAACTGCCTCAATGGCACTCTATGCGTGCTCCCAGACAAAGACAATTGAGACTTTTTAAGATCCGATTTAAGCACCCTGCGAATACTGACAGGTGTTTGACTGTCGACTCTGCCAACGTGGACAGATTGCGCCGGACATAAAAAAGCCCCGGCGCAAGGCCGGGGCAAAACTCCTGAGAGAAGATTCCCAATCAGCTCTCCAGCACAACACTGTCGCGGATATCAGACTTCGTAGGCGGTCTCGCCGTGCGAGGTGATATCCAGACCTTCGCGCTCCTCTTCTTCCGGCACGCGCAGGCCAATCAGCATGTCCACCAGCTTGTAGGCCACCAGGGCCACCACGCCCGACCACACGATGGTGGTCAGCACGCCTTCGAACTGGATCCAGACCTGGCCGGCGATCGAGTAGTCGTCGGCCACCTTGTTGGCAACGTAGTCGTAGATGCCCACGCCACCGAGGCTCGGCGCCGCGAACACTCCGGTCAGCAGCGCGCCGACGATACCGCCCACGCCGTGCACGCCGAACACGTCCAGCGAATCGTCCATGCCCAGCATGCGCTTCAGGCCAGTGACGCCCCACAGGCACAGCAGGCCGGCGATCAGACCCATCACGATCGAACCCATCGGGCCGACGAAGCCGGCAGCCGGGGTGATCGCCACCAGGCCAGCCACCGCACCCGAGGCGCCGCCCAGCATCGACGGCTTGCCCTTGCCGATCCATTCGCCGAAGGTCCACGCCACCACTGCGGCGCAGGTGGCCAGCAGCGTGTTGACGAAGGCCAGCGCGGCGCCGCCGTTGGCTTCCAGGCCCGAACCGGCGTTGAAGCCGAACCAGCCGAACCACAGCAGCGAGGCGCCGACCATCGTGAACGTCAGGCTGTGCGGACGGATGGCTTCGCGGCCAAAACCGATGCGCTTGCCGAACATGAACGCGCCGACCAGACCAGCCACGGCAGCATTGATGTGCACCACGGTGCCGCCTGCGTAGTCAAGCGCGCCCTTCTGGAACAGCCAGCCCGCTTTGGCCGTGGCGGCAGCGCCGGCGGCGGCATCGGTGTAGGCGTCCGGACCCGGCCAGAACCAGACCATATGAGCCATCGGGATGTAGGCGAAGGTGAACCACAGCACCACGAACACCAGCACGGCCGAGAACTTGGCGCGTTCGGCGAAGGCGCCGATGATCAGGCCGCAGGTAATCGCCGCGAAGGCGCACTGGAAGGCGAAGAACACCAGTTCCGGAATCACCACGCCCTTGCTGAAGGTTGCGGTCACCGCATCGGCGTTCAGGCCCTTCATGAACAGACGATCCACGCCGCCGAAGAACGCGTTGCCTTCGGTGAACGCGAAGCTGTAGCCGTAGATGGCCCACAGCAGCGACACCACCGAAAAGATCATCAGGCACTGCATCAGCACCGACAGCATGTTCTTGGAGCGCACCAGACCGCCGTAGAACAGCGCCAGACCCGGCAGCGTCATCAGAATCACGAAGGCAGTGGCTACCAGCAGCCAGGCGGTATCGCCCTTATTGGGAACCGGCGCCGGCGCTGCGGCGGGCGCGGCTTCGGCAGGGGCGGCGGCAGCAGCCGGGGCAGCTGGCGCGGCCGGTGCGGCAGCTGCGGGCGCAGCTGCTGCGGTGGCGGCCGGGGCCGAGGCCTCCGCGGCGGGCTTGTCCTGCGCCACGGCATGGGTGGACAGGCCGAGGCCGGCCGTGCCGAGCGCCAGCGCCATCGCGCCAGCCGTCAGGAATCGCTTGATCCAGGTTTTCATTTGCTTGACCTCTGTCTCTCGTCTTTCTGTTGTCACAGCGCATCGCCGCCGGTCTCGCCGGTGCGGATCCGAATGACCTGTTCGATCGGCGCGATGAAGATCTTGCCGTCGCCAATCTTGCCGGTACGCGCCGACTTCTCGATGGCTTCGATGGCGCGCTCCACCACTTCATCGGGGACCGCCACCTCGATCTTCACCTTGGGCAGGAAATCGACGATGTATTCGGCGCCGCGGTACAGCTCCGTATGGCCCTTCTGGCGACCGAATCCCTTGACTTCGGTCACGGTGATGCCGGACACGCCCACGTCCGAGAGCGCTTCACGCACCTCGTCGAGCTTGAACGGCTTGATGACAGCAATGATGAGTTTCATCGGATATCTCCTTGGGGCAGCCAGCCGCTGCGGGCCGCCCGCCCTGAAGCTTGGTGTTTAGAAAGTCTTGGTGATCGACGCCCAGGCTGCCGCCTTGCCGAGGTAGCGGCCACGGTTGGCGCTGGTATAGAACGACTCCTTCGCGTTGGTGTCGACATACGCCACCGACAGCGCAAAGCCCTTGCCCAGGTCCTTGGTCAAGCCGACCTTCCAGTCCGTGTACGACGCATCGCTATGGCGCGACACATGCTGGTAGCCCACATGGGCGTTGAAGGTCAGATCCCAGAAATTCAGCGGCACGTTGGCGGTCAGGTCCACGTAGTAGCTGTTCTTGCTGTCGTCCACGCCGAACAGGTTCGTCACGGCATGCGAATACTTCAGGAACACCGGACCATAGCCGATGCCGCCGTAGAGCTCGGTCGTGTACGGACGCGTGGTGGTGTAGCCGCCCGGGTAGTAGTACTGCAGCACGCCGAAGTCATAGTTGAAATCGAGCCCGGACACCCGGAAGGTGTTCTTGAAGCCGCCGTAGAAATCCATTTCGACCGGCGCGGACACCGACGAGTCCGCATCTTCGAGCCAGCTGATGCTCGAGTTCCAGTTGCCGACGTAGAAGCCGCTTTCGTGCGAATAGTCGAACCCGCCCTGGATGGCCGGACGCAGATTCGTCTGGCTGATACCGCGATAGCGATAGTCAGAGACCAGCGACACGTTGGCCGTGAATGTGTGGGGCGATGCCGGCTCGGCGGCGGGTGCGGGGGCTGCAGGCGGGGCGGCGTCCGGTGCGGTCTGCGCGAACGCAACCGGGGCGGCGAGGCTGAGCAGGACCGCAGCGGCGCTGACTGCGAGGCTCGACGTCTTCATCTGGTTTTCTCCTTTTCCTTGATCTTCGCGGGCTCGTTAAGAGGGATCTGCTGCTTTTTTTGCTCTTGGGCTGTCGACGCTCCTGGACACCGGTACTGCAACTGCCGTGCCAGCTGATCCGCCCCGTGCCAGCGCATGCCTTGCCAAGGCACCGCGGATCGTCGTCAAGCGCGGTCGACACCACTTGCCGAACGATCCCGCGCACATGGGATCCCTCCTAAATTGCGTGAAAAGATGTGAGCAAGCCTTGTCGGAGCTTTCATGGCGGCGGCCGAAGCGCCATAATCCGCGTCAGGAAGGGTCAAGTGCAGCGCGCATGGCGTATCGCGTCCGCGCATCGCCCGGTCGGCTGCCACCCAGCCCGTTGCGCCCCAGTCGGGTGCATCGGACAAGCGCGGCGATGAGCACCACCGTCTGTCGCATCGCCCCATTGCGGTGCATGCGTGACAAATGCGTCATCAAAGTGCGGCAGACCGGCCCTGAAATATCAAATTGGTCACTACAGGAGTTCCAAATGAAACCGACCGATCTCTTCAACGACCTGCAAAACAAGATCAGCGAAGCGCTGCGCAACTCGCCTGCCAAGGACATCGAGAAAAACGTGCGCAGCATGATGAGCCAGGGCTTTTCCCGCCTGGACCTGGTCACGCGCGAGGAATTCGACGTGCAGTCGCAAGTGCTGGCGCGCACCCGCGCGCGCCTGGAAGAACTGGAAGCCCGCGTCGCGGCGCTGGAAGCCCGCGCCGGCGCCGGCACACCGTCGACAGGGGTATGACCCGGCGCGCCAGCCGCCCCGCGCAACGCCAGCAAGGCCACCGTGATCCGGTGGCCTTTTTCGTTAACACTTTCGAAAACGTATGAGCCTCGCTGTCCTGCGCAGCCGCGCGCTGACCGGCATCGACGCCCCGCCCGTCTCGGTGGAAATCCATCTGGCCAACGGCCTGCCCGCGTTCAATATCGTCGGCCTGGCCGATACCGAAGTGCGCGAGAGCCGCGAGCGCGTGCGCGCGGCCTTGCTGAACAGCGAATTCGAATTTCCGAACCGCCGTATCACCGTCAATCTGGCGCCGGCGGACCTGCCCAAGGAGTCGGGCCGGTTCGACCTGGCGATCGCGCTGGGCATCCTGGCGGCCAGCGGGCAAGTGCCGGGCGACAGGCTTGATGCCTTCGAGTTTGCCGGCGAGCTGTCGCTGGCCGGCGATCTGCGCCCCGTGCGCGGCGCGCTGGCCATGGCAATGGGGCTGGCGCAAGACAACCGCGCGCGCGTATCCCACGGTCACGCGGCGCGGGCCTTTATCGTTGCAGGAGACAACGGCCGCGAGGCGGCGCTGGTCGAGGATTTGTCGGTGTTTGCCGGCGCCACGCTGCGCGACGTCTGCCATCACATCGGACTGCCGCCCGAGCAGCCCTTGCCGCGGGCCCAGCCGCCTCGCCGCCCCGTCGACACCGACGCCGGCCCGGACATGCGCGACGTGCGCGGCCAGGCGCAGGCCCGCCGCGCGATGGAAATCGCCGCGGCGGGTCAGCATTCGGTGCTGCTGGTCGGGCCGCCGGGCACGGGCAAATCGATGCTCGCCCAGCGCTTTCCAGGCCTGCTGCCGCCGATGACCGAAGCCGAGGCGCTGGAGGCCGCCGCGCTGCAAAGCCTGTCGACCGGCGGATTCCACCCGGCGCTATGGGGACGGCGGCCATTCCGCAGCCCGCACCACACCGCCAGCGCGCCGGCCATGGTCGGCGGCGGAGGCAATCCACGCCCCGGTGAAATTTCATTGGCCCATCACGGCGTGCTGTTCCTCGATGAACTGCCGGAGTTCGAGCGCCGCGTGCTGGAAGTTCTGCGCGAGCCGCTGGAAACCGGCCGCATCACGATATCGCGCGCGGCCGCACAGGCCGATTTCCCGGCGCGTTTCCAGTTCGTCGCGGCCATGAACCCATGCCCATGCGGCTATCTGGGCCACCCCACGCGGATGTGCCGCTGCACGCCGGACCAGATCCAGCGCTACCAGTCGCGCATCTCGGGCCCATTGCTGGATCGCGTAGACCTGCAGATCCATGTGCCCGCGCAAAGTCAGCAGGAGATCTTCGATGGGCCGCCCGGCGAGCGAAGTGCCGTGCTGCGCGATCGTGCGGTGCTCGCGCGGCAGCGCCAGTTGGCGCGCCAGGGCATGCCTAACAGTGCGCTGGCGGGCCGCGACATCGACACGCATTGCCCGCTCGACGCCGAAGCCCAGACGCTGCTGCGCAGCGCGATCGAAAAGCTTGGGTGGTCGGCGCGCGCGTATTTCAGGGTTCTCAAGGTGGCGCGCACGATTGCCGATCTTGCCGATTGCGACGTGCTGGACGCCGGCCACGTGGCCGAAGCGATCCAGTACCGGCGCGTCCTGCGCAGCGCCTAGGCGTGCGGAATGCGCGGCCGGCCGCGCCTGGCCGATTCCAGACGAACAAATGCCCGCCGAGGCGGGCATGGATGGGCGGCAAGCGTGGCGCGTCACACCGGCGGTTCGCCAGGCGGGGCCGGAGGGTCCTCGATGGGCGGTTGGTCGGGCGGAAATCCCGGTGGCTGCGGTTCGTCAGGCGGTGGCTCGCGATGGGCGCCGGGCAGGATTCTCGGTCGATGGACATCTCGCATTGCACTCTCCAGGCATTGGCAATCACTCCCATTGAAGCAAACTCGGCCGCCCGATGCCAGCGACGCGCGATCCTCGCGCACCGCGCGCCTTGGGGAGATCAGGCGCGATCAGGCGTGATGGCGTCGCACGAAGAACAGCGCCGTGCCGACTGCCATCAGCACGCCGCCGAAGAAACGGTTCTGCCAGCGCACGGCGCGCGCATTGCGGAACAGGCCCTGCATGCGCGATGCCAGCAGCGCATAGCCATGCATCACGATCAGATCCACAAAGCACATCGTGGCGGCCAGAATCGCCAGTTGCACACCGAGCGGATGGCTCGGGTCGATGAACTGCGGCAGCACCGCGACCATGAAAATGATCCCCTTGGGATTGGTCACGTTGGTCAGCAGGCCGGTGACAAATCGACGGCGCCGGCTCATGACCGTGACGCGGACATCGCCCTGTCGCCCGTTTGCGTCCTGCGGACTGGTTTGCACCTTCGCACGCCACTGCTGTACGCCCAGGTAGATCAGATACATCGCGCCGATCGTCTTCACGACGAGGAAGGCCTCTTCGGACGCCAGCAGCAACGCACCGAGCCCACCGCCTGCAATCAGCAGGATGACCACCAGCCCGGTCTGCAGCCCCAGGATCGTCGTCGAGGTCTTCTTCAATCCGTACGACAACCCGTGGCTCATCGACAGGACGGCGCCGGACCCCGGCGAAACGGCAATTACCCAGCACGCCGCAAAATAGGCCAGCCAAACTTCCCAACGCATTGCTGCTCTCCCTTGATCGATAACGTTCTAAAACGGGTGAAAACCGCCGAGAAACTGTTCGACCTGCTCTGCCTGGCGCGCATCGCGCGCGGCGTCGCCGGCTTCCAGTACCACGGCCTGATAAACGTGCAAACCTGTCGCCACCAGTCGCGCGGTCAGCCGGCGCGGCGCTTTGTCCTGTGGCGACACGCCGGCCACCGACACCTCCACGGCGTCGAGCGGGACCGGCGGTTGCGCGGCCGACATCACGGTGACCTGCCGCGCGTGCGGCGGCGTATCGGGATGCGCGCCGAGGTTGGCCACGAGGCCGGCCTGCATCGACGCCAACGCCTCGCGACGTAGCTCGGCGTCATTGGTCGGCAACGTGACGACGCCAACCGCAAACAGGGTTTCGCCGATGCGCGCCGCCTCCATCGTCATCGGCATTTTCCGGCCGGCGATCGATACATCGCGCGCGGCGCTGGTGGGCTTGCCGGGATAGAGCGCGGCATATTTGCCATCGTTGGAAATGGTCGTGCGCCAGTCGTATTTCGGCGAACACGCCGACAATGCGCACCACAGCACGGCGCACAGCAGATAGACACGCTTGCGGAAGCGAAGCATTGGGGACATGAAAAATGGGGGCGGCCGGCGCGTCAGCCCGGCCGCAGCACAGGCGCACGCAAGCCGGTATTATCCGGGAAGCCGCGCGCCCGCGCATTCGAAAATGACACCGGGCGCCTGGCAAGCTTGAATTTGCGAGGTCGATATGTCTGCACGCCCCCCGATGCGCACCGCCGCGATCTTCACATGGATGGCGCTGGCCAGCGCCGTCGGCGCGGCCCACGCTGCGTCCCACCTGCCCGCCATGACCGACATCGCCGCACAGACCAGCGCCGCGGCCAAGCGCGGAGAACCGCTGGTGGTACTGGTCAGTCTGCCCGATTGCACCTATTGCGAAACCGTACGCCGCAACTATCTTGGCCCGCAGTCGGCCACCGGCGAGATCGCCGCACGCGAAATCGACATGACCGCCGACACGCCGATCCGCGACGCCGATGGCACCATGACGACAGCCAGGCAATGGGCGCGGGCGCGCAATATCTCAATAGCGCCCACCGTGCTGTTCCTCGATCGCAATGGCCGCAATCTGGCCAATCCGCTGCGCGGCATGCAGCCCGATTTCTATGGCGCCTATCTGGAACAGGCCATCGACGAGGCCCGCGCCAAGATCGCCAGCAAATCCGCGGCAGCCCAGTAGGCATCGGTGCGGCCCGTCCCATGTGCGAGCGCAATTGGCTTTCCCTGCACAATTGCGGCGAATTGCCGCAGGGCAGTGGCGCCTTGCCTGTCCAGCCGGCGGCGGCGGCCGCGCGGCAGTAGAATAGCTGCCGACCCGGCATCGCGCCGCGGGCCTGTGCCCGCAGGCTTCGTTATTGAACCGGAGCCTTGTTCGGACCACGTCGTCGGGCTCCTGATCGAGTGCTTCATTCCCGGAACCAACACCTCATGTCCAATTCCGTCACCCCCGCCGCACCGTCACGCAAGCGCTGGCCCGTCGCCGTCGCCGTGGTGGTCGTCGCGCTGCTGGGCTTCTTCGGCTATCGCGCACTGAGCCCGGCCAGCGCCGTTCCGGACGCCACCTTCACGTTGCTCTCGGGACAAAAAATCAGCACGACCGATCTCAAGGGCAAGGTCTACCTGATCAATTTCTGGGCAACCAGCTGCGTCACCTGCGTCAAGGAAATGCCGCAGATGGTCAACACGTACAAGCAATACAAGGACAAGGGTCTCGATTTCGTTGCCGTGGCGATGAACTACGATCCGCCGATGTACGTGGTCAATTACGCCAAGACGCGCGAACTGCCGTTCAAGGTGGCGATGGATTCTGACGGCGCGGCGGCCAAGGCATTCGGCAACGTCCAGCTGACGCCCACCACCTTCGTCGTGGACAAGAACGGCAAGATTCTCAAGCGCTACGTCGGCGAGCCCGAGTGGGATGCGCTGCACAAACTGCTTGATGGAGCGCTGGCCAGCGCGGCCTGAGCCATCGGAACGCTACTGAAAAGGTGCCCTGGAGGCACCTTTTTTGTTGTGCCGACGCACGGCCGATCCGCGCAGCTTGCCACGCCAAGCTGTATGGATATACAGTAGGCGCCAGTTTTCCATCCCAGCCGCCTTCCAGTTTGATCCCAGCCACCGTGTTACCGGACCTCGCCGCCGAACCCGACGCGCTCGACGAAGTCGCCGAGGCGCCGTCTTACCTTGCCCGACTGAATCCGGAACAGCGCGCGGCCGTGGAATACGCGGGCGATGCGCCACTGCTGATCATCGCCGGCGCGGGATCGGGCAAGACCAACACGCTGGCGCATCGCGTGGCGCATCTGGTGGTGGGCGGCGCGGATCCGCGGCGCATTCTGCTGCTGACCTTTTCGCGTCGCGCCGCCGCCGAAATGGGCCGCCGTGTCGAGCGTATCGTCGATCAGGCGCTGGGCACGCAAACCGGCGCGGGGCGCGCGGCGCTGCAATGGTCGGGGACCTTCCACGCCATCGGCGCGCGATTGTTGCGCGAATATGCGGAAACGCTCGGGCTGGCGCCCACCTTCACCATCAGCGATCGCGGCGACTCGGCCGATCTGATGCATGTGGTGCGACACGACCTTGGCTTATCGGAACAGACCTCGCGCTTTCCGCGCAAGGAAACCTGCCTGGCGATCTATTCGCGCGTGGTGAACACGCAGTTGCCGCTCGAAGTGGTGCTGAAAACGCAGTTCCCGCGCTACACGATGTGGGCCGATGCGCTCAAGACACTGTTTGCCGCGTATGTCGAAGCCAAGCAGAAGCAGCAGGTGCTCGACTACGACGACCTGCTGCTTTATTGGGCGCAAGCGCTGACCGAACCGGCGCTGGCGCAGGATATGGGCGCACGTTTCGACCACATCCTGGTGGACGAATACCAAGACACCAACGCGCTGCAGGCGTCGATCCTGCTGGCGCTCAAGCCGCACGGCACCGGCCTGACGGTGGTCGGCGACGACGCGCAGTCGATCTACGCGTTTCGTGGCGCCACGGTGCGCAACATTCTCGATTTCCCGACGCACTTCACGCCGCCCGCACAACAGGTGACGTTGTCGCAAAACTATCGGTCCACCCAGCCGATCCTGCACGCGGCCAACGCCGTGATCGGCCTGGCCGCCGAGCGCTTCACCAAGGATCTCTGGTCGCTGCGCGAATCGGCGGAAAAGCCGGGCGTAGTGGTGGTCAACGATGAAGCCGATCAGGCGCGCTTTGTGGTGGAACAGGTGCTGGCGCGTCGCGAAGCGGGACTGGCGCTGATGCAGCAGGCCGTGCTGTTTCGTGCGGCCGATCACAGCGCGCAGGTGGAAATCGAACTGGCCCGCAGGAATATTCCATTCGTGAAATTCGGCGGCCTGAAGTTTCTCGAATCGACACACGTTAAGGACGTGATGGCCGTGGTGCGCTGGCTGGAAAATCCGCGCGATCGCATGGCCGGATTTCGTACGCTGCAACTGCTGCCCGGCGTGGGCCCGAAGACCGCGGCGCGCGTGCTCGAAGGGCTCGAAGCGGCCACCGAGCCGCTGATCGCGCTGGAAGCATTCGAAGCGCCGCCGGCCGCCGCGCCGGCCTGGGACGAACTGTTGACGCTCGCGCGCACGCTGATGGCGCCGACGTCGCCGTGGCCATCGGAATTCGAGCAGGTGATCGCCTGGTATTTGCCGCACCTGGAGCGCATGCATGATGACGCCGCGGCCCGCCAGGCGGACCTGCAGCAGATCGAGCGGATCGCCGCCACCTATGCATCGCGCGAGCGTTTTCTGACGGAACTCACGCTCGATCCGCCCAGCGCTTCGAGCGACGAATCGGGCGTGCCCTCGCGCGACGAGGACTATCTGATCCTGTCGACGATCCACTCGGCCAAGGGCCAGGAATGGAAGGCCGTCTACGTGCTCAACGCAGTGGACGGCTGCATGCCGTCGGACCTGGCGACCGGCACCACCGAAGAAATCGAAGAAGAACGGCGGCTGCTGTATGTCGCCATGACGCGTGCGCGCGACCACCTCGACGTGATCGTTCCGCAGCGCTTCTACGTGCACAACCAGGTAGGCTTCGGCGACCGCCACGTCTACGCGTCGCGCACACGTTTCCTGCCCAATCGCGTGATGCCGAATTTTTACAGCCGGTCGTGGCCGCCGCCGCCCATGCCGGGCGAGGCGCCGCCCAAGCCCGCATTGCCGCAGGTGGATCTGGCGGGACGGATGCGGAATATGTGGAAGTAGGCGGCGTCGCAGGGTTACCTCGACTTGGCTGGCGGCGGATTGTCTTGTCTGTAGGTACGCTTGGGATGGATGACCAGACGTTTGACCTGTGCGTCCAGTTCCGCGCTGTGATAAAGATCCATGCACTTCAGCAAGTCGAAGCGGACGCCCTTGATTTCAGCGTCAACGAGCGGGTTGCGATAATCGCGCGCCAGGTAACGATCCACCAGTGACTTGATTTCGTCTGGAGCTTTCTCCAGATCGTAAGCAGTCCAGTCCCGCAATGCGCTGACGCTGCTTCCCGCGTCAATGGCGGCATCCTTGTCGTGCCTGTAAGCGTTCGCGATGCAGGTCGCCAGCACCATGTCCTTGTAGTTCTGCGCGTAAGTACGAGTCCCCGCCTGTGGAGACGCGCGTCGTTCGTCCTTGGCATAGACCACCGACGCGCAGGAAATGAAAGCTGAAGCGGTCAGGATACCGACCCAAACCTTCTTCATGGAAGACTCCAGAAGTTCGCACGGTCAGTGCGATATCTTGCCTCTGGCTCGTTGAAGTAACAGTGGTCGTAGCAGACATTCCCGTTGAACAGCGTTGCGTGGCCTTGTGCATCCGACCAACCTGAAACTTCGAAAAGAATCAGCCCCTTCTTACCGGCAAGCGAACCTCCGTCAGACGGTGGATACTCAACAACCTCCGGCTGCCCCCATTTCTGCCGAAGAAAGGCAATGAGGTTCCTGACACGGTAAAAATACTGACGTCTATCCGCTCCCGATACGGTCTGTCCGGGAATGCTCGGAATAGTCAAACCCGAATGACTCAGGATATAGCTCATCCGCACCGCACAGGTATTAGTCCAGCGCTGTCGAGGATCAGGGTTGTTAATGTTCTTCTCAACATACCCTCCAATGATTTTTGCTACCTTGACGCTTGAGTTTACGGGAGCATAAATTCGCTGCGAAGCAGCCCACGCAGCAGTGAAACTAGGTCGGGTCATCTTCCATCCTTGATCTCGGGATTCGGCGATGATTTTCCGAATCCCGTTCAACAGTCGGTCGAATATCGGTATAGCGGCTGAACATCGACGGCGCGTTGTCACTAGTCAGAGATCACTGGAATCAACCCAGATGTGGGTGCCGTGCCGCCGTCGGCAGTCACCGCCTTGCCTTCACCGATCAACGTGATGGCCAGTGCGAGAGCGGTGCAAGGTCGCCACTGGCGTCAAGCGATCTCACTTGCGGAACAGCCGGTGTGATAGCTGCGCCCAGATACTTCAGCAGTTGCCCGCAGGCCACGGGCGACTGCGGCAACGGTGTCGGGAGCTGAACTCAGAGTCCGTAGCGTTTGATCTTGTCGTACAAGGTCGCCTTGCCGACTTGCAGCAGATCCGCGGCCTGGCTGACCGCACCACCCGTGCGCGCGAGCGTATCGGCGATCACTGCGCGCTCGTAGCGCTCCATGCGCTCGCGCAGCGGCACCGATTCGTCGCCGGCGTCGGTCCTGCCGGCGCCCTGCCCGCCTTCGGGCACGCCCAGCACCAGACGGTCCGCCGCATTGCGCAGTTCGCGCACATTGCCGGGCCACGGCCGCTGCATCAGTTGCTGGCGCTGCATTTCGGAGAGGATTGGCGCGGGGCGCTGATACCGCACGGCGGCGACCAGCATGAAATGCTCGAACAGCGGCACGATGTCTTCGCGGCGCTCGCGCAGCGGCGGCAACGGAATCGTCACCACATTGAGTCGATACAGCAGGTCCTGACGGAACGCGCCCTGCGCCACCAGCGCTTCCATATCGCCTTTGGCGGCGGCCACGATGCGTACGTCGATCGGGACCGATGCATTCGACCCCAGCCGTTCCAGCGTGCCCTCCTGCAGCACGCGCAGCAGCTTCACCTGCAACGCCAGCGGCATGCTTTCGATTTCGTCGAGAAACAGCGTGCCGCCCGACGCATGCTCCAGCTTGCCGACGCGGCGCTTGCCGGCGCCTGTAAATGCGCCGGCCTCGTGGCCAAACATTTCGCTTTCGAAAATGGCCTCCGGAACGGCGCCGCAGTTCAGCGCGATAAACGGCGCGTCGCGGCGCGTGGACAACGCGTGCAGGCTGCGCGCCACCAGTTCCTTGCCGGTGCCAGTCTCGCCGTTGATCATCACCGGCACGTCGGTGGCCGCGACATTGGCGATCAGGTCGCGCACCTGCGCGATGGCGGCCGATCTGCCGATGATGCGCGTTCCCGCCGCGGGGCCGGCCAGTTCACGGCGCAATGCCAGGTTTTCCAGTTCCAGCGCGCGACGCTCGAGCGCGCGGCGTACGGTATCGGTCAGGCGGTCGGCGCCAAACGGTTTCTCGATAAAGTCGTAGGCGCCTTCGCGCATCGCCTGCACGGCCATCGTGATGTCGCCGTGGCCGGTGACCAAAATCACCGGCACGCCCGGCGCCAGATTGCGGCAGTGATGCAGCAGGTCCAGCCCCGACGCGCCGGACAGTCGCACGTCGGTCACCAGCACGCCGGGAAAATCGGCGTTCAGGTGCGGCATCGCCGCCTCGGCCGACGGCAACGCCAGCACCGCAAAGCCCGCCAGTTCCAGGCTCTGCGCCGTGGCCTGACGCACCAGCGGTTCGTCTTCGACAAACAGCACGCGCAGTCCGTCATGCATCGCAATCATTTCCCTGTCCTTTTGTTGCCGTACCGATCCTGCCGCAGCCCGATGCGCCGCCTGGCGTGCGGCGCCTCATGCCGGCACGGGCTGGCGCGCACGCCGCAAGGTCACCACGAATTCCGCGCCGCCACCGTCAACGTTCGCGGCCGTCAACTGGCCGCCAAACTCGCGCACGATCGACGACGAGATGGCCAGCCCAAGGCCCAGCCCCTGGCCGATTTCCTTGGTGGTGTAGAACGGTTCGAACAGGCGCGGCAAGGCTTCGGCGGCTATGCCGGCGCCATTGTCGCGCACCGCGATCCTGACCGTTTCGTCGCTGGCCGCCACCGTCACGTCGATCTGCCCATCCGTGCGGCCTTCGGCTGCGATCGCGTCGAGCGCGTTGCCCACCAGATTCAGCAGCACCTGTTCCAGTTTCAGTTCGTCGGCCCAGACCGAAAGATCCGCGCCGTCGCCGTCTAGCCCTTTGATGGTCAGCGCGACGGGTCCGAGGCGCGGCGCCATTAATTGCAGGACATGATCGAGCGCGGCGCGCACGCGCACCGCGTTGCGCCGCTGCCGCGCCTTGCCGGCAAACAGCTTCAGTTGTCCGGTGATCTTGCCCATGCGCTCGGTCAGATCGGCGATGGCGGACAGGTTGCCGGTGGCCGCATCGAGCTGGCCGCGTTCGAGCAGCACGCGGGTGTTGTCCGAAAACGTGCGCAGCGCGGCCAGCGGCTGGTTCAGTTCATGCGTGATCCCGGCGGCCATCTGGCCCAGCGCGGCCAGCTTGCTCGCCTGCACCAGTTCGTCCTGGGTGGCGCGCAACTCGCTTTCGGCGCGCGTGCGCTCGGCCACTTCCGCTTCCAGTTGTTCGTTGATGGCCATCAGGTCGGCCGTGCGCGCCTCCACGCGGCGCTCCAGCTCGTCGTAGGCGGCTTCAAGCAGGCGGCGGCTGTACAGCATGTCGCGCGCGCGCTGGCGGCGTTGCCGCAGGTTCACCAGCAGCAGGCAGATGCACGCATACGCGAGCGCGGCGCCGATCGTCGCGCTGCGCGCGTTGGCCAGCACCGGATCGAGCGGCGCCATCACCTGCATGGTCCAGCGGGCGGGTCCGACGGCGCGATTGATTTCGAGATATCGATCGGCGCCGTCGTCGGCCAATCCCGGCTGCGCGTCGGCGGCTTCCGTCGCGGTGCTTGTACTGGTCGCGCCCACGCGCACCAGCCGTTCGCCTTCGTCGAGCGTGGTGTCGGCCAGCCAGCGCGTCACCGGCGAATCGAGCGCCTGCATCGGCAATGGCGTGACATCGACATCGTGATACTGGCGCGTGTTGTGCAACTCGGCCTGCAGCGCTGGCGGCAGCGGCCGCAGCGTGCGGTACTGCCAGGCCGGCACCGATGACAGAAAGATCACGCCATGCTCGTCGGACACCATGAGCGGCTCGCCCCGCCCGGAGCCGGCACGCGGAAACCATTCGAGATTGAGCTTTACCACCGTGACGCCGATCACCCTGCCGGCCGCTTCGATCGGCTGCGCGATGTAGTAGCCGGGCTCGTCGCTGGTGACGCCGATGGCGTAGAAACGGCCGATCTCGCCGCGCGACGCCATCTGGAAATAGGGCCGGAAGCGATAGTCGGTGCCGACAAAGCTGCCCGGCTCGCCGTGGTTGCTGGCGGCCAGTGCGCGCCCGTTGGCGGCGATCACGTAGGTGGCCGAGGCGCGCGCGCGGCGATTCACCTCGACCAGGTAGTCGTTGACGGCCGCGATGCGCGCGGGATCCTCGGGCGACGCCAGCAGCGCGCGCACCGACGGATGCAGCGACACCAGCGCGGGCAGGAATTCGTAGCGGTCGAGCGTGGATTCGAGCGTCGCCGCGTAGCGGTCGGCCCGCATCGCGGTGGACTGCTGCAGCGCAGCGATGCCGCGCTGGACCGACAGCAGCCAGGTCAGCGCGCACAGCGCGACGAGCCCGGCCAGCAGCGCGATGGCAAAACCCCACCAGCGCGTGGCCGATCCCGGCGAGTGCGCGGGCGCGGCGGAGTCATGCACGGCAAGGAAGTCGTCGGAATGGGGCATCGGCGGGCGCGAAAGCTCTTGCGCCGATGATACCCGCTGGCCGTGCCGGGGGGCGGCCGTGCCAGCGCGGTGTGCGCGGGCGGCGCCGGCGATGCCGCGGCCGGCCTCGCCCGGGGCTGCCCGGTCGGGCTCAGCGTGCGCCGGCGTCGGCGAGTTCGACGTTGTCATCGCCGCCACGCAGCACGCGGCTCAGGCGCGCGCGATCGAGCTCGCGCTCCCACGCCGACACCACGACGGTGGCCACACCATTGCCGATGATGTTGGTCAGCGCACGGCATTCGCTCATAAAGCGGTCGATGCCCAGGATCAGCACCATGCCCGCCACCGGAATCGTCGGCACCACGGCCAGCGTGGCGGCCAGCGTGATGAAGCCCGAGCCGGTCACGCCGCTGGCGCCCTTCGAGGTCACCATCGCCACGGCGAGGATCGTCAGCTGCTGCATCAGCGTCAGTTCGATATTGGTGGCCTGCGCGATGAAGATCACCGCCATCGTCATGTAGATATTGGTGCCGTCGAGGTTGAACGAATAACCGGTCGGCACCACCAGCCCGACCACCGACTTCGAGCAGCCGAGCTTTTCCATCTTTTCCATCAGGTGGGGCAGCGCGGCCTCGGACGAGCTGGTGCCCAGCACGATCAGCAGTTCTTCCTTGATGTACGCGACGAAGCGGATGATCGAGAAGCCGATCAGGCGCGCCACGGTGCCCAGCACCACCAGCACGAACACGATGGCCGTGAAGTAGAACGTGCCGATCAGTTTGAGCAGCGGAATCAGCGAGCCCAGGCCGTACTTGCCGATGGTGAACGCCATGGCGCCGAACGCACCGATCGGAGCCACCTTGGTGATCACGTGCACGATGTGGAAGAACACCTTCGACACCTGGTCCACCATGTCGTGGACGATGCGCGCGCGCTCGCCGATGACTGCCAACGCCGAGCCGAAGAACAGCGACACCAGCAGGATCTGCAGGATGTCGCCGTTGGCGAACGCGCTGAAGATCGTGTCCGGGATGATGTGCATGAAGAATTCGACCGTGCTCTGGCCGTGTGCCTTCGACACGTATTGCGAGATCGACTTGGTGTCCAGCGTGGCCGGGTCGATGTTGAAGCCGACGCCCGGCTTGAGCACGTGCGAGGCGACCAGGCCGATCAGCAGCGCGAAGGTCGAGACGATCTCGAAATAGAGCAGCGCCTTGCCGCCCACGCGGCCCACCTTCTTCATGTCGCGCATGCCGGCAATGCCGGACACCACGGTACAGAAGATGATCGGCCCGATGATCATCTTGATCAGCTTGATGAACGCGTCGCCCAGCGGCTTCATTTCCACGCCGGTTTGCGGCCAGAAATGACCCAGCAGGATGCCGACGGCGATCGCGAACAGGACCTGCACGTACAGGATCTTGTAGAAGGGTTTCCTCATGATGTCTTCCTCGGTGTTTTGACCGGTGTGGGCGCTCGATGGCGTCCCGCGTTGCACGCCTGGCCAGAAAGCGTCGGCGGCGCGTCTGCTGGTAACTATTTGCAACAGCCGTGCCACGGCGAGGGCGGCGATCAAGTCATTGATTTACAAGGAAGTCGTGAGAATCGCGCGGTGCGGCGCTCCAGAATTCCGGAAATCCGGAATGGCGGACTCCGGAAATCCGGACGGCATTGCGCCGCTTGCACCACTCAAAAGTGTCGCCAGAGGCATCCCGATGGATACCGCTGCATGGTCAGGTGTCGGTGCGCAGGGCCGTGGCGCTGTGGATTCCGGATTTCCGGGCAGTGTCGCGGCGCGGAATGACATGGCCGACCACGTATAATTACGAGCTTCCGATTCACGCCGCGCCCGCGTCCGCCCCTGTACGACGGCGCGCGCACGCCAGTCCGCCGTCATGAGCAGCTACTACAAACATCACGTCTTCTTCTGCCTGAACCAGCGCGACGACGGCAAGGCTTGCTGCGCCGACCACAATGCGCGCGCCATGCAGGAATACGCCAAGAAGCGCTGCAAGGAGCTTGGCATCGCCGGCGCCGAAGGCCGCGTGCGCATCAACAAGGCCGGCTGCCTGAACCGTTGTGAACTTGGACCGGTGCTGGTGGTCTACCCCGAGGCCGTTTGGTACACCTTCGTCGACGAGCAGGACATCGACGAAATCATCGAAAGCCATCTGATCAACGGCAAGCCCGTCGAGCGCCTGATGGTGGACCGCTGATCCCCGTACCTGCCGAGCCGCACCGGGTCGATGCCCGGTTTTTTGTTGTGCCGTCGTTATCCTGCCCCCAGTCATCATGAACGCGCATACCCAGGTCACCACCATTGCCGGTCCCGTCGGCGCCATCGACATTTCGATCGATCTGCCGCAGAACGAACCCGTGCGCGGCATCGCGCTGGTGGCCCATCCGCACCCGCTGTTCGCGGGCACCAAGGACAACAAGGTGGCGCAGACGCTGGCGCGCACCTTCGTCGCACTGGGCTACGCCACGGTGCGCCCCAATTTTCGCGGCGTCGGCGGCTCGGCCGGCGAGCACGACAAGGGCATCGGCGAACAGGACGACCTGCTGGCAGTCATCGACTGGATGCGCACGCAGACCGCGTGGTCGCCGCAAGTGGCCACGCTGCCGCTGGCGCTGGGCGGATTTTCGTTCGGCAGCTTCGTGCAGACGCACGTGGCACGCCGACTGGCCGAGGCCGGCAAGCCCGCGCAACGGCTGGTGCTGGTGGGCACCGCCACCAGCCGCTGGGACGTCGCCACGGTGCCGGCCGACACCATCGTGATCCACGGCGAACAGGACGACACGGTGCCTCTGGCCAGCGTGCTGGACTGGGCCCGTCCGCAAGAGCTGCCGGTGATCGTCATTCCCGGCGCCGACCATTTTTTCCATCGCAAGCTGCACCTGATCAAGCAGCTTGTCGTCAACGCGTGGGAACGGTGAACCGTCCCGTCCGCGCCCATCCTTTTCTCGTTGGAACATTACTCATGCTGAACAGAGCCACGCCGCACTTCGCGTCCGCCCTCGCCCCCGTCGCCATCGCCGCGACGATCGCCACCGCGCTTGCCGCCGCTCCTGCCGCCGTGCTGGCGCAGGGCGTGCCGACGCCGCAAGTGGCCGCCAAGTCCTGGATGCTGTACGACGTGACCAGCGGTCAGGCGCTGGCATCGCAGAACGCCGACCTGCGCATCGAACCGGCGTCGCTGACCAAGCTGATGACGGCCTACCTGGCGTTCGAGGCGCTCAAGGAAAAGCGTCTGACGCTGGACCAGACCGTGACGCCCACCGACATCGTGCGCAAGGTGAAAAGCGATGAGTCGCGCATGTTCATCGAGGCCGGCAAACCGGTCAGCGTGCAGGACCTGCTGTTGGGCCTGATCGTGCAGTCTGGCAACGACGCCGCGCTGGCGCTGGCCGAAGCCGTGGGCGGATCCGAGGAAGGCTTCGTGGCGATGATGAACCGCGAAGCGCAGCGCATGGGCATGAAGGGCACGCACTTCACCAATACCGACGGCGTGCCCGACCCGAACCACTACACCACCGCGGTGGACCTGGCCACGCTGACCACGCGCCTGATCAAGGACTTCCCCGAGTACTACGCGATGTACTCGCAAAAGGAGTTCACCTATAACAAGATCAGGCAGCCCAACCGCAACCGCCTGCTCTACATCGACCCGACCGTCGACGGCGTGAAGACCGGCCACACCAAGTCGGCCGGCTACTGCCTGATCTCGTCGGCCAAGCGTCCGCTGGCCAATGTGCCGAATGGCTCGCGCCGCCTCGTGTCGATCGTGATCGGCACCAGCACCGAGCAGATCCGCACGCAGGAAAGCCTGAAGATCCTGAACTACGGCTTCCAGTTCTTCGACACGCTGCGCCTCTATGACCGCGGCCAGGTGCTGGCCACGCCCGACATCTACAAGGGCAAGAGCGGCACCATCAAGATCGGTGTGGCCGACGAGACGTTCGTCACGGTGCCCAAGGGCACGGGCGGCCGCCTGAAGCCGGTGCTGGAGCGCCAGGAACTGCTGATCGCGCCGATCGCGGCAGGCCAGCAAGTGGGCACGGTCAAGCTGATGGACGGCAACAACAAGGTGGGCGAATTCCCGGTGGTGGCGCTCGAGGAAGTGCCCGAGGCGGGCTTCTTCGGCCGCCTGTGGGATACGATCCGCCTCTGGTTCAAGCGCAAGTAAGGAATCCAGATGACAACCGATTCGAACAACGGTCCGCTGACGCCGGGCGATATTCCGCCCGAGCAGTCGCTGATCGAATACCCGAGCGATTTCCCGATCAAGGTGATGGGCGCGATGCAGGACGGCTTTGCCGAAGCCATCGTGACGCTGATCCAGGACTTCGACCCGAACTTCCACGCCGGCAAGATGGAGATGCGTCCGTCGCGCAACGGCAACTACCTCGGCCTGACCGTGACCGTGTGGGTCACCAGCCGCGAGCAGCTCGACGATCTGTATCGCGCGCTGACGTCGCACCCGATGGTCAAGGTGGTGCTGTAAGCGCATGAACGCCATCACCCTGAAGCCGGGCAAGGAAAAATCGCTGCTGCGGCGCCACCCGTGGGTCTACGCCACGGGCATCGCCTCCACCGAAGGCCGCTGCGAAGCGGGCTCGACCGTGGTCATCCGCGCCGCCGACGGCCGGTTTCTGGCGCGCGGCGCCTACAGCCCGGCATCGCAGATCCGCGCCCGCGTGTGGACGTTCGATGAGAACGAGCCGGTCGATCACGCGCTGTTCAAGCGTCGCGTGGCCGCCGCCGTGGCGCATCGCAAGCGCTGGGTGCACGACACCAGCGCCGTGCGCCTGATCTTCGGCGAAGCCGACCGCGTGCCGGGCCTGATCGTCGACTACTACGGCCAGGGCGAAACCGGCCAGTTGGTGTGCCAGTTCAATGCCGCGGGCGTCGAGCAGTGGAAGGATGCGCTGGTGCAGGCGCTGATCAAGGAAACCGGCTGCCCCAACGTCTACGAGCGGTCCGACGCGGCAGTGCGCCAGCGCGAAGGCCTGGAACTGGTGACCGGCGTGCTGGCCGGCGCCGAACCCGATCCGGAACTGTCGATCACCGAGCACGGCGTGCGCTACTACGTGGACGTGCGCAACGGCCACAAGACCGGCTTCTATGTCGACCAGCGCGACAACCGCAAACTGGTGGGCGATCTGGCCGAAGGGCGCGAGGTGCTCAACTGTTTCTGCTACACCGGCGGCTTTTCGCTGGCGGCGCTGCGCGGCGGCGCCGCATCGGTGACGTCGATCGATTCGTCGGGCGAAGCGCTGAAGATCGCGGCCAACAACGTCACGCTGAACGGCTTCGATGCGCAACGCGCAACCTGGCTCGATGCGGACGTGTTCAAGACGCTGCGCGAATTCCGCGCTGAGGGCCGCCAGTTCGACCTGATCGTGCTCGATCCGCCAAAGTTTGCGCCGTCGGCCCAGCACATCGACCGGGCCGCTCGCGCGTACAAGGAAATCAATCTGGTCGGCATGCAGTTGCTGCGTCCGGGCGGCCTGCTGTTCACGTATTCGTGCTCGGGCGCGATCGGCATGGAACTGTTCCACAAGATCGTGGCCGGCGCCGTGACCGACGCCCGCGCCGACGCGCGAATTCTGCGCCGCCTGTCGGCCGGCACCGATCATCCGATGTCCGCGGCATTTCCCGAAGGCGAATATCTGAAGGGCCTGCTGCTCGAGAAAATCTGACGTGGCCGGCAGCGGCGCAGCCGGGCCCGGGTTTTCCAGAATTGCCTTGAGACTGTCTCACTCCGGTCATATTGGCCGCATAAGATTCGTCTCACGGTAAGGCATTGGCAGGTGTCTGACCGTCTCTTCTTATCAGTCTTCGTGGTAATGGCCCCGCCCTTGTGGCGGGGCGTTTTTTTTGCGCTTCGCGCATTCGCCGCACCACCGCCAGCCGGCATGGAGGGCGCCCTCTACTGCCGCCACCGCGCGCCGCCGCGTCATCTGAAACTCCCTATAATCGAACGATCGTTCAGTTCACCGATTGCGTACCCATCATTCGAGGAGACTTCATGCCCGGCGCCAAACATATTCCACCCGTCCTGCAAAACCTGGCCTTGCCCGTCATCGCATCGCCCATGTTTATCGTCAGCTATCCGGAGCTGGTGATGGCCCAGTGCAAGGCGGGCATCGTTGGCTCGTTCCCGGCGCTCAACGCGCGTCCGGCCGAACTGCTCGACGAATGGCTGACGATGATCCAGGAAGAGCTTGCGGCGTTCCAGGCGGCCAATCCTGGCAAGCCGGTGGGGCCGGTGGCGGTGAACCAGATCGTGCATGTGTCCAACGCTCGGCTGGAGCACGACGTGAAGGTCTGCGTGGAGCACAAGGTGCCGATCTTCATCACGTCGCTGCGCGCGCCGGTCAAGGAAATGATCGACGCAGTGCACAGCTATGGCGGCATCGTGCTGCACGACGTCATCAGCATCCGCCACGCGGAGAAGGCAATCGAAGCCGGCGTCGACGGGCTGATCCTGGTGGCGGCCGGCGCGGGCGGCCATGCCGGTACGCTGTCGCCGTTCGCGCTGGTCGGCGAAGTGCGCAAGATCTTCGATGGCCCGATCGCGCTGTCGGGCGCGATCGCCACCGGCGACGCCGTGCTGGCCGCGCAAGCCATGGGCGCCGATTTCGCTTATGTCGGCACGCGCTTCATCGCGTCGCAGGAAGGCCACGCCAGCGCCGAGTACAAGCAATCGATCACCAGTTCGGCCGCGTCGGACATTATCTACACCAACCTGTTCACGGGCGTGCACGGCAACTACATCCGCGAGAGCATTCTTAATTCGGGGCTCGATCCAGAAAACCTGCCCGTGGCGGACAAGACCAAGATGGACTTTTCCAGCGGCGCATCGAAGGCCAAGGCATGGAAGGACATCTGGGGCGCCGGCCAGGGCGTGGGCCAGATCCACGACATTCCCACCGCGGGCGAGATCGTGGCGCGCATGAAGGCCGAGTACGATGCCGCGCGCGCCCGCCTGGGACTGGTAGCATAAGGGCGTTTTTGCGCCCTTCGCCCACCATCGCGCCGCTTTTCGCCCCCGTACCGTTGCAGCCCGCCCACCCCGAACGCCCCAACCGCCAGGCCGGCCAGCCTGAAACGCTTACCCACCGCGAGCGCGCGATCCGCGCGTTCTGGGTGACCTGCGGCGCGCTGAGCCTGGTGCTCGGCATCATCGGCATCTTCCTGCCGCTGCTGCCGAC
>Ga0233425_10000835_pt1 | contig 74607 bp, 60 predicted proteins | sample Watercolumn_Towu_2_FD_181712 | JGI IMG/M metagenome (GOLD analysis project Ga0233425, IMG submission 181712) | Freshwater microbial communities from Lake Towuti, South Sulawesi, Indonesia - Watercolumn_Towuti2014_140_MG | ecosystem: Environmental > Aquatic > Freshwater > Lake | place... | reverse complement strand
GTGCTTCGCCAACATGATAGGCATGAGTTCCCGCCGAATCAATGCGAAAATAATCTTCTAATTGCCGCTCCTTTAGCAATTTGGTAAAAACGCCTTCCGCCGTTGGAGAGCGGCATATATTGCCCATGCAAACGAAGAGAATCTTAATTTTATTCATACAAAACAATAAGTTACGTTGGTTTTTCTGTCAAAAAAACAGCCCTAAACAGCCCTATACGACCCTTTATGAAACAATATGTTACCTGTTTATTTTGGGGCGCAAAATCGAATTATTTTGGCTATTATAAGAGACGACTAATAATGTCAAAAAATAATATTTGTCGCGCTTAGGAAATATTGAACTGCACTCATAAACGAGAACACGGTTATTCGGCTGACTCACCAGTGAGCCCGTCACGACTTTGATCGAAATCTAGGCCATAATTTTGGAACGCAAACATAGGCCTTCGCTCCCCTGGACGCCAGCTTCATGCAAGCAAAGATTCCAAGGGGATCGGACGGCGATGGGATGGCGAGCTAAACCATGGGTGTGAATCTCTTACATGATCGACACCGAGCTGGCTCACAATTGTTGATCTGTGCCGATGAGAGTCAGGATTATGGATCGGAAACGATCGCTCTGAACGGATTGGGCGCGAAACTGGTTTTGCGCCATTGCACATAAGTCCAGAGGGACTGTTCCGCCCGGTTACTGCGGGGGTTACAAATGCATGTCAATCTGCATCCAGGCGACCTAGATATTTAACCGGTATGGATTAATCAATAATTTGGGTAATGAGCAATAGCCAAGCTAACAAACACACTAATCAATACCCCTATTGTCGGAATGATGGTCAATGGTATGGGGATAGGACAAATCAACCATAAAACCAGCATGCAGGTTAATGCTAGCAGCATGTGCGCCGATGTGTTGTAAATAGGGGGCACAGGAGAGGTAAAAGTCTCCGATTTCAGTCGTCTTTCAAAAATTCCCGCCAAGAAACCCATGACTATAGGGGTCACTAACCATCTTCCCCACTTTGATAAAATAACCATTCGCAAGGCAAGGCTGTAGGCTTGCAGTTTGACTGAAGCCGCCCAATCCCCTGGAATATCGGCTATTGCCTCTCCGATATGATCGCCACTATTTCGGAATTTATCCGAATCGTCATGGCGATCCCTGAAGTTATTGGCGAAAGTTGAAACCGAGATAAGATTCTTTTTATATAAATGAATTATTTCTTTATTGATTTCTTCTCTTTTTCCCAAAATGTTGACTGCTGAGTTGTAATCGGCTTTTATATAGTTTGAAATTGTCTTGGGATTTAAAACCGCCGGGAGTAACAGCGGTGTAAAAAACATAATCATCAGCCATATGAGGAAATGTTTTCCCATCTCACGTTATTCCAGTAATCCGGCTAACCTTAACTCATTCATGGTAAACACCCTTGAAGCGCATAATAATTCGCTTTGGGCGCTGGAAAAGGCGTTGTGTGGCTCCTTGACCCATGTCAATTCTTCGCTGGTTGTCGATTTCACGATTTCATCCAAGTATCCCTCGATGCTTGGATCGTAAAGTGTCCACAGGCCACTACGTTTGATCATGAGCGTCAAACCCAGGCACTGAACCAATTCGGCCGAAACTCGGGTGATAAATGCTTTTTGCTCAGTCAGGTCATTGTTATCTCTTGAGATAGATTTTTCAGCCTCCGCAAAGCCTGCGTCGAGACAATTAACCAACAAACTTTCACCGTCTTTCCTGTGGTCTGGCCAATACAGTGTCAACAATGAGGTTAATCGCTGGGAAGCTTCCCGAAGATTAGGCCATCTCGCAAATAACTCCTGTGAACTGGGATAGCGTTTCGTTGCCCTGCAGGCCTTTTTCATTTCAATCGAAGCGGATTCAAGCGGATGTGGTAAAGGTTTTTTCAAAAAAATTATTTCGGCTGACTGATCATGCATGTTTTTAATCCTAATGGGTAATGATGGGCAGTCGTCCCTTAATGACCCTGCCGCCGGCGATTGATGCAATGTAATGAAAATTGGGCAGATGCCCGAGAAGATGTTGCGGGAATAGGTCATGCTCACCGAAGCTCAATGATTGCCCACTATTTCCAGAATAATTGATGATGTTTTCGGCCGAATTAACCGCGCTTGAAATATTTTGTTGCACGGTTTTGATATAGGTTTGTCCAAATGTTTCCACAACAAATTGTTGGGTGTCGCCATCCTTGATCCGGAGCGTGATAAGATTATTGCAGTTGCCGACGACCTGTCTTGCTCTTGCTTCGTCTCCCAGCCTGGCCACAATGTCAGGTAACGTTTGTGTCGCCATGACAACCTGAAACCCTGCGCCGCGTCCTTTATTAAGTATTTGGATGAAAGGCAAATTGACGACTTCGGCCGCTTCGTCGACAAACATGGAGATTCGTCCTGGCTTTTTCCCGCTGTTATAGATCATCCCGGCCACGGATGCGAAGTCAGCCAGAACTATCGAGCCAATTGCTGAAGACACAATGGAATCCGATAAGGAATCTAGCCCTACGTATAAAACATGCTTGCCGGAAATGATCGTTGATGTATCGAATATCTGCCTGGCATCCCGAGTATCATCTTCGTTCGGTGATAAGAGTTCTCCGAGATCGCCGGATGTCAGCATATTCAGCACTGGGATAAGAGAAGCGATCATCTTCGAGAAATGAAGCCGGTTGTGCTCGACAAGCGACAACAATCCATCGATCCCTTCAGAACCCTTGGGCCCGTTACTCATCGTCGCGCGGTACCATTCAATAGTGGCCAGCCAATCTGGATTTGTAATTGTCTCCATTTTTTTCGCTTTGCCGGCCTTGGCCTTGGTAAAGAATGGTTCAGCGCTTCCCTCTTTCCAGTTAGGCTCAACGCGGTCCGCATGAGCTTCGATGGCGTGTACCAATAATGATTCTGCCCCACCTTCTATGTAATACCGCAATTGTTTGATTGATGGACGTTTACCCGTTTCAAGAAGACCTTGCGCGACCAGATTTAACGCCCTGAAAGCAAAAGCGGTAAATGCATCCGACCCCCCGGTCTGAGATGGGAGTAATGTGGCTATCCTGGACGCAATTTCAGTTGTGCGAGTGAAGTTCCTCATTGGGTCCAAACGGATCGAAGATTTAGGAAATGCCGGATGAAAAAACAAGAATGAATCATCTCGTCCTGCCCTTGCGCATTCCAGTTCCATACGATCGCGCAGTTCTTTGTCGCCCTTTGGGTCGATCATGATGACTGTATCGCCCCGGTGAATGGCTTGGGTAACCATTACTTCGTAGGCTCTCGTTTTCCCTGCACCCGTGGTGCCAAACATGATGGTGTGTCCTTCAAGCGATTTTAGCGGTATCAAAACGTCTTTTTCTTTTCCTACGTTTAAACCATGAATCCAAGGACTCCCGGGACTCTCTTGGTCGTGGTTGATTTTTGCACCGGACAACATGTAATCAACTGCCCGCTGTGTATGAATAGGCATCCAGTCGAATCCCCAGCCAAACCACATTTTTTCTGGCTTGACCAATTCCAGAAGTTTTCCGACATCCATAAACGTCAGCATTTCGCCGACTTTTCCACGTCCAACTAAATTAAGACCCTTGATAGCAGACTGGAGAGCCATGAACCCAAAACACAACCAAGGAATCATCATTGAATTTCCGCCAGGCAATACAATGTATCCGGCAAATGACGTTGCGGTAGCCACAAACCAAGCAGTGGCGACATACAATTCGTAGGGTTTGCGTATATAGGGATCGTAGTTATTTGCCATTCAGCAAGTCCGCTTTTACCAGGAAATAACGCGATAGAGGTTTTCCTGAGCAATCAAGGCCTGTTTCATAACCATCAATCATTTCAAGTAAACCAGCTGCTTTCAGCACAGATACACAGTCTTTCAGATCCATTTTTATATCTTTCAATCCCATTGATTTAATTTTCGTTATCCCCCCAGGCTGTGACTCAAGATATTCAACGGGTAGTTTTTTTAATCTGTTTAAAATTAAACCGGCTCTCCCTGATCCATCATCGCTTTTTGAGTTCTCTTTCTCTTTTGCCTTTTTACCTAACAAGCTATCTAGCTCGGGCGCGTTTGTTTTTTCTGCTCCCTGTTTTTTATAATTCGACTTGATTTTTTTAGGCTCATTTTTTGATGATCTAATTAGTGAACCTAAGAGATCTTCAGTGTCGTTATCGTCCGTAGTGATTTTTTCATTGGCATCCTGAGTCGTTACTTGAATCTTTTCCGGTATTTCAGCCTTCTCGTCACTCTTAAAAACCAGTTCTCCATATTCGTATTCTTTTGCGGGAAGATAGTCGGCCGCATAATCATCGTCATAATTATTTATTGCTAAGGTGTCGGCACGGCTTTTGTTCTCACGACTGAATTTGTTGTCTATTTTTTTGGCTTTGTTTTTTGGCTGATTCATTTCAGGCTTTTGAAACAAGATGCTTGCATCGATTAATTCATCATGAGTCGGCAAGACTGCCTGAGCAGTACTTTCTGCATCGACATCGGGAATTTGGGCCTTGACATTTTCATTGGCCGCTTTTTGGATGGGATCTGTCTTTCGCTCTTGCGTATGCTCGATTACTTCCGAATGAGCTTCGTCCAATTGATCCTTCGATGTATGTTCATCGGCTTCACTATCGATATTTGATTGGTCTTGTAATTCGGTTAGCTCTTGTGAATCTTCGTTCTCATCGGCTTTGATCCGCAGATTGCCATCGATTGGTTTATGCTGAGTTTTTACAAACAGAATTTCGTACCGGGCTAATTTAAGTGCCTCTAGATGCTTTTTCTCTTTGCTCTCAGCTACGGGAACTTCAATATCAAACAGGTATCCGCCAAGTCTGCTTTTCTCGATGATTCCAGCGTCCAGGAGAATATCAGCCAGAATTTCCTGGGTGCTGGGAATAAATGGACACTCCGCGGACTTTAACTGTACTTGCATATCGTTAGCCGCCAATGGCCACACCAGAAATACGCCATCCTGACCGTGCCAAATTCGACCATTTTCTTCATTGGGCACCCAACGTTTTTTCTGAACAAGATGCCGCATAGAATCGATCAACCAGGGCTCCAAATGCATGCCGGCCAATGGTTTGCCATAGCGATCCGCATAACTCCATTCATCACGCTCCATGATTTTGTATCTCACTGTGTCAACGATGTTAGCCAGTGGATTGCTATGGTCTTTCTGGTCTTGTAATGCCGCATAGAGCGTTTTGTAAATTGCCTTTTCGCCTGTAGCAAAGATATCTGTTTGTTCCTTCTGAATGGATTTTCCTGCCATGATATAAACCGTTGACCGATCTTCCTTGTCGCTCCATCGAATGTGATAGCGTTTCAATTCATTTCGTTGGAGCCATTCATAAAGTGATTCAGCGCCTGGTCGCCACTCAATGCCCTTGTCCTCGGCATATACCGAGATTTTGGATATGGCGGTAATTGCCTCGCTAAATAAACCTGTCAGAAATGCAGCATGAGTCCAAAGCGATTCTTCGTCTTTTCTGATTTCAGGCGTTGCTCGTGTCAAAATTCTTCGTTCTGCATACCTGATTGAAAACAGAGAGACTTCCAGGCAAAAAGAAAACAATCCCCCCAACAGCTTGAAATGATTTTTCTCAGAGGCGGGCAGCAAGTGCGTCATTTCAGCAAGATGCCTTATCGGGGACATGATCTTTTTTTCTACTTCATCCTTGTTATGAGTTCCTGCCAATCCTCTTGATAAAATGATTTGCTTGATCATTTCCTTATTTTTCTCGATCAGAAAATCAGTGGGAATCACTGGTATCCCGGTCGGGAAGCCAGGCAATCTCTGTGAATATTCTTCAAAGACATCCAGACTGATTGACTGGGTTCTTACAACATCTGTTTTCTCAAGATGTAACTTGCTACGTGGAGGCTTTTTTTTCTTAAAAATCGCAGCAATTTTTCTGATCATTATTTATCCATGAAACTTGATGTAATGGTCGATGAGATTCTGAATATTCCGACGCATCGATATGGGATCGATGGTGTTTCTGAACTCTATGTCTACCGTTCCATTCGTGCCGGCAGAATCCAAATGAATGGTGCCAATTCCCATCAATCTGTCTAATACGCCTTGTTGAACACCAATTGTTTTTATATCGCCAAATCGTATTTGTACTTGGGACTGCGCAATAATCCCCTTTTTGAGGATAATGCCATCATCGTCAATGTAAAGTTTCTCGGCAAAGTAGCTGTAAATAAACCTCATTCCATAAAGGAAGAGGAATACACCGCTCAATCCTAGTAGATCGCCAATACCTTTTAAATTAAGCCATTCGGGTATCATTTCGATGCCAAAGCAATAAAACACCCAACCAATAACCCTGTATGGGTTCATGATTAGCAAGCCTCCTAGAATTATTTCCAAATAATTTGTTACAAATCCTCGCCAGGCTTGACGAAATTCGCAGGTTTTGAACTCATTTTCTGTTTCGCCTTTTTTATTTGATTTTTTGATGCTTGATTGAATTCGATTTGCCGTAAAGCCCAAATGGTTATCGGGCATTACGGTGTATTCGTCACCCGTTTCCCGTGACAACAATTCGCACATGTCCAACGCATCGTCGAAACTTGCAAACGAATTCATCCTTAAATTCATCAGGTTGTTTTTTGACATGGCTGGTTCTCCTGAGTGCTTGGTTCTCATTTAATTAAGCTGCATTCAATTTGGTTTAGTTTTGAACGCGAGAATTAGGAACTCTGACCATCGTAAATCGCGATCGCGTCTCGCCCTTGTTTCTCATTTGTGCACCGATGACTTGAAATGGCTTGATGTATTGCTTGTATTTTGATTCCACCTTCATTTTTCTTACTAAGTTGTCCCAATACATTTGATCGACACCCAAGACGATCTTTGTGGCAACGTTTGAAAAAAAGTCTTCAGAAAAATGTGTAGGCTATTGGCTCGCACAAATAAGGCCAAGGCCAAACTTCCGACCTTCTTTAGCAATGGTGTTCAGAATGTTGTTTTCATCCTCGCGGAAGAATAAATGGGCCTCATCTATGATCATGATGTCCCGCAACAGACCTTTATCCTCCCTTCGAACCGGGCCTCTTTCGAGTGCAGATGAAAAAATTTCTTGGAGCCTGAACTCAACAAACATTCGCTTTTCATCTTCACGAAGCGCTGTGGTGTCGTAGTGCCAAACTGGATTTGATGGATCGAATGGCGGTTGATGATTCTTGAATATCCCGCTTGCTTTGAGATTTTCGAATCGCTCAACAACCGATTTCAAAACTTCCTTTGATTCATATTTGATGAAGTCTTCCAGCTCTTTGCCGGTTTCCAGGTTCTCTATGTAGTCTTTGTATGACCTGATCGCTTTTTTACGCAGTTCCAACGCCTTCTCAAGCAAGTCTCCATCTGGCTTTGAGCCGGGCGCTGAAAGTTGCTTGTTTATTTTGTAGAGCTTCGTTGTGATCTTGTTTAGTTCTTCCAGAGCTCTTCCAGCTTGTGTGTCACTTCCGATAATGAGCTGTTTGAGTTTAACAAATGCGTAACGGCAAGCATCGTCCATGGTCGGGTATCGTTTTGGGTATTTACGATCGATTCCATCATGCAAAACCCAGGATTTGTAATTTTCCGCAAAGAATCCATTAGCGGCATAGAGATCGGTAATCAAATGCCGCATTACAGCTTCTTGCCGTGAACCGATCGGACGGCGCCCGTTGATCGTTGCAATAAAGTCTTGCACGCGCTTTCTCACGCCACCGAAATGACGATCCTGACTTACTACAAATGGATTTAGCCCGTATTCAGTGGATTCCGAGAACCTGACGGACGATGTTCCGCTTAGATCGATATCGCCATGCACGTCCATGATATGAATTCGTGGCGCGGGTGAAAAACGATGCATTTGCTGAATCACTCTTCGCAAAAACGTGGTTTTTCCCATGCCTGTTTTACCCATGACCAGCATATGGGCATTCACAAGGTAATCGAAATCGCAAAACACCGGGGACGCTTGATTTTTTGACAAGAGATAATCATCTTGTCCGAGCTCTATCTTCATTTGGTCAACATCAAGTAATGATGTTGCTATTCTAAAAACCCGTTTTTGATTGCGCCGCTGTAAAAGGCGCGGTTTTTCAGTCTCTTTTGCTCAGCTCAATTATGCCTAACCCACAATCAAGCACCTTGCCTGCCTCAACGTCTCTAAAATGCTTGTAATCGTAAAATCGTCGATTTACGTCCTCGTTAATTAGCAATCGAGTGCAATCATTGATGTTTGCTTGACCAGTTAATTCGATCATCCTTTTTTTAAATTCATTTAGACGAGCATCTCCGTATGCGTTTGCAACATAGGGATGAAGCGGGTTTAGATAAAACATCGCATCCACTTTTTCTTGCTTGAGCCATTGAACCAGCCGCTTTAATTCGTTAAAGCGGTTTTCGACCCAGGGCGGTGCATTTACTGGTTTGGCATCGATTGGAAATTGTTTACGAATAAATGCATCGTGATCTTTCTTGATTTCGCGGTCATAACGGTCAAGGTAATATCGTCCCGTTCCCTCGATGTCATACCTTACCGATGGCTCACCGCGTAAAACGGTGACAAGCCGACTAAATCCGTCCGACAGACTCGATGCGAATAAATAATCAAACAACACCTTCTGTTTACTGCTTTCAACGGCTAGCGGGTGTAGTTGGTAAGCAGGGCCATACGACTTGATATCCGTAAAGGCAATTGGCTCCAAACCATAGACAATGTTGCTTATTAGTACACCTTCATTCTTCAAGCCTTTCAGCGTTGCCAAGATTTCATCGGGTTTTGCGGCCAGAAACGCAAGATTGTAAAAGTGTGTCCCAGGCAAACGTGTTTCCATTAAGAACGGTTCAATCATGCCCATGATTGACGATCCCACAATGAATGCGTTCGGTAATTCTCCTTTTGGTTTTTGGCGATCGTCTGGCGATTCGTTAATTACCGAAACAATATTTTCAGCAGCCAGGGGTGATTTTTCCCTCTCTTCCCTTACAAGATGCTCGACCTTTAAGTAACGTTCGTTTGTTGTCGACGATGTGTATCGAGCCCCAATCGAGTACTTGTCATTGAATATCTGGTAGGGGTTTACGACTACATTCCAAGTGGGTAACGCCCATGCAACAGCTCCGGTGCAAAACAAGCCGGCTTTCCAAAATGAATCAAAACTGCCAATAGATAAAGCTTTCATGTGAACCTGACATCCAAATGCTGGTGAAAAATAAAGCTGATAAATAACCCACTGTTTTTAACGAGGGTTGTAGTGATTGAACATCTTCTTGTGCGTTCACATAACTCATGCACACGGATAGCAGAATTCCGATTTGAAGGAACTCCATGCCCGAAATTAGACTGGTTTGTGCGCAGCTATCGCAAAGGCCAGCGAGCATGCTCGGGATTGCAATACCGTTAATGCCGACCATGCCTTTACAGATTGAAATGGCATGAGCAACCGATTCGGCTCGAAACACAACCCAAGCCGCTGTCACCGACAGAAACGTTAAGCCGATTGCCGCAGTTTCCGGAAGCGCATATCGTGTTCGCTCCCAAATCCTGTGCATGCCAATGAACAAACCATGCAATAACCCCCACAAAACAAACGTCCATGCGGCGCCATGCCAAAAGCCACCAATGATCATTGTCAACCCAGCAGCCATAACGCCTTTAACGAAGCCATTTCGATTGCCTCCAAGCGGGATATATACGTAGTCACGTAGAAATCTTGATAACGTCATGTGCCACCGCTTCCAGAAGTCGGCAATGCTTTTCGCTTGGTAAGGAGAATTGAAATTTTGAGGCAGTCTGATTCCGAACATTAGGCCTATCCCTATGGCCATATCGGAGTATCCAGAGAAATCGAAGTAAATTTGCAATCCATATCCCAAAGATGCCGTCCAGGACTCAAAGAACTGTAATGCCGTGTCGGCAGCAAATAGAGGGTCTACTTTCTCGGCGATTCTGTCGGCAATGACACTTTTTTTGAACAGCCCAATTACAAACAAAAACAAGCCTTGGGAAAACTGACGTGCATCAAATGCAATCCGCTCTTTGAGTTGCGGCATGACGTCCGAGTAATGAAGGATTGGCCCGGCTATAAGGTGAGGGTAAAAAGAGATGGAGAAGGCAAATCGTCTCAGGTTGAAGTCTTCTACATAGCCTTTGTAACAGTCGACTAAGTAAGCGATAACCTGAAATGTGAAAAATGAAATCCCTAGTGGCAAAACCAATTTCAATGGTTCGGCGCCAGATCCAGTCAAACCATTCCAATTTTCAAGGAAGAAATCTGCGTATTTGAAGTATCCCAGCAAACCAATGTTATAGACCAAGCCGATGGTCAATAAGGGCTTCGATTTTGTTCTGGAAATTTGCATTCCAAGAAAAAAATTGCCAATGGCATTGCCAATCAATAACGGGACGTATCGTGTATCCCACCAACCGTAGAAATACACGGAACAAATAATGACCAGTAATTGCGCATCATTTTCACGCTCAAGCTTTTGGAGTCCCCACCATGTTGCTATGGAAAAGGGAAGGAAGAGATAGATGAATTCTGGCGAGTTGAATAGCATGCTTGCTCCTGATTACCGGAACAACCATGCTACCCATTGCAGAAAAATTCATCCGCGTAAAAGAGTGCCTAAAAACGTCTCTTTTGGTTGGTGGCTGGGAGTGTCTGTCCCATTTTGGGACAGACGAAATTCACACTCTATCTGGTCGGCGAGCGCGTAAAAACCTTTCTTTTTGGGTTCTTTCTTTGATCAAAATAATGTTGATAGCACTCAACGAGCGATGCAATTTTTTATTATCCAAATTTTCTTGCATCAAGCCACTAACAACATCAAGAGCCATTTCAAGCTCTCTATAACTCATTAAATACGGGCTCACTGGCAACAATCTGGGTTCATAAACCCTTTGCACTGATTTGTCTTCCAGGCGGGCCTGTTGTTCATTCAAACGATTTGCTCTCTCTATTTCTTGCTCAGGACTTAAGAATTTCGGATAGTAGGATTCTCGAATGCGTTCAGTCACCAAATACCATGCGCTCTCGTCGAAGTACTCTTGTTTATCTGGATAGGTAACTTTTCTGTTCTTTCTAAACCTTTTGTTGGCTATCTTTTGATGGTTTTCATCAAGCGCCTGCAATTGCTCGCATTCATTCTGCAAAAGCTCATGGCTCTTATCTTTATTGAAACCCGAACTGTTCCCTCTCTTATCGATACACTCCTCGATGGACAAATATTCCAGGAGATCACGATCCCGGTTGATGTTGGCACATGCCGGAATCAGCATTGCCTGTATAAGTACCAAAGCCAGTTTCATTTTACCCTTGGCGTTGCTTAAGCTCGCGTCCAAACACAGATTCTAGCTCTCGGTACCGCCATGGACTGCAAAGTGTTTTATGCCCGATCGTCGATTTAGTAGCCATCAACTCGTATAGCTCTATCAAATTCGTGTTAGAAATTTCGTTTAATCGGTTTGACAAAATCTTCAATTTGTCGTTACGTGCTTTGATCGATTTTTGGGCATCAATTTCTGCCTCTAGTCTCGTTTGGTGTTTTTTGGCCGGATCTTGCAGTATCCGAATTTCTGGATAATTCTCATCAATGTAAAGTCCTTTTACAAATTCCCAGCAAAGTGAATTTTCCTCTAATGGGTCTTTCGAGGTATGTCTTCCGTGCTCGGAATTCCCATCAAGGTTCGATTCAGAGAATTTTTGAACCATCACTATCCGATGACATTCGTGATGGGCTTGCAAATATCCTTGCTCTCCACTGATTTTAGTTTCTGTCATTCGCTTCATTGCGCATGCATCCAACTCTGAGTTTTTTTTCAGCGCAAATCGTTGAGCTTGAGTACACCCAGTCAACCAACCCGCCATCATCATTAAAACAACCCATCTAACCATAACCTTTTTCTCGAACCCGCTCGGGCGTTTGATTATCGAATTTACCCTGATCCAGCATCTCACACTCTTAAAACAATGCAAGGGGCACATCGATGTCATCTTCCTAATCCTGTGGGGCGGTGGTAAACCCGTAAATTAACCAGAAATAATGAAAAATTTATTTAGTAATTCACTAAAAAAATTCATTAGTCATAATGCTTAGTGATGATTATCCTAATTATCATCACTAAGCGCGAAAACCTGTCAATGCAATTTGAAAGCGGCATTTTCCAGGTTATTAGAATCGCTGCATCTCGCTAAGAGACTACTTTATAGGGATTTTCCCTCTGGGAGCGTCGAGAGTTACATAAGCAAGCGTCGGTCGAGTAGCACCCCGGAAATCTGATGACTGTCTATTTGACTTTTTATTGCCGAATGGCTGGCTGGCTAAAGTAAAGGCTACGTTTGTGATGCAGGTTGGGGTGAATTATTCGTACACGCGGCGGTGAATCCTAATGGGGAATGGGAATCGGTTCGAGCGTACAATGCAGGGTTTCATGCAGGTGACGCATTCGTCACTAGTTGGCTAGAGCATAAAAACCTTGCATAGCTTCAATCTTCCACGTCAATGTTCTATTGCAAAAAGGCAATTTTACATACCCTCGCTGAACAAATTGCGGTGCCTATGGGATACAGAGATGGGGGCCGTGTTATCATGTAAAGATTCACCCTTTATAATCTCAAAGCCTTCACCAACTCCGTTAAGATTACGCCAAGTGTGAACGACGTCCTCGGAAATGACGAACTGACGCAATCGACCCGTTGTGGTCAGTCGCTCCCTTTGGGTGAATGCCTGAAAATCGAGCGAAACCAGCCCAGAACAATATAGAAATCATTTTGATATAGCCTTGAATCCTAAGGTAAATCAGGGCTAAGCCAATTACTCCCAGCGAAGCTGGGAGTTTGATTATGAACCACTCGAAGCGGTTAGTGTTACTTTTTACCTTTCAAACAGGTTTAGTTGGTCAATCCGCTTGTCGTCGGCCTCCTGGTTTTGAATATAGGCCCGCACCGTCTTTTCATCAGCACCCACTGTAGACACAAAATAACCCCGCGACCAAAACTTGTGGCCGACGTAGTTGCGTTGCTTCCCCGCGACGTTCCGGCGATCCAAATCGAGCTTTTGCCTTTCAAAAAACCAACCACATGCTACACGGCGTGCTTGGGCGGGATCGAGACCAGCATGTGAACATGGTCAGGCATCAAGTAGCCCTCCTCGATTACACAGTCCTTTTGCCTCGCGAGCCGGTGCAAAACGTCTTTCAATTCCCGCCGCAGGAAGCCGTACAGTTCTTTCCTCCGGTATTTCGGCGTAAACACAACATGGTATTTGCATTCCCACGTGCTATGATTCAAATGGTTTGTTTCAACTGTCATCTATAATCTCCTTTACAAGCTTCGAGCGGTCGAACTTGTTTAGGAGATCTTTTTTCAAATGTAAAACTTCAGGAGTCCTCCGGCAGAGCCGGAGGCTTAGCAATTGGGATAGTCAGTGAAATACTTCGGAAAGCAGCGTGCCCCTAAATGATCTTAAATCGGCCACCTGCGTTTTCAACTGAAGACTGCATAATCTGAACTATCTTTTTTACAAAATCACGTCCATCTTTTGTCATAGCGGAACTGATTGAAGGAGCCGCCTCTTTGTAAATCTGGGCAATCTTCACTGCTCTCGTATATGCCGATCCTGGTCCTCCGAATAGATAAGCAGTCGTCCAGTCAGAACGATGTTCATCAACAAGCCGGTTATTGGCCAATTCGTGGAGTGCGGTAAAAACGGCACGCCTAACCGGTGAAATAGAAGCCGCTTGCTCTTCCTCATCCTTTGGCGTACGTGTCCAGTCAGATGGGTTATTTAACCACCGAGATAGCTCTTCCTGTAGTCGACTTATTAAGTCGCCAACTGGCATAAGTTCGTAGTATTCATTATTACCCCAGCCACCGGCAATTCGTCGATTTAGGGCTTTAATTCGTGTCCAATTCTCTTTGCGAATACCATCACGATAGCTCAAGCCCAGTCGAGCCTCCCAAGGAAAGATGAAGCCTTCAATGGCGTCGCGTAGCGCTGTTTCAAGTCCGCTGGCAACATAAATGGGAGCCAATTCGACCGGTGTGGCTGGTTGCGCTGATGATTGCATCAGTCGTAACAATTTTTTCATTTCACCTATTACGCCAGGCGGTATGGCTTCAATTTCACGGTCGAGCCCACCCAAAAAAACGACGTTTTTTTCCAGTTGTTTTTCCAATGCCAGCGCAACAGGAACTCCCAGCGCTCTCCGAAGCGTCGTGGCGGCATTAGCAATTCCGGCAAGAACATGATTTTGCTTTTGTGCCAAAGTTTTTAAATTGTCTCCTTTTACTAAATCGAAATGAGTGAAAGCTATAGCCAGCTTTTCCGTATAACCGGAACTTCCAATTGCTCTTAGCAATGCCATTGGCGCTGCTTGGAGTGGTTGCTGAGAGCTATCCACCAATAAAATTAAATCTGCATCAGCAAATCGTGTGGTAACACGGGTTGAAACAGTTGAAGCCGATTCCGATGTATGCCCAAGTCCTTGGCCATCTATTAAAATAAGTTTGTCGTACCCACCTAGCTCCTGGTGTAACGGTTTGAATGGCCCACGAACACGAATTCCATCCACAAGGGGCGTTAGCAGTCTACCGAATTGTTGGAAGTGGTTGCCTGAGAACCATCGAACTTTGCTTAAGAACGCATTGCGGTCGTCGCTTTGAAATGAGCATACTGTAGGCCAGCCGGTCGTAGAGCGCTCTAACGTCCCTTCAATTAACTCAAACCGTTTTTCAACTTCATCTTTTACATCAAGAGCAAGCCTAGAAAAGTCTTCGCTGTCAAATAAGGCGTCACTGAAGAGTTCTAGCCAAGCCGCCTTGTCATCGGGACTGGTTTGGTCTTCAAGCAAACCGAAGTCTTTTTCGATTTCTGTGGCAACAACTGTTGTCAGTTCCTTTGCTCGGGAAATATACAGATTTAAACACCGCCGGTTTGTCTCAATTTCATCATCGCTTACGCCTTCTTCATTCATCATTTCATCGGGGGCAATATCTTCGAAATCGAAACTGTCTTCGTCGTTTTCAACATTAGAAGCTTCTTTTTTTGCCCATTCACCCAATATGTATGACAGTCGGAATCGCTCTTCCTTATGTACCAAGAAGGCGCTCGCTATTTTTGCATCCTGTTGTTTATCGAGTGCAGCTAAGCATGCGGCTTCGATGCATTCATCAATGTGCGCCCTGACTTCAAACTCGGACATGAATGTTATAGCTGCCTCATAGGATCCGTCGACGGTGATGATTTCTGTATCAGCTATCGTCGTCTTTGCCGTAGATGTCGACGGGAATCGGTCGATCTTATGATTTGATCCGATTACATGGCGCAGTAATGTTGTCTTTCCCGCCCCCGTCGTTCCCAGCAATACGATTTTTGGATAGCCCAGTTCGCGAGATGGAAACGGGATCAATGCTTCTCTTAATGCATTAGTGTCAACGCGACCAACCTCAATCCCATCAAAGAATGCGGAAACAATTTGTGGTGAAAATACTTTTTCGGCTTCTGGACGGCGGTCGGCGCTCCACCAGCGGCGATCTGAAAGAAGTTCGTTCATTTGGCTAACAAATTTATCGGCTTCTAAGTCGTCCGTAGTGCCAAGTCCTCGGCGGATTTTTAATCCCAGCTTGCCCCGCGTATCGCGACGAAGAGGGTGACGAAAAGTAACGCTCCAGCCTGGGCGAGCTGAACGAGTTTTGGTTGCAGTATAGGTTTCGGTCATAATGTTGTTCCTTGTTGTTCCGTTTGGAGGGTAGAACAAAGGATAGGTGTTGAAAATCTGTTTGTCAACACATTTCGGAACAACATGGTACAACGCTGTTTTTGGAGAACTTTTCACCAAGTTAGACAATCGAAAATTATCGGCTTTAAATTAACCATAGAACGCTAATCTGGCAGCCAGTGGATGCTATCATGAACGGTGCGGTTCGTAAACTCACCACACCATACGCCCGCTTTCGGTAGGGCATTTGGCATTGGCACTTTTGTTTCGTCGGGCAGCTTTTGGCCGAACCCGAGCATTCAATACTGCAAAAATCTATCGGCACCGAAGGCGGTTTTTCTTTTGGAATGCTAGGCATGTGTCGATATGGAATCGGTGGCGGGTTTCGTTGGAATACGCAGTGCCCCCCGATTCATCGGGGGAAGATTTCAACGCTTCAACAGTTCACTGACAAATTCATGAAGCGACTTTTCCTGTTCGTTACTCAACGCGGCACATGACAATGTCAGAGTAATCTTTTTTCCATTGTTTTTTAACTTGCCTACTGCCTTGCCTTTTTCATTAACGAAAAGCATGGACTCTGAAGTTGATTGACTTCCAGATGATGAATTTGATTTTTGATTGGAAGATGCTGAAGTCGCCATCTTTTCAACCTCGGAAGCCACTCTAATCTGAGTCAATTCCCCGGCTTCAATAAGCTCAATCGCTTTTAGCGTCGCTTCACGATAATTTTGATGGTCGATTGATTCTTTGGCAAAGAGTCTTTTCAGTTCCTCCGCCGCAGTTCGATTGAGTAAGAATGGATTTTCATCCAATTTCGATCTCAACCACTCCGGCAGTTCCATAAAAGCCAAATAACGGTAGAGTTCGCTCCTCGTTTTTTTAAGATAGCGAGCCAACTCAGTTCGGCTTCCGAATTTTTCTTGCACGCCATGAATGGCCAAAGCCACCTCATAATCGCTCAAGTCTTCACGATCAAGGTTTTCGGCTACCGCAATCAATCGCATTTGCATATCATCGGCACATTTCACTATAGCGCTGATATGCGGCTTTTTAAGCTGCTGATGAGCACGCCAGCGTCTTTCGCCGGCGATAATTTGAAACCGGTTTTCATGTTTTCTGACAACGATAGGTTCAATCAAGCCGTGCACATCGATTGATTCAGCGAGCTGTTCAATTTTTAATGGGTTAAAGTCTCTCCGGGGTTGCCATGGATTCGGGTCTATCAGTTCCATGGCTATGGGCTGACTTTCACCGTCACTACTGGTCAATGAAAAGATTGGGTCCGATGCCAAATGCTGATCGAGATTGGTCTTGGATAAAGACTTGAGTTTATCCAGAGGAGATTGTTTTTTAGTGTCGCTCATTTTTAGGATTCCTTGTCTGTCTCATTCTGGGGCACGTCCAATCTAATTTCCGATCGCTTCCTGGTTGTGTTGCTCAAGCTCTAACTTATCGATCAGATACCGCGCCAATTCCTCAAAATCCTTGGCCACTTTCCCGTCTTTTTCCATTTTCCGTATCGGCATCCTGGCAATTGACGCTTCGCCAACCTTCGCTCCTGCATGGATCACCATCGGCAATATGTTGCCAATCTTCTCCTGTACCGTTTCAAAAATAGCTTTGCAGGCCCGTCTTCTTTCATCGTGTCTTGAAATCAATACGCCGATATTGATCAATTCCGGATTGATGCTTTCTTTGATTCGGTCAATATATGCGGTAAGGTCGGCCACCCCGTACAAAGGGTATTGACTGCTCGTTTCAATTGGGACTATGTAGTGGGTTGATGCGGCCAGCGCATTACCGGTCAGCAATCTCAGTGATGGAGGTGTATCGATAATGATGACATCATACGCTTCGCGCAGCATTTCAATACGACGGCGCATTTCTTCATACGGTCTTGGCGAATAATTTCTCAGCGACTCTTCGACCGATTGATCAAGTTCAAGCGATCCTGGAATTAAATGCACATTTTCAAATCCTGGGTTTGTTTCGATTTGAATCGATTCCATGATTTCTTCAAGACTGCCACGAAACAATACGCTTGAGTTTTTGCTTAATGTAGATGGGTGTGCAACGCATACATGCGTGCTGGCATTGGCTTGCGGATCAACGTCAATCAGAAGCACATTGAACCCTTGAACGCCTAGTTCGGCCGCCAAATTAACAGCAAGGGTTGTTTTGGCTGAGCCGCCTTTTTGAATGGCTACGGTAATGACCGGCGCTAATCCTGTTTTTTTCTCGCTCATTGTTTTTCCTGTTTTTAAATTGAGTGATTTATGTGCCTGTGTCTCATTGTGGGACACAGCGATTCCGTAGAATCACGGTTCATTTTCCGCATATTTGAAATAATGCAACCAACCATATAAAAGATTCCTTTCCAGGAGAATGTCTCATTGTGGGACGATTTTTTATGCTGCGACTAAGATGCCTTTTCTTTGTCGTTCAATCCCAGCATGGCTTTATAGCGCTCATCCCGGTCGGTATGAACATAGATGGATGTCGTGGCAATGTTGCTGTGACCCAGATTGTCTCGAACGATTGCCAGGGGAACGCCGCTGGCAACAGCATGACTACCATGCGTGTGCCGCAGCCAGTGCGTACTGGCTCGTCTTAGTTTTTCTGCTGCCAAAGGGTTATTGCTGGCCACTTCATTCGCCGCTTCTTCGAAAAATCCTTTGAGCTTTTGATAAAGGCCCGACTCACTAAGTGCTTCTCTGCTTTCCCCACGCAGCTTTCCAATAATGGGTGTGTCCTCTGACACGTAACCCACCGGGCCAAGTTTTCTATCCCTTAGATGGGCGTTAATGCCTATCATGAGATCGGGAGATATTGGGATTTCGCGGTGTTTATTACCTTTCCCAATGACATCCAGCCACCATTGATCCCCATCAAAGCTTGACACTTGCTTCAGATCTCCGACCCGTGCCTTCGTCATTTCGTGAAGCCGAAGTCCTGTTTGGTAGGCAAATTTCAAAATGAATGCTGTGCGCCGGAAATCATTTCGTTGCGATTCTGTTAGTGATGAATTGTGCGCCTGATTTCCTGCAAACGCCGTAATTTGCTCCCATAAAGCAGGGGATAACAAACGATCTGTGCTGCTGGTTCTTCGTCCATAGCCTTGTGTGCTCAAGCCGGTAAAGGGATTGCTATCCAAATAACGCTGTCCTACCAGCCATTCACAAAGACCGCTCAGGATGACTTCAGACTGCCGGATGCTGGATGGTTTAAGCGGCCCTTTTAGTGGGCGCCATTCAGGAGACCATCGTTGAGCAGGTTTGCCAATCCACCGATCAGCAGGTTGAGGATCGGCAAGAAACCGCCTATATTCTGCGCAATCAGGCGTTGTAATCGATGACAAGGCTTTGCCTTTCTCAAGGATCGCCCATAACAGGAATCGTTCGGTTTCTTTACGATAGGCGCGGTGTGTCGATGTATCCACATCCCATAGTGACAACCACGCCATAATGGACTCGTAGTCATTTCGTGCATCAATTCTGCATCGTTCTATGGGTGTCCGGTTGGTACCGGTTTCACCGGTTAAATACGCCGGCGGAGTAAATCGTTCCAAGGGTGCAATTCGATTGCTCACAACAACCACATCAAGATTGGTCGCCTTTTTAGAAGACAGGTCTAAAGAAATGCCTAAATCAATCGCTGATGTCGAAAAAAAATCGTGGATTGCTTCCGCCGATTGCTTACCTAAATTGGGTACTTTTTTCCACCAACCGCCTCCATGTTGATTGATGAACGCAGCGAGCTCAGCCAGTGTTTTTATTTTTTTGACGCTGGCTAGCCGAGCTGAAATTTGCGGCGGTAGCCATCGGTTGTAGTGATCTTCTGATTGAGGTCGAGGATCAGGTTTCGATTTGAGCGTATCAACAGATTTGAGTGCTCGATTCATCCATTCCTGGCTGTATTCCCGCTCCTGTTTCCAGAGTTTCGCATCAACATCTAATCCTAGTTGCTGTGCTTTTCTAGCGAGTTTTTCGCGTAGCTGCCTAACAGCACGCATGACCTCATTTCGATCTGCGTCTTCAAGATACATTTCCCCTATGACATCCCATGAGATGCCTTGAATCCAACTGCGTATCAACGCCAATTCACTGGGATTCAAAGTGAAATCCTTTCGCCGGTTTGTTTTTCTGCAGGGCGCCGCTGTTTTTTGACCAACGCCTGCAATTTAACGCATCGTTCTTTCTCTTGAAAAAACGCTTTTTCCGTACTTGACAGTTCGGCACGTAATTTGTCGACTTCCGCTTCCAGCTTCCCTTGGCGTTCTAACTGATCGCCGACTTGATTCATGATTTGCGTCAGTCTTGCGCGTAACGATTCCTGATCAAGCTTTGCCGTTTCCAGGGATCGATTCAAATTTGAAATGATTCTGGCTTGCTCGTTCTTTGCCGATTCCTTTTCTTCCTCGATCCGCTTCAAATGCCAAAGATGATCTTTCTCAGATTTTTCCGACCATTCCTTTGCTTGAGCTTCGTGCGCTTTTCGTGCTTCTTCTAACGCGCCTTCTACTCTCGATAGATTTTCTCGATTAGCATTTAACGAGGTTTCGGTTTCTTTTAACTGTTGGGTAGTGATTTTGAGCTTCTCAGACAAGTCCTGACCCAATGAAACTTGTTCGGCTAACGCTTGATTCAATTGGCTATTTTCAGACGCCCATTTCTGCTGATTTTCAGTGAGATTGTCTTCAAGGCATTTGATTTGGGATTTCCACGCGGATTCCCGAAGGGATAATTCCTTTTCCCTTACGTCGAACGCTTTCTTTGCCTCCGACATAGCTAGCTTCCAAAGCGATTCCGAGGCATCAACGATCACTGCCGGCATGTTGGGATTTTCCAGCTTCTGACGATGCCTTTCGACAAAATGCAATGTCCAATCATTCATCGCCCGCTTGATCACAGCAGGACTGTTGATATGGATACGATCCCGGATAGCATCAATCGTTGGAAAGCGTCCGTCTTCCAAGAAAACTGAATTGCAACATTCGTAGGCCAAAGAATATGTATCTGATCGCTTTTCCATCTCGATCACCTTCCCAGGTACATTGGCAGATCAAAATTGAGCTGAAGATTTTTTTGTGCGCGGGTTGCCGCGACATAAAGGATGTTCAGATCTTCCTCAGTCGGCCGCAATAGCTCACGTTTTTCGGCTTCGCTGTATTTCGACAGATCAGGTATTTCGCAAGGCTCTAATATGGGGGCTTCGATTTCAACGATGGATTTTTGTTCTTGCTTCAACTGCATGATTTCCTCGCTTCTGAGATTTTTCTACAACAATCTCATGGGCTTTTAAAAACGCAAGCGCAATTAATACGCTTGCTCAATCCTTAACCTGGTTTGTTCGTCCAGTTCGCTCCATACGGACATTACTGCTCTTCCTAATGCCGCCTGTTCATCCCTTTCCCGACCGAACATCCAGTACGATCCCCAAATGCTAATTGCCGAAGCCATAACGGCTATGGCCAATGCAATCAATAGTTGCGAACGTACCGATAATCCATCCTGCCTCTTGACCTCGTTCACCATGCGATTAACTGTTTTAGCCACAGAGGCATTCAGCTTTTCCTCAAACGCCTTTTTTTCCTTTTCTGCCAAAACAGCGAACTCGGCTTGTTTATCGACAACATGTTTCGAAACCATTGAAATCGATGCGGTAACCTTGTTCTCCATTTCAACGACGAGCGGCAGAGTTTTATTTTCAAGCTCGCTTATCCGTTGTATCAGCTCACCAATGTCGCCAATCGCTTCGATAATGAGTGCGTCCCTTGTCGTTCGTGGATGTCTGGTTTCGCTCATGGTCTTTTAGGAAAACAGTTCCGCATAACAGGCGTCCAAGTTTCGATTAACGCTTTTTGCCAGAGCTTTAAGCCCAAACATCTCACTCCAATGGCTGCGCTTTTTCTCATCCGCATCCTTGTTATCACGCAATAAAGCCTTATAGTCTTTTGGGTCAGATAACAATTTTTCGATGGATAACTTCTTAATTGCCAAAATATCAAAAAGCTCGTTTTCGAAAATCGCGGCTTTAATGTTGACTGCTGCGGAATTACTTTTCGTTACATAATTGAGCAAAACTTGAAATTCATCTTCAATACTCGAGTCCACTCGATTAAACAACACACGTATTTTATTAGCCGGCACTCCCAAACCAGCCAGCATTCCAATTATCGATATGGTTTCCCGCTGTTCTTTGGTACCGTGAGTGACCGGTATGATGAAATAGTCAAATTCGACATGGGATTCTTCAAACTTAAACATGCCATCCAAAAAATCTTCTACATTTGATGCACCTACATCAATAATGACATCATCAGTCATCATCATTTTTTGGAATAAGTCCCTAAATCTGTCTCCCTTAATCTTTTCAACTGAAATCCCCATTCCTGCGGATGTCTCATTGATACTTTCTACGGCAATTATTGGTGCACTCTTCATACGTGGTGATAATAAATGGGTTGCAATCGTGGTTTTACCAACAGTTCCCGTATAGCTCATAATGGCAATTTTCATTATTTAATCCTCTGAATAAGTTTCTTCATCTGCAATTTTCAATGCATTTATTCCAAAGGTTCTTCGTTCTTGCGGGGTTATGAACCTTTTTGGTTCTTCTGAATTACTTTTTATAGTTTCAGCAAGTTTTGTCTCCTTCCTCCAAGTATCTGAATGAATGATCAAATGTTGATTCTGCTTTTGGTTTGATTCGGCTTTTAAATTCTCGCGTTTGCGATGTTTTCTGATCCGGTACAAATTCTTCTCGAAAGTCTTGAGGCTCATGCTGATGCCCAGAGATTCACTAATCGTTTCAAGCACCTTTTTTCTGCGCACGCCGGATGACAATGCCTGCTCGATTGCGTCAATGACTTCTCTCAGTTTGGCGGCATCTGATTTTCCATCCATTCCGCATGCGAGCCTGGCTAGAGCCCCAACGGCATCAATTTTTCTGTTATCCAATTTTTTCACCCTATGCAATCACGGTTGCCCTGTACTTTTCCTGCGAATGCCCTGCAACAGCCTTGAGTTATCTTGTTTTTGTCCTGTGCCTGTCCTGCAGTTGATCTGATTTGTTCCTTCAATTGTCCTGCTGTGCTCATGTGCAAGATTACACAGACTATCCAACTTGTATCAGATCGAAAGACGCGCAAAAACCGCTCCTTTTGTTTTGGCGAGGGTTAGTCGTTGACAATGCCTTGAAGAACGTTGGAGAATAAAAGCTCGTTGATGGGTTTAGTGCAGCAGGATGCCTTTATCCCGATAAGAGCTGCGGCGATCGCAGGATAAAAAGCTTCGAGCTCTCCCGGATAGCTACGGCGGCAGGATGTCACCGGGGTCACGGCCAAGCCGTCTTTCCATTCTTTTCTGGCAAAGCGCTAGAAAAATCCAATGCACCCAAGTTGTGCCCATTGACATGCAGTCTTCCGCAGCGTCATCACTGTCACCAGGGGCCGATCTTTGAGATCGAGCCTTTCTTTCTTGATGTTGTTTTCGCAACTCAAAAATCACGTTCGGCCCGAGCGCCGAAAAAAATTTCCCTGGGTCAAAAAAAAGGAGACGTTTCACTCTGCTTTTCCAAGACCCCAGCAAGTCCGCCGCTCACAGCCGCATTTTCTTATCTGAATTGCGGGGCAAAAAGGGGCAAATTTCAATTTCAACGACAATTTTCTATCGAGAAACCGGATGTACCTCGTCTGATATGGAGGCAGGAACGACCGACACCCACCGGCAGATAGATCATTCAGCCGCGCTCGTTAGCGCAAAGGAGAACCTCATGTTCGATATACGAAGCTAGCCTGGCGCTTGGCCAGAGCATCTGCATTCAACTGTCGTGGGAACGTGTCCACGTATATCAAAGGGGTTTTCGAGGCCGGGGTTACCCGCCTGCGACATAAAAGAAGTTTCGGACGCCCCCGGTCTCATCTTTGAGGGATTTTGTTTCAGATCTCTGAAAGATGAGCCCGTGTCCTTTTCAATACCTTAACCCTAACTATCGTCGACATAACGGCAGGAGATTGCTTGTCCAGAAATTTTGGAATTGGAAGTCGTAACATGGCCGATGCCGGTCGCATGATTTTGGAGCGCGAGTTCCACGGAGGAATTCAGTCGATCGCCGATATCGGGCGACGGTGGAATCTTTTTTGCCAGTTTGCCGCTGAGCGAGATGTGAAGAAAATGGAGCTGGTGACGCGAGAATTGGTAATTGCGTATGGCCAAGAATTACAACGTGAATTGGATGCCGGTCAGCGCAGTTCGAGTAGTGCGCCGAAGAATAATATTTCCGCTGTGAATACCGTTATGCGCCTGGCAACTAAAGCCAGATGGGAACCGGTTAAACCCGGAAAAGATTGCGGCATTCAACCGAGAAAATATCTTCGGGACACCAGCAAAGCGATGGCTTTTGAAACGCACGAATCCGCACAGAAAATTATTGGTGAACGAATATCGGTATTGATGGAGTTACAAAGGACATTTGGACTCCGATTCAAAGAATCTTGTCTGCTAAATCCAAAGCTCGCACTGAGGCAGGCGAATAAAACTGGTTATATCACCCTGACCGCTGGCACTAAAGGTGGCCGTAAGCGCAAAGTCCCGTGTCGGCCTTGCGGGCTAAACGCCCTGGAAATGGCTTTGAAATTACAGGATGGAAAATCCATGATTCCGAAGGATATGCAGTTCCACGAATTTCAAAAGGAATGTTATCGCCAGGCTCGCGCGGCGGGTATTGGCGGATTTCACTCTGAGCGACATCATTATGCCCAGGAGCGATACTTCGAAATCGTCGGCGCACCTGCCCCGATCGCAGCAGGCTGGCCGAGAAAAGACCGCTTGGTTTGTTTAGCGGAATATTTAAAGGTCGATCTTGAAACAGCCAAACAAATCGATGCCGACGCACGGTTAACGGTTTCGAAAGAGCTTGGACACAATCGAATAGGGATTACCAATGTCTACGCTGGTTAACGCACTGCAGCTCAAATTCAATGACCACGTGCGCGGTGGTGGAAAACAAACTCGTCGAAAGGAAGTCTCGCGGATGATCGAATTCCTCGAATTCGCCGAGACCTACGAGGGTGTTCGCACCTTACAAAGTCTGGGTAAAAACCAGGTCATCGGATTTTGGAAATTCCATCGAGAATTGTCTGATGAAACTGCCTACAAATACTGGCTGGCGATTCGCAAGATTTGGGAATGGACTGGTAAAAAAGGCTTGCCACCGGAACCGTTCAAGCAAGCGACTGTTTCTGAAAATACGCAAAAGAAAACCGTCGCCGTTACGCATCACTCTGATTTCCTGTTGGCATTTCAACAGGCGTTCACTAAGCAGAAAATCACACCATTGATGCTTGCCAATATGACCGGGCTAGAAGAGTACGAAATAACAGCCGCATTGGAAGGTCGAGCGACTGGAGTAATTTGTCAGATGGAGGATATTGTAAAAACACTCTCCATACAGATTCTCTCAGAGAAACCATGATCGTCAATTTCCTGGAGTTTACAAATTCCCAGGAACAATTGACCTCAATGGATCTGGGCATCCTTATATAGAGGACAAGCCCAAAAAATCAACCGAATACTTTTGTAAATTTTTTTTCGACAAATATTTTATTATGGTGCTAATCAAGCACTTTCCAGATTAATCCCTTTTCTATGACCGCAGCGAATTGGTCAGCGGTAAACCCATTTGGATACAGATCATCCTCAGGATGTTGTTCAACTATCGCGATCATGGCTGCACCACAAATATCTCTTAGATCACTTTCTTTAGAAGCTCCCCCGCGGCGTCTTCTTTGTTCATCAGCAATAGCCTGATGCATATCCCGTAACAAATGCCGCTCATTTCGAAGCGCGATAATAATTTCTTGAAGCGAGACTTTCAAAAACCCCTCGAAATATTCATGGTCATGCTCGATTGATGTGTCGATAATCCAAGAATGCGCCCGAATATTATGTGAGTCTCGATCACCGATTAGAGCGGATAGTGTCGGATCGGTTACCAATCTTTCAGTTACCAAAGCGCTTTTTCGTTTTAGTTGGCGTGCAGCTTTCCTTAACGTGTTAGTTCTATGCTGCCACGCATCGCGTTGGGTCTTCCGTATATATCCCGATTTAATTTCAAAGATAAACAGCTGATCGTCGCGAAAACAGATCAAATCAATTTCGCCGATCTCATCATCTGCATCACGAGGCGGATGAAAGTTACCAACCACCTTAAAACCAAATTGCTCAAAGATTTCTGCAAGTCTCTTCTCGATTCGGCTGGTTTCACTATTCAGCTCACTTCGATTCCGACCCACTCGCCGCAAGTTGTTCACAGCGGCCGTGACGTTGTTTTGAAATGCAAATGCCCACGGCAATTCGAAAAGATAATTTCCAATTTTGAATATCGGCCGCTCATGTAACTCCGGTTGCAGAGCATACTTATTCTCACGCAATTGTCTCGATAAGTCTTTTAGGTCGTTTGACCAAAAATCCAGGATGGCTTCGGTCATTTGTTTATTGCCGTTTGGCCATTCGTCGCTGCTAGTCCAATTACAAATTCTGGCTATCTTTGCCTTACGCTCCGCAAAGGTAATCGGAAACCGGATTTCACCTTTGATGAGTCCAGCGAACGAAAACACTGTCATTGCTGTCAGCCAATTCCCCGTCTGCTCGTATTCTCTGCAATAGGGTAAAATATAACCATGCTTGTAAAAGGCATGCATCAATTCAATTGTCAGCAGTGTCCGCAATAAGTCTACTTTGAACCCGCTCTCGGTCGTGATGTAATCGTCAATACCGTAGATTTCTGTCAGTTCAAGCTTGGTACGAATGGCAGATAGCCAAGCAAACCGATTACTCTCTTCATTTTCTGGGCTTCCGAAGCGTTCAAAGGCAAGGCCTAGCTTGATAAATTCATCGATAGATCTGAAATGCCAATATTGATGCAATCGATCAATTTTCTTGCCGTTTAGACCCCATTCGTACCCATCCTGATTTACCCGTGGATATACAATCAGCCTTTCCCCTTCAAAGCGAATATCGTAATCATCGTCATAGCAAAAGCGAATGATGGTGTCTCCAACGTGTTCATCGAACTGCAAATAGGCGGCAACGAGACGTTCAAAAGTAGCAAGGTAGAAAAGACATTTCTCGGCTGCCCTTGCTGTAGTTGGAGACGGAAACAGCAACGGTGACATGTGCTTGCGAAGCGATTCACCGATGATCCGCTCCGATATAAAAAAATCGCTGTGAACGCTGGTTTTTAGCTTTGAAATCAGAATCCGATTGATGGCATCGCTTGTTTTCTGAAAATCGACACGAAGGGCATCGGCTCGATCCTTATCAAATAAATCAAGCCTCAGCTCTTGCTGACCATGGCGGTAAACAACATGTTTAAATGCGTATAAGCTTGCATAGACCAGCGTTTCCATCGGTGTTAACCGTTTTAGCTCTGCTTCTATGGACTTGATCTCAGCCTCATATTTCCGTTTCTCCCCTTGAATAATGTCACACGCCTTAATAAATTCGGAAAAACCTTCCGCCTTGCCCAGATCAAGCTCCACAATTTCCTTCCAACGCAATTCAGTTGGCGATAAAAATACCTGAGAATATCGAATGGCACGCCGGAGTGCATGCGGCGCGGTAACAACCAGGTATTGGAGCCAACCGGGCCGTGTTATCTTGTTTTGCTGTAAATATCGAGCTAGGGCCAGTGCGAAGGCTTCGGTCGCGAAAATTTCGGCAGAAGCATTCTCCCAAAAGCCAGCCATCCAAAAGTCAAGGTCGCGATCGGCTGCGCTCAGATTTCTTTTGCCAGTCTTGACTGGTTTTCCCTCCAGGTACCGGTGCGTCAACATGATGATCGCGTCAGTTGCTAACTCGCCGCTTCCGGTTAGTCGGGTAAAACGATCTTGATATAGATTGGGTATTGGCTCCGGAATCATCAGGTCATTTAACTGATCCGGGTTGGGCTGGATGCATTTTCAGTGTCGTGTCACCCAACAGCCAATGTTCCTGAACGATACCAGCCTGATGGAGTTTCATCAGTAGCCAAAAGGCCTTGATGGTAGGATAGCGGGTGCCAGATAAGGCATGCCGGCAACCGGCGAGCTGTTTTTCGTAAAGTTTTGGGTTGCTTTTGCGGGTGTCATTTAAATAGCCTTCCAATACCGTTATGTCCGGCGCAATTAAGCCCGCAAAGCTGGGATAAGACTGGGCAATGCTCAGGCCTTTCGGATCCAAGTCTCCCATCACCCAGACCGGCAATTGAAGCTTTTCGATTAGCCCCAACACCGTTCGCGCCGGGTAAACATTATCACCGCGAAACACCACCAAGGGTTCAGTTTGGGCTGCCAATGCATGTAGCTTGATGGAATCCAAACAGTCGAAACAGCGGTAATTCTCAATGATCCAAATGCTGCCATGTTCAACATTGGCAATATTCTCCAAAGCCAGATCGCAATGGCTATTGACGGGCAGGCGAAAAATTTGACCGTTCAATTTGAGCGGACTGTCCGGCAAGGATTTGATCGCCAGCCGGTTTTTCTTCACCGCCTGTCCAGCTAGTTTTTCATCGATCGCCAGAGTTAGAATCTGCTCGCGTTCCATTACCTCAAAATCACCCGGACAGGTATGCTGCAGATCAATACCGGTCATTTTTTCAACCAGCATCCTTAGTTCCTGTTTGTCTTGTGGCCTCAGTTGGAGTTTATTGGCTTGCCTCAGGCCAATGTTGTAATCATCATGCACCTTGCGCCAAGTGTTATTCAGCGAAAACAATTCTCGGTCGGAATCTATAGCGCGTTCAATGGCCGCGAGTTGTTGCTTGTTCATGGTTGCGTTGACCGGTGCCTCAACAGAATATCGGTGATTTTTTGATTCCCATTAAAAACATTTTCTTGCTCGCGGTGACGCAGCTCCATTTGCAGGTTTTGATTGGAACGCCTTAAACACTCATTCAACACGCACGCCAGCCAAATATCAGGCTCAATGTTGGCAACAAAGGCTTGTTTAAAGGCCAATGCCGAAATAGTTTTATTGGAGTTGCTGCGAACGTATTGCAAAAAGATGCGTAATTGCTTTCGATAGAGCGGAATATCCAGTTGTTGTTTTTCCTGTGATGCGAGCGTGACGACATTTATACTGCGATTTTTCTGTTTGGCTAATAAGGCCTCGCTGTCGGTTTTAATTTTCTGGGCGATTTCAATGAGCTCATCTTCCAATGCATGATCCAAGGGATCGGCATAAGCTTGCAACTGTAATGGCCGAATTTGATTCCAAATTTCTGGAATGCTATCGGCCTCGCTCCAATCTCGAGTCTGATAACCAGGATTCTGGCGCAGAAAGAAAGCGAATCCCTGCACCAATTGCGCCCGCATTTCAATCTGCCGTAGTTCGAATAAAAATACCTTCAGTTTGTCGAGAATATCTTGCAAACGTTGCTGATATTTAGGCAGCAAACGAATCAAATGCTGTTCCAACAGTTCGTAGACTATAGGTTGCTCTTCGACAATTTCTAGCAAAAACTCCGGCTGCAGCGAACTGATGGCATTAACCAGCTTCTCCAGACGAGAAATATAAAAGGCATTTTGTTTTTGTTTTTCGGCGACTGTACGAACATTGGCAAAGCGGCTATTGACCAGCATCAACAGATAACGGGTATTTTCTTCAAGGGTATCGGCTAAATCGAAAACCAGCCTTTCGATTTCGGCAAAATAGTTATCGCAATCATCCTGCCTGTTTTCGTTCCAGGCATCCTGATACAGGCTGATTTGCTGTTCCAGCGTTTCAATCCAGCTAGCGAGGTCGGTATCCAAACGCCTAACACGATCGCTGCTCAGTGCATGATCGATGAATTGGCTTAGTCTTCCGGAAACACGATAGCTGTCTTCGTTATGCTTAACCAATACTTTTAATTGGCGCAGTTGGTTTAATGCGCGTTGATTATCGATATCCTGATAAACAACACCTTGTAGATACGCTTCCGCGATCAATTCGGAATGATTGGCAAGGGCCTTGAATAAGCGATCGATTCCGGCTGCAGCCTGGCTCAAAGCAGACTCTCCTGGATAACATCATCCTCCGCTTGCTCGATCGAAATCTGTTCATGCTCCTGAATGAACTGTAGAGCATGGTAAAAGTAATCGAGCTTGCCGGTGACCTGATAAATCAGCATGTCACGATTGGCGAGTTTCAGATAGCCCCATTTATTCAGCATACTCAATAATTTTTCCAAACGCGCTTTAATCGAGTCGTCGCTGCTGGCGAAATCCTTGAATTTCGCAAACGACAGCAAGCGATCTGCCAAAGCCTGATTTTGCTCGATCGCTTGCATAAGGCTGGAAAAACTGAGGGTATCGCCGGGAGAGAGGCTGTTATCCTGATTCAGACAGGCCATCATCATGTCCAGCCATTCTACAACGGGGTAAAGTTCAATACGAAATTGTTGAAAAGTTTTGCGAATATCGGTGCGCGCTGAATGATCGATGTGCTGATAAGCGGCATAAAAAGCCAGTTCGTTTTGTGTCTTTGCCAAACGGTAACCCAAGCGGCTCAAGAACTCGTCAACTGTATTTGCCTGCCCGGCATCCTGTAAAAATTGAAATGCGCTCTCATCGCTGATTTCGCAAATAAATTCGCCTTGAAGCAGTTGTTTTATTATGTTCTCAAACATGGTTGATTTCCGTTGTGAATAGCTCCAGCTCTTGCAGGTAATCTTCGTCGATAGACATTTCCAGTAATTCACGGTTGCCGATAATCTGATAGCGATTGTTAAACAATCTCAGCACCTCCGGATCAGGGTCGGGGAACGCCGATAACAAGGTGATATTGTTTTTGGCCAGAATATCAATCAACAGCTCGATGTTCATCTGGTGTAATTCCTTTAGTTCGTCCATCGGCCAGATAATGTTCAACTTTTGCTCTTTACGAATCATATTCACCAGGGCAATAAAAAACACGCACAAAATCAGATAGGACAGTCCGTGACTGGAAATCTGCCTTAACTCTTCAGCATGTGAAGCTCGTTTGGTGCGGCCGTTTTCCTGTACGATAATTTCCAGTTCCAATAAATCGACCAGTTTGATTTCCATTCGCCCCTTGCCATGCAACTGTTCCGACACAAGTCTCACCATATCGGCAAAGGATGAATCCGGCATTTGGCCCTCGCCGATTCGCCGCCAGTCTTCGTAGTTACGGGTGAATTCCGACAATTGTTCCCAATAACCCAGCTTTTTGACCTTCGAAAGCAGGCGCCCTTGAATGCTTTCGATTTTTTCAAAGCGAATATTGCTGTCGATATGGTTCGCAAGCTTTCTCGATAACGAGTCGATACCGCGGTCGAAACGATCCAGAGCTTGCTGATAGTTATGTATCGCATAGCCGAATGTTTGAGCCTGCATGATCAGCCAGCGCTGACTTTCATCATAGCGCGCCTCATACCAGTTTATAATTCCGTTGAACCAGTCTCGGTCACCGCCATCAAGGCCCACTTCATCTTCTATGCTGGCGTAATAGCGTGCAGGCTGCGTTCCCGGAAAATACGCCAGTACCCGTTTGAAATGGCTAACCATTTGAGTCAGCGTTTTGCGTTTATTTTTATGCTGCTCAGCCAGATGATAGAAACTATTTTGCAATAAAGTCAGCGTGTGTGAAGGATCGAAACTGACCGTTTCGGCGCTGCGATGTGGAAAGTTTTGCAGATTTTCCAATAAGCGATTGATGGTATCCAATTCATTGCAGAGTCTGTTGATGACCTTGTTTTGTTGCGCTAGCGCATCTTCCTGCGCTCTTCTCGATTTATCATAATTTTGCTGTTCAACTGTCAACTGAGCCTGCAACTGTTCCAGCCGCTGCCTATGTATTGATGATTGCGAGAGCAGATTCGGGTAACGCGACCATTCGTTATCCAGCCAGCGTTGATAGTCTTTGAGGGTTTGTCCGGCCTTTTCCGCTTCGGCGAGTTCAATGCTAAGCCGTTCGATTTGTGATTCCAGCGCGGTCAGCGTACCGGTATCGATTTGCCGTTCTTGCAAACTATGCAGCCGTTGTTTTTCCAGTTGCGCCGTTGCGTCGGCTTGTTGCCGGTCGAGCGCCTTTAGCGCTTGCCGAACCTGGCCGATCTCGTCTTCAGACATCCGTTCGATCCGCCGCTTTTCCTCGTCCAATGATTGGTTTAAACCGGCGATTTGGGTGTTGGCCTTCTGCTTCAGATCGACCGATACGGCGCGTTTCTGTTTGAGCTGATCATCGAGTTCGTGCTCCTGTTTCAAAAGCTCGGCTTTACGCTCCAGTTTACTGCGATCAATCTGATTTTTGAGTGACGCCAGTTCTTCTTTAAGCTGTTCGAACTTATTTTTAACCTGGGCGCATTTGATAATTTCTTCTTTTTGCCGCTGAGTTAACTTTTTAATTTCGTTTTGGTAATCAGCTAACTGCTGATCGCTTTGTTGGTCGCTGAGTTTGAATTGTTTTAGCTGATGCTCGTAATCTTGCAGTAAAGCGCGGATTTGCTGTTCATCGGCAGCCAAGTCGGCAGACAGCAATTCCAGATTCAAATCGACACCATAAAAACCGTTGGCTTTATTCAATAAAGCCGGTTCCAGATCTTCGCGCAGGAGTAATTCAGGATTAATCACCTTGGCGATATGGTTGACCCAATCAGAATGCTGTTCGCGTAAAAAACCTAGGAGGGTGTTCTGATCGGCATCCAACTGTTGTTGTAAGCGCCCGGCGGCCTCTTCGATGCGTTGTTTATCCAGTGTCTGTTTTTGTTTTTCACCCAGTGTTTGCTCGATTTGCGTTCGTTGGCGGCGAATTTGTTCATCCAACTGTTTGAGCGTTTCATCCAGCTCGCTCTTTTGCTGTTGAATGAGTTCTTGCTGACTCAATTTGGTTTCACGGCTTGCAAGTAATGCCGGATCGGGCTGAATGTCCTGCATTTTGCCGCGCAAAATGCCCAAACGTTCCTGCAATTCCTCTACGGCTTGGGCAATTGTATCCCGTTCCTGCTCAACGTTTTTTTGTAGCTCGTCCTTTTGCTGTTGAATGATTTGAGTCGCTTCGGCCTTGCGTTCGGCAGCTTGCTGTTTGATCGTTTGGATTTGCATTTCCAACCCATGCTGCTGTTCAGCGAAGCGTTTATCTTGCGCTGCTTTAAGCCGCTTGAATTCGGCGTCAATATCCTGCACATGCTGTAACAGTTGGGTAAGATCGGCTTTTTGCTGCTGTAAATTATCGGCAATTTGCTCCAAGCGAGCGAACAAGCGTTGCTTGCCTGGAATGTCCCTGCTTTGCCAGTCATCGCGTTCCTTCTCCAATACCTGTTTTTGTCTGACCGCTTGCTCCAGCTCCGCTTTGACACTGGACTGATCTGACTTCAGCGTGTCTTCCAATTGCCCCCATGCTTTTTTAAGCTGAGCAAGTTGCTCTGCAGAATCCGCCCTGGACTTTTCATGTGTATTCTTTTCGCGTTCATTGCGCGCGTACAGGAGCTGTAAGCGTTGCTTTAGCTCGCCGAAATCCTGTTCGATTTGCTGCAAGTCGCCAAAAAGTCGGCTCAGTTCTTCTACGTTGCCGCGTTCGGCTTCCACGTGATGGAACGCGCGATATTCTTTATGCCAATCCTCCAACGTGCTCAATTGCAAATTCAAGTCGATCGATTCACGGTTTTCATCGATGCAATTGACCAGCATTTCCCTCAAATCAGTAAAGCTGGTCGAGCGCATCAGCATGCCGGAAACGATTTTTTCTATGTCTTTGAGCCGGCGGCCGGAGCTTCCCTGACAAAAACTGTAGCGGGCAATTAGATTTCTAAACTCCTGACCTTTTTTATGAGGTAAATTCTGAATGACGGTACGATAGTCGCTGCAAGAAGTCAGCTGGATACTGCTTTTAACGTTACGATGGGTAAAATGCTTGTATAAATTCCGGCAGGAAATCGGATACAATCTGTCATCGCTACGCCGCTCCAGAAAATCTTCCGGTTCGAAACCTTTATCGACAAAGCGATAACAAACGCCTTCCTCGTTAGGCGAAGCATAAATAACTGCCATGCAGGTCTGCTCATCGCGCCGGTATTCGAAAATAATATAAGACGACTCATTCGGCAGATAATGTTTAGCAAAACTTTCGGTCACCTTGCTCCTGGGGACCAGACGCCCAGGCCTTTCGCCGAAAAATAATGGAATCAAGCGTAACAGCGTGGTTTTGCCGGCGCCGTTGACGCCGTTCAGGTTAGTGTGCCCATCTAATCGAACTTCCTGTACAGAACCCGGTTTATATGAGTCAATAAGAATCAGACGATTTAGTAAAAACATTTTGAAGTCCTTATTCTTTTACTTCCGATTCTTCATAATTAGACTGATCGTTGACTTGTTGCCAGGCATCAGAAACTTTCTTCCAATCCACATCTCTGTTAACAGAAATAGTGTCGCCCTTTTCGTCTTTGCCTTGCCCTGACCAAACATCCCAGAAATCGGGGTCATCCGATTTAGGACGCTGATTTTCGGGTACGGTGTTCATTTGCACTAATATCGGCAATTCGGATGCCCAACCCATAAGGATGGCATTCTTTGAAGGTAACGAAGGCAAATCGCGTAATAAACCGCGTAGATTATCTGGTACCAATTTATGCACTAATTCTTGGTCGCGGTCGTTGCTGATGCGATGTAATAAAAAACTATTACACTGCGAAAGAACCGTGGGTGATAACTCGGAGGGACGTTGAGAAGATAAGACCAATCCTAAACCAAACTTTCTTCCTTCGCGGGCAATCTTTTCAAAAACCTGACAACAAATGGCCGCAGCATCATGACTATCGCTATCGTCCTTATAGCGTTTGATAAAGGTATGTGCTTCCTCCATCACCAGAACTGTTGGCAAGGTTTTGTTTTTATTATGTAGCCTGCGATATCGTTGCAACGCTTCAAAAGTTATTCGGGCGATAACGGCGGTGATAATATGAACAATTTCAGTTGGAACCAGTGAAAGATCAATGATCGTCACCGTTCCATTTGATCCTTTATGGTCACCAATATGTTTATTTAACCAATCATCTAGAGTAATTTGATCCGTGCTACCGGTGATGGTTTTCATTCGGGCATCGGACAGCATTGTGCGGATGCGCATACTCAGAAAATCTACGAATTGGGTGACGTTTTCCTGTTGGGCAACCAAATCTAACTGGTCTGCTAGATCTGCACCATTGAATGGAAGGGGACAATCCTCCTCTGGACCCTCTTGATAAACGATTCCTCCGAGAGTTTCGATTAAATCATTAAGAGGAGTGATAATTTCATTTAATTGCAGTTGCGTAAATGCTCGGAAATAGTGATTGCCTGGAGGGTATTCTCTGATTGTGGATGCAATCGTATTTTCAATAGCATTTATTGTCTTCGAAATATCCACCTCATATTCATGGAATTTCTGTTTCAAACTATTGAGATCTTCCGCATAGGCTTTCAAACGAAAGCCGAACTTGGTTTCTTCTGTTTTTTCCAGACCATTTCGGATTGCCCCTAAGATTTGAATTGCCAGAGCGGACAAAAAACGCCTTAATTTTAGTTTTCTTTCTTCTGTTGTATTATTTCCAGTTACTGAACTGCCGGACCGGACTTCACGCAATGCTCTTCTCAAAACCGGTCTCTGTGTTCTCCCACTCGCCTGCGTGAACGCAATCCATTCCGCACTATTCCAAAACCACAAGGGGACTTGCAATTGTTCAATGCCTTCTGACGATTCCACTGCAAAAACCCGCGCATCCTTGGATTCTTTAAACGCGTGAGCATATTCCCCATTCGGATCCAACACTATAAAGCGAGCGTTGGGATATTTTTCGTCGCCACGCGCTTTTTTTGCTTCATCAAGTGACCACCGAATTAATCCAGCTACAGAACAGGACTTGCCGCTACCAGTATTGCCCAGAACGGCAAGATGACGGCCAAACAATCGATCAGGGTCGATACGTACCTCGGCGTTAGCTGCTAACGGGCTGGTACCGATTTTTACCCGGCGGTTTTCCCCTGATTCCACGATGGATCGTAATTGCTTTTGCGTTGGCAGCAATACAGGATCGCCAACAGAAGGGAACGCTTCAACCCCGCGTCTAAATACATAACGGTCATCACCTTCTCGATCTTTACCTTCATAAAACAAAGTACCCAAAGGATTCAGGCTCAATTTCCGCAACGGATAAGGTAAATCCACCAGACCAAAGTCTTGCATACCTTTACGCTTGGGATATTGAGAGCGCTCTACAGTAATCCATTCGACTTGGCCCACCAAATAGCCTTCGTCGCTGGATATCAATACATAACCATTAATGCGGGGAAAGGGTCTCGGCGTACCGGTGTTTAAAGCTATCGCATCCGGAGCTTCGATATCCAACAACACTTTGATTTCATCGGGCGATACAAAATCAATAGTGCCGATTCTTAGTGAATCCGCATATGCAAGCGGAGAAAAGCTCATTCTGATGCCTCTAAATTATCAGAATCGGGTTGCGACTTTGCTTGATCAGGAACTTTTTGTTCTATCTGTTGAGTTCCAAAACGCTGCTTGAGTAATTCACTCATACGATATGTCGCTTTATCGATTGCTGACTTAGGCAAGTAATGATCGGTCAGTGTTTTGAGATCACCCAGATGATTGCCTACCATAATGGTGATTTGCGATGGGCGGCCTATTTTGCCGTAGGTTTTGAGAATACGTTGAAGTGGATCGTCAAATGAAATGATGACGAGGTGAGTAGACGGAATGGTGAGCATATCTTCAATAATTCGGTTGATATGTTCGTCGCCAAAACTGTAACCGTAGGTCACTAAAGTGCTATTAGGCCGGCAAACAGCGGCCGCAAAGTCCCGGAATAACTCGACATAAGGATAAGAAGCGGTTTCCCTATCCTTTGCCGAGTTCGGATAAATCATCAACTGATGCGCAGTTGCATTTTTCAATGCTGGAGCTGCTAAATAGGGATTAACGCTTTCGGCGCCGAATGGCAAGCCTATACGGCGAATTTCTCGCCCTTCTTGCACCCAATCAATCGAACCATGCAGCTTGGTGAAGCGAGCGACACCCTCCAGGTAACGAGGCTCACCACGGATACCTGGCGGATTGTAATGCATATCCAAATCCAGTCGCGACGAGCGGAAGATGGGCATCAGATTACCTAAAAAGCGATCCAATAAATGTAAACCCGCCAGTTCTGCTCCCGCTTCAATCAAACGGTCATAATTAGTTGTAAAAATATTTAGCCGGTCACGAGTTCCTGTGCGACTGGCAAAACTCATCAGGAAATTGATAAGCGTATTAAAGGCTTTTTCTCGCTTTACATCTTCAGAGCTGGCAATGCCGGATTCGCTGGTAAGGATTGATTCAGCAAATTGGCCCAGTATTTGAGTTATGTCCTCACGAAGTTTAACGGCTCGCTTGTCACATAAAATATCAAGTCCCCTATGTAATTCATTGGCTACCCGAATCTGATCTTCAAAATTACCAATTTCACGTTCGGAATTTTCCGCAGAAGACTTGGCTGCATAAATAATTTCATTGTTGAATTGATGGAAGGCGACAGTGTCCATTCCGGCTGCACCTTTACCTGTCGCCAAACGATGTACAGCGTGCATCAATCCGGAACCTGCCAAAAGCGATAAGTGTTCCGATTGAAACAATGAAGTAAGCCAAGGTTCAATACGGGGACGAAGTTCTTTCTCGCCAAATTCTGCTTCATCATTCAACCAAGAACAACTGTTCTTCTCAGATAATTTGAATTTACCTTCGCCAGTGTCCACGAATGAGACGATATCAACATCATCTCGTGTTTTAAGATAATTCAACTGCAGTTGTTCTTGTTCATTCATGGGGGGCCTTAGTTACATGAGTTTTAGCCGGTGTGTTAATTGCTATCAAACGGCATTTTGTTAATAGCCTCAACAATCCCACTCGCTGTTTGCTTCTTTGGCGGCGTTCTACTTCCATCAATCCGCCTGGCTAGAGAATCAAGAGCTGTTCGCACGACCTGAAGTGGTGTATCCACATGTCCATCTCCTTGAGTAGGAAATTTTGGCGGTATCAAACCTGCTTTCAAAACATTCTCAAGTTCTTTAGGTACGTTACTGACACGCAGCGCGGTATCTCTGTTATTAAACTGTTCTTCAAGCGCTTTAAGTAATACCGGTGCAACATCATCCAATTTGCTGTTTTTTAGTTTTGAGGATAACAACGAACGAACAACCTGATTGTTCAGTGCAACTTGTGCTTTAGCCTGCAACTGGTTGTTCTTTTCGATGTTTTCAGTCTTATGAATACTTCGGGCCTCGGCTCTACAATAGTTTTCAAGTTGTGACCATGAACGCTCAACAGCTTGTCCATCCAATTCAGTTCCAGCGCTTTCTACTTTTAGCGCCTGCCTCACAGAAGAGATAAACTGCCCTCGGCCCGTTTCATCACGATAAGCAATACCGGCTGCAAAAATTCCATCTGCCTCTGCTTCAATAATTTTGAACGGCAAGTGTTCCGCTTGCTTCAAAATGGAGGCGACAAGTCTTTCAAACACCGGCTCGCCATAAGTTGCGAAAAAAAGCGGTTGATCGTGCGGCAAACCTTCATTATGAAGCGCTCGATCTATAGTTATAGCGACACCGTCAGCAATAGATTCAACACTATTTATCACCATATATTTGGCGCATTCACTAACTTTACAGCCCAGTTGTTTTAGATAATCCGACTGAGTTAAGACCTCCCAGATATCGGAAAGCGTAGCAGGCAACGCTTGTTGACGATACGTTTGACTCAATCGCACATAGACTTTAAACATCTCGTCGACAGGCACTTCAACCAAACGGCTGTTTTGTTTCTGTCTGGCGGCTCTTTCCATGGCCAAATGTTCAACCTGCTTCTCGGTCAATGATCCCTCTGCCAGCGCCCGGAACTCTTCTGTCGTAACAGGCAGCATTGAAAATTGTTGAGCGCCTACCACTAAATTGGCGCTCGCCAAACGTTGCAGTAAGCGCTCATAAACAAATTGTTCGGCGGAATCGGCAAAACATAAATTCAGCACAAAAATCTCATTATGTTTCTGTCCTATACGATCAATACGGCCTATGCGCTGTTCGACCTTCATCGGATTCCAGGGCAGATCATAATTAATCAACAGGTCGGCCGTTTGTAAGTTCAAGCCTTCCGCAGCTGCATCGGTACAAAGTAGGATATCGATATAACCTTGAACAAATCGGTGTTTGATGATGTCGCGCTCGACACCTACCATTTTGCGCTTATTTGGATCGAAATAGCTGCCGCCTTCTCCAGAATAAGTGCCCATCAACAAATCAGGAAATTTTGTCTGCAGCCGTTGCTGGATATCTCTTAAAGTATCCAAAAAGCGGGTAAAAATAACAGTTTGCTTGATTCTTTGGCCACTTTGTCTTTTCTTAAGTACAGTTAGCAGGGCAATGAATTTATTGGAATCCTCATAAATTTCCTGAAGTTCGCCAAGCAATGAATCAAGTTGTGTGCGTTCCCATCTCAGATCATTAGGGGTCCTGTTAGTTAGCATAACCTCGATTGCCTGAGCATCGTCTTCATTGCCATCAAGCAAAAGATCTTCCAATTCATCTAAATCTTCTGGATCATTAGTGTCTCTAAGGTGATGGATCAAAGTTGCTTCAACCTTGTCCTTACGTCGAGAGAGCGTCAATTTCAACGCAGAAAGGCTGGATGCAAATCTCAGCCGTAAAAAGCTTAGATAAAACCCAAGAGCGACCTGGCCGGATTCATTTAAACCGTTGGCCAATAATTGCTCTCTTAATCCTTTACAGTACTCACCTAGCAAGCTATCAACTCTTGATTCCTGTGCGGTAAAAACAATTTTAGGCGTCGGAATAACATTGCGATCGGCCAGATTGGCACTCAACTTACCCTTTTTGCGGTAAATCTTAAGCAGATCCCGTGTGTGTCTTTGCATCACCCTTGATAAAGGCGCTGCAGAAAATAATAAACGGGCTAATGCTGGCAGCTCAAACTGCATTGGCACAATGCCGTGACTAAGCCATTGTTGTAATGAAATTTTAGAAACGGGATCAATCACTACATCATTAAGATACACCCATAATTTAGGGTCCAAATGTTCTATGCTCATTACCGCATAACGCATTAAATCCCATTCTTCGGGCTTTAGGGATTCGCCGCCTGAAATTGCGCCAATCAAGCGATAATACAAAAGCATCAGCGATGGATCATACTGGAAGGCTCCGACCCTGTTACTCAAACGTATAAGATCGCTCACTTCAACAGGGTCGAGTTGCATGGGCGTCGCGGTTGCCAACAAAAGGGAGCGACTATTTCCCCTTAAATAATCTGAAATCGTTTGATAGAGCTGATTAAATCGCGGATAACCCCTGCACCCTTTTGTCGAGTTTGAGCGACGAGCATAGTGGGCCTCATCGACCAAGGCGATATCAAAGGGCTGTGCTTGTTTGATGAATCTGCGCCGAGGATTTCGAGCCATAAGCCCTGTGGAAATAATGGTCAGGCTTGAATCGTAAAGATTGCTGATTGCCGTCTTTTCTTCGACCGGGAAAATAGCTTCTCTGCATACCGTCGGTGACGCTGTCACCCGATCAAATGGCAGATAAAATTTACTGGCCATCTCGCGCTGCCACTGCCGTGTCAAGCTCGCGGGCGCCGCAATCAGAATACGCTTGGCACGCTTGCTTAAATACAGCGATCTAAAAGCAAGGCCGGCTTCGATAGTTTTCCCCAGCCCTACTTCGTCGCATAAGAGGTGCGAAGCAGGGTAATTCTCGATAATACGCCGGGCAACCACCTCCTGATGCGGCCAAGGCTCAACCGGAGCCGTGTACATACCAACATATTCGCCACCAGGCATTAAAGGCGCATATTTAATGGCCGCAAAACGCAGTGCCTCTTGCACTGATAAGGCAGCTGCCGGCGTTTCCGCTGGTCGGTTGTCAATTTCGACAGGGACAGTAATGCCATCGGAAAACTTCAGTAGCTTTTCTTTTACCGCAGTAGGTAAATCTTTGACGATGAATGCCGGATGTTCATTTTTCCATAAAGCCTCAAATGAGCTTACGGCATCGGCAATTTTTAATCGCTCTTTTTCTCCTTGCCAGGAACAATCGACATCAATGTTTTCGGCATTGCGTTTAAGCGCAGTTTCGGACTCATTCCAAGACCCGCTGGCATAAAGGATTTCGCCCGCTTCATCATGTCCTAGAGCCCACTTTTCGTGGACGTAGCCATCCTCGCTTGAGTCTAGTGGAATACTGTGACCCGTTTGTGCATGTCGTCTTAATGCGACTTTGATTTCAAGATAGCCATGCCTTACCATCCAGGAAAGCAACTCAACGCCACGCTCGGCCTCTTCCGGCCAAACAGCCTTGTTTGATAGCTCCTTAGATAAATGGCTTTCGAGCGTTGAGTGTTGGCCATCGATAACTGCCTGCACATCTTCAGGCGTCATATCAACTCCGGCAATCAAGCGCATTTTTCCATCGCGATTGACGAAAGATGTCATGCCCCGACTGGCCAGTGCCAATGAGGACGAACGGAAATAACCTGCTACGCGATCATAACGGGTGATGCGCTGAAGCAGTGGAATATAAAACTCACGCAAGATATCTAACTGCGGCTCACCGGGTGCACGAACCTGGGAGGTTTTATAGCTATATTTCCAGTTGTAATCCTTTAACGCCATTTAACCAAGTTCCTATTTATCAAATCAGCTGCTGAAGCCATTTATTGCCGCAGTCCAAACAACAAAGCTCTGGCTTCGTTACGTGCTTCGGGCGTTTCCGCTTCTTCGCCCCAAACTTCCAGCAGATCAAGAATAATACTGTCGTTTCCTTCACGCTTTTCATCGAGATAGGCGCGGGCGACCGGTACATCACCTTCTCGATACTTCAGCAACATTCCATGCAATACATCCCAATCTGATTGCGGCTTAGCGATGCGCCGAGTGCTACGTTCTTCCGGTTTGGCCAAACGCAGTTTTGAGCCATTTTTCACCAACGGTGCTGCGTAGCCTTTATCTTCCGCAGCTTGACCGGCAACCGCACTGCGACTACCGATGTCGGTATTGATACCCACCATGCGCCCTTCAATCGCATAGCCGCCAGTACGGTTTTCAAGACGAATATTTAACGAACGAGACAGGTTCAAAACCTCAGTGAAAGGTATGTCGTTCTGTCCCCAAATGCCGTACATCGTCAGCGCCATGGCCGTTTCGGTATCCAGGTCATTGACTGAAATACGGCCTTCGGTGATCTCGGTAATCTGATTGGCGGCCACCACTTGACTGGCCTCATTCATTGCACGAATTGGCGAGACTTCTTCATCGCCATCCATTACTGGCCAGTTTTCGCTCAAAACCTGCAAAGCACGACCATAGCAAGCAATCATCTGATCGACGGCATTGAGTTTCAGAGGCCTGAATTCAGCTAGGCCTTGCTCTACAGCAGAGCGAATTTGATGTTGTATGCCGGTGCCGCCTAAGCCGGACCAAAATGCAGGCTCTGAATTTTCGAGTATGCGTTTTCGGCAAGTAATAAAGATCGTACTAGCAGCCGAAGCCATATTCATTTGGTGAGTGGAATAACTGCTTTCAGACTCTACTGGAAAACAAGAGGTAATTTCCCATCCGGCCTCAATTAATGAGCGAGTCAATGTTTCCCACGCATCTTGAGCTTTATGGGTAAACATGAGCGTCATCAAGCCATTATCTTTCACTACTCGACGAGACTCGGCAAAAATCTCACGCATTAGTTTTTCGTATTCGCCCTTAGCATTCTTTGCAGAACCGTCTCTGGTTGGGTTTGCTACCGCTTCCTCTTGCTTATTTGTTAGCCTTGGCCAAGCGATTTCTGGATAGAGGTCTTTTAGCGTTCTCTTTTGCCAAACATAAAAATAGTCTGATAGTTCGGCATATTGGACATTGTCGTAATAAGGGGGGTCCATGCATACTAAATCTACTGATTTATCTGTAACGCCTGCCAAATGTACGGCAGAGCCATTAATTATTTTGACTGGAATTTCCGATGAACCATTTGGAAACACAGGGTTTACTAATTCTTGAATACCGGAATAACCATCTAAGATTTGAGATAGCCCCCATTTAAGACCAGAGTAAGGGCCAGAAAATACCATTTCTCCGTATGTCCATTTTAAAGAAAAGTCATGCCGGCCAAATGTGCCCTTAACGACGCCTCTCGTAAACTCCCAGCGGGTTTGTCGGCTGTTGTAATCCAAGTTTTTATCTATCGCAAATTGTAGATATGTAATTACAGCTTTTCCTCTGTCATCGCCTAGTCCCTGCAAAATGCGCGGCTTGAGTTGGCTGAGCGATTCCATGGCTCTCAAATGGCCTAACAACTGTCTGTCGTTGAATAACTTATACCAGCGTTCCATGCCATAGATGGCTGGACGCATATCATTCCCTTCGGGGAATTTTTCGGTGGGTATTAATCCAAGATTGTCAAAATACTCCCACTGAGACTTTAATTCCGCTGATGCTGAGGAGATAGCGTTTAAGTCTGTTGAATTTGAAGCCCTAAAGAAACGAATTTTTTCAGTTTTGATTTCTCCTTTTCTTGGGCCAGTTGTGAAATACTGAGGATTACCCGATTTATCAAGATTAGGCTGATGACGAATCGCAACAACAGCATACAGTTCGTCCCGCCATTGACCATGAGATGATTCACCCCGTGCTTGTGACTTAATTTCGTCTGCATCGATAGCTTGTTTGCAATGAACACATTGTCCAATGCCTCGCTTTACTGTGCCCAATTCAGGGTCTTCGCCAGCGGGGCCTTTGCCGTTTTTGGCTTGGTAAACTTCAAAACGATAGCTAGCACTGTTACCAGCCCCCGAGGTAATAACCTTAACACCCCATTGATCGTTTGTTTCTTTGGATAACCAACAAGTGTTCAATAATGGAGTTTTTGCGGAACAGCTAGGGCAAGTGACTTGTCGGCAATAAAGCAAACCATTTTGATCTTGTTCCGGCACATCAAAATCGCCAAAAAGTTCTGGACATTTTTCTAAATGCTTTCTGAGGCGAGACTTTTCGTGTTCAGGCAATGGGGAGAATGGAGTAAAGGCCTTCATTTTGGCTTCTACAGAGTCAATCATTTTCATTCCCCAAGCCTCTATGTCTTGGTGTAGTGATTCACCAAACCGAGCAGGGAAATCTAAAGTTGCATACAAGATTGTGGATGCAACAGGATTGAGTTCGTTAGCAATAACGTTGTGCCCTAACCTGAGAGCTTCAAAGGGAATCGAACCGCCTCCGGAGGTTGGGTCTAATACGGTCAACCCACTGGGTTTTGGTGAATGATCATTCTGATAAGCGCGACCATAGCCATAAAGATCTTCGGCTTCCCATTTGATAGCATTACCCAAAACCGCTTTCACTTCTGGCAATTTCGCAAATTCTATTCTTTCATTCGTGTGCGCTGGATCGCCCATCACGCGTTTGATCTGTAAATTTTCGTCTTCATGAATTTGACCAAGCGATTGAGATTCCCTTTCCCACCGCAAGACAACTGGATGATTCGCCAGTTCTTTAGAATAGGCTTTAAGTGTCGCAATAGTTTCTCGATTGCTTTCGCGCCTTAGCAATTCCTTATCAAATGCACGTAAAACGACAGCATCCACTTTTAACGCTTCAATCCCGCCTTGTTTTTCAATACGCTCTGCTAATTTCCCTGTAATAACCCAATGACTTCCCGATAGCTCGATTACTTTTTTTTCGATGCCAAGCTCTTTAATAAAGGCACTGATATTAGTTCTTTCAGGCAATAACGATCCGGCTATAGCTGCACGGCTTGGAGTCAATGGCCGACGTGCCCACCAAACATGCAGAAAATAAAGTGGAGGAAGCGCCGAACTGGCACCACGTTCACGTTGAGTTTCTGCACCTACCTGGTGACAAGGAAACCCGGCTTCAATCAATCGTCTGTCCGTCATTGTCTTACCTTAATTTATTTAGCAGGCGCTCAATGCCCACATCGTTGTTAGTTGTTCCACACAGCATGGTACGAAGGCCGGCGATGGCCCAGCGATTGGCATCTTCTCCGTAATGAGTCGTTCTGCTAAGCCAGTAACCAGCTTCCTCCCTGCTGAAACGCTGGATTCGTCTGGCTAATAACTCTAAACGATCTGGATTATGAATCCTGGCTTGGAGTTTAAAAATTAACGCTAGTTTGGCGCCTGCTTCCTCATCCAAAGGAAAGTTATCCCGGAGTTTGAGTCCTTCCTGGCTGATAAAGCGTTGCAATTCCAGCGGCACGCCACCCTCATCGACAACGGACTCCAGAATGGCTTTGATTCGAGGTTGCAGAACCTTCAGATTTTCACCATACAACGCACCCCGGTCTTGCAGGCTGCCAAGTTTTTTGCCGCTGGCATTGGTTTCTTTTTCTACTCTTTCTTTAACCACTAAAACGGTACCCGGATATTCCGAGAGCGCCGTGAAACGTAAGACGAATGGAGCCGTCCGCCATAAGTTTTTAAGGGTTTTGTCATAAAGCTCGGATAGCTTCGGCTTTTTACTCATCGGCTTGTTTCACCAAATTAAAAAATGGGCAATCTTCAGATGGATTCTGAATATCAATCATGGCTTGGCTTTCGCTACCAATCGAAGTAAGGTCGGCTAATACGTCGAACAACTCGCTCAAAGCCTTCATATCTTTGGGCGTGGCTTTGATTAAATCGAGGTTGAGTTTGCCTCCATCCGGAAGCTCCAGCATGAGCAAGCGTAAAACATCAGGCTGAGTTGTAGCGCCGCGACTGTAAAGGGAGCTTATCTTATTCAATTGTTTATGCAAGGCGATGGCAAGCCCATGTCCTTGTTTGGTAAAGCGGGTATCTTCAGGTTGAATCCAGCCTTTTTCCGCCGCCACAGCAGGCGTTACCAACATGTCGTCTTCTTGAGTCTGGTGGAACATCGCGCTCGAACCATAGATCAAATGCGGATGTTCTATCGTTCCAGGTTCTTGGACTTCAAAGGTATAAACACGTCCGCTTTGCACAATGTTATCGACTGCTTCAAGCACCGTGGCGTTTTTGACGCTGCCATGTTGTTCCTGCACTTTTTCAATAACATCTTTTACTTTGCTGCAGGGTTCTTGAGCCATAACCTGCTCGACCCACTGTTTGACCTGTTCCACAGCAGGCTCGGCTTCCGGGTTCCAACCCCGTTGTCTGGCTCCCGGCTCGGAAACAATTTTCCAGCCTTTTTCGGCCAGGTTTAAATCCAGTGGCAGTCCACCGGTTTCTCGGCTGTAGAAATGTTCCGGCTTGGTGGATTCGGCGGTTTCCATTCGATAGACGCACCACTGGCCTTTTTCCACACCACTGCGAATAATTTGTTCAAGGACGCGGGGGTTATCGAGTATGGGCCAACGGCGATTTTGATTGAACTGATTCTTAATCTGTTCCAGCGAGGGAGTTTGCCCGATGCTGTTAAAAAACAGCTGCCCTAATTGCAATAGCATGGCCTGAGTACTCGCCGCATCGCTTGAAATTAGTTTACCTTCCTCAGTCAGTACACGGCGAATTTCTTCGTCAACCGAGGCGCCGCCTTCGCCCCCTGCTTGTTTGATGCTTTTTTGCGAAACCTGTCCTGAAGCGCCCGAGAAAAGGATGCTGTCGTAGGCTTGAGCTATCGACGTTAACAACGCCTGCTCTCGCTCTCTTAGCTTGGCGGTAAAACCGCTGTCTTGCAGCTTGTTCGCTGACATGCCGTAATCTTCCGGCTTATTTTGCAGACGACGCATCGCAATGACGGTTCTGGCCAAATCATTTAAACGTTCTTTGCGGTACAAAGATTTCTTGACGCGATCTTCACTCCAGGTATCGCCGGCAATGTGTACGGTTTCCGGCACCAACAAGAACACATTGTTTTGTTCCAGGCGCGGCTGGCCGTTCCCTGAAGATGTAATCATCTCCGTTGGATCAATTTTATGGGTATCCAGGCGAATAATCGCCAATACCGGCCGGCCGGTTCGATCAGGTATGTTTTCGGGTGCCGATACATCTTGTGCAACCTGAAAGGTCGGGCTGTTATGGCTGACAACTTTACGAGCGACAACGGTTAACTGTTCGTTGACGTCGTCCGGATGGAGCCCTTGCTTGATCGTCGAAACGATACGCGCTTCGGTTGGGTCGGTATGTGCGTAGTAACGGCCATCTCGCGTACGAAGGTAGTAGGCCTCGTTCGCGATCGCCTTTAAGGCAGTTTCTACTTGCGAGGGCGGCATATTAGGCATTGCCACTTCAAGCAATGCATCAGCGAAAGTAATCCCAAATACGTTTGAGGACAGACCTTCTCCCCGGCCAACCAAACTGTGCAAGAAGACGGTTTTCCAAGTCCACTCAAATAATGGCAGACCTTGCGGGTGCGGATTGGAACGATCCAGCTTTTGCGCAACGGATATGCCCATTTCAAGATTATTCGTGTCTGCGCCGCCGACATCGGCATTAAGAACGGTGATAAGATCATTAGCGCCGGTTCGCCCAATCAACTCGTCGGCCAAATCCGGATTAGCCATATTCAGGTGGCTGGTATGAATCAACTGAATATCCATACGTTGTTGCCAGATGGTTCGAATGGCCATGGCGAGCACACGCAAAACGCCTCGTGTACCCTGAAAACTTTCAGATGCTGCCAATTTGTTGGTCAAATAGGCAATGAAGCTTGGATGGAAGGGATAGTTGGCCGAAATGGATTTTTTGTAATCGTCACGGCTGGCTGAATCGGGTAGTTGTGCGCCGCTACGCTGGTACATTTCCATGTAGGCAGCAGCTGTTACTTCTGCTTCCGATCCATTGATTGATGTGAACAAACGGCGAGCCAATACGCGCGAAATTTCTGTTGGTCTGACCGGTACTGTTGTGGTGGCATCACGCTTCACCACACTCATAATACTTTGGCTGGCACGTTGTGCCAGTGCTGCCGCTTCTTCTTCGTCTACTTCGCGACCCAGGGTTGAGGACAAAACCCCTTGTAACATGCCAGTTTGGCCTTGAAAGGCATCGCTTTGGCTGGCTAAGGTCATCACCACGCTGACGCCGTTATGGGTTCTGGCATATCCCAGCAGGGCCATTAAAAACGCGCTGATTTGTTCCCCGCCGCCAATGTGGGCTGCTTCATAGCGGGTTGCGTACTGGGCAAGCTCATCCAACATAATGAGAACTTTGCGGCCTTCGAACATGCGTTCAAGAAAATATTGTCCAGGGAACGCGTTAGAGGTGGCTTCTTTCAGGTGATCCTTGTAAAAGCTTTCTCCTCCAAGCTTGATCGCCATCTCACCCCAAAGCGTATAGGCGAGCACTTTGTCGCCGCTCGGTGCAATGACCGGCATTTCATCACAAGCAATTGCAACAACATTCACGCTTCCCGCCGGTTGTAAGACACTGCTATCGACTACATCTGCAGCAGCTGCAGCAATTTCTAAGCCCCGGTAACCGAGATGGGTTAATGCTATTAGCGTGTGCGTTTTACCGCCACCAAAGGCTGTTTCGAGACGATGAATAGCAGGTTTACTATTGTCTCCGTTCAATCTACCCATAACATCGCGGACTACCCTGCGTAAGCCTTCTGTTGGGAAAGTGGCTTCCCGAAAGAAGGCCTCGGCATCAGTATAAATCGAATCTATTGCACTTCCTTGTCCCGAATAGGCAGATGCGACCTGACTGATGGAGGCAGTAAAAATTTCAGGATTAAATGAGCCTTCTATGATGTCTTTTCTTGGCTCACATGTTTTCAAAATTGACTGCATTTCTGTCTCCGTCAGTGTTAATCGTTTAAGTCTTGGTAACCTGGGGCTATGGCTAAATTCTCTACTCCATACAGTGTTTGTGTGTTCTTAAGCCATAAGTGGAATTCTGAGCCAGAAAGTGTATGTTGCTGAGAGCAATCAACATTCCAGTGCCTGAGAATATAGCCTGCCAGAGAGGCTCGAACTTGGATTTTGAGTACGCCGCTTTTCATACCGTACTCCATTTCAATCGTTTGCGGGTGCTCAATGCCGGGGTGAGGAACGATATGCATTTCAACAATACGGTTCCACTGAATATCAGCCTCCCGAGTTTGTTCGGCAGGAATATCACCTTCGAGCAGCCTAGGCTTTGCTATGCGGTTAATAACGAAATCGGAAAAGTGCTTATGCTTGCGGTCATAGGCACGAACATGCCAGCGTAAGCCGTTATCGACTAATGCGAACGGTACAATTTCGCGTGTGGTTAATCCACTAGAAAGCGATCGGTAGTCTATCTTCAATGCTTTCTTTTGATGTATCGCTTTCGTCACCGCGGCCAGTGTATCCAGATTGGGAAAATTCAGTTGCGTAGGCGCCTCTGCAGTTACAAGCGCATCACTCACTCCAATATGGTCGTCACCAAGACCATGACAAAGTGCCGAAAGAGCCTGGCTCCCCGGATATTCAAATACAGGTTTAAAGGAGTCCGTCTGAATATATGATTTAGCTTTGGTATCGTAAATCAGGTTTCTTGGAGCAACATTTCTATATAAAGAAATATCTCGCGTGGCTGCGGCAGCCTTGATACCAAAACGAGAGACGAGATCATTTCTGTTAACGGCGCCAAGAAATCTTAGTTTGAAGTCTATATGAAATAGTCGTTCCTGCTGCGCTTGACTAACGCCTTCCATTGGTTGATACATTGATTCGTTTACCCCGGAGCGGCCTAGTTTGTAACCAGTATGATTACATTGAGAATAGCAGGGAATGATAATATCGAAAGGTCATATATGTCAATTATAGCTATTGATATAATCAATTTAATGATGATACCAGCTATAGCACACACTCACGCAAGCATCAAATTCTTACTTCTAAAAATTATTAATTGTTTAATATCAATAACTTAATATGTCTTCCGTTTTTCAGCATAGAAGAGCAAGAGAACAAGGAATCTCAATCCAAAGTTTACCCACCATTTTTTCATTCAAATCATCAGTAACCAGTGTTAAAACATGGGATATTCGAGTTTAAGGCCTTAAGTAAAATGTTGACGATCTATAACCCGGCAAGAACAATTGGAACATCGGCTAATCAAATAGCTTGCAATTTCAAAAGAACATGGACAATGACTAAAAAATTACTTTAAAACCACAATCAAAACAAAGTCCAATGTATAAACATAATTCTGGCCAATTAACATTTTCCCCATCCGATCTCGTCCTTGCCATGCGGTCTCCCTTCGCATCGTGGATGGAGCGCTTGGCCATTGAATCGCCAGCCATGATCGCCGGCATAGAGAAGGATCACGACCCCATGATGGCCCTGCTTGCCGCCAAGGGTAATACCCATGAATCGAATTTTCTCAAATCCCTTCAGGATAAACACGGCGCCGAGGCTATTGCGATCATCAACAGCAAATTGCATGGTGACAGAGCGACCGAAACCCTTCAATACATGGAGGCCGGGTACCCGTTCATCTATCAAGCCTATTTGTCGCGAGACGGCTTTGCCGGCAGCGCTGACTTTCTGCTCAAGGTTGAAGGAAAATCCAATTTAGGCGATTACCATTACGAAGCCTGGGACACCAAACTCTCTCAAACTACACGCCCGTATTTTCTGATCCAGCTTTGTTGCTACAGCTGGATGCTGGAATCGATTCAAGGCATCATCCCCAACGAAGCCGCGATAGTCTTGGGCGATTGGACTGAAGATCGTTTTCGTATCGCCCGTTATTACAGCTTTTTCGACCGCTTGAAACGCGACTTTCTGAATGCGCAATACGCATTCACCGCCGATTTCGCCTACATGCCCGATCCGGCCTACTACAGTGATTATGGTGCCTGGGCGTCTTTCGCCAAGGACTGGATCGAGAGAACCGATAGCCTTGCCCAAATCGCCGGCATCCGCAAAAGCCATATCCGCAAACTCCGTGCGGCCGGCATTGAAACCATGATGGAATTCGCCGTTAACGGCATCCAACCGGTCAAAGGCATTCCTAATGCGACACTGGCCAAACTGAAAGCGCAGGCCGAAATTCAACATAAATCCCGAGGGCTTGAAAAACCGCTATTCAAAATCCTCCAGAACGAGAACGGCAAGGGATTGTCCGCGTTGCCGCCGGCGTCTGCTTTGGACGTATTTTTCGACATTGAGGGACATCCGCTGTATGACGGTGGTTTGGAATACCTTTGGGGCTGCAGTTACCGCTGCCCTGATGCCGCGCAAGGGAAACTCTATGCCTTCAAGGATTGGTGGGCGCATACGCCCGTACAAGAAAAAGCCGCCTTCGAAGGGTTCATCGACTGGATCTATGATCGATGGAAGCGCGACAACACCCTGCATGTCTACCACTATGCCAATTACGAAGTGGCCGCCATGCGCAAACTCTCTACCCGGTATGAAACCCGAATCAAAGAGGTTGCCGAAATGTTGGCCAACGGCGTTTTCATCGACCTGTATAAGATCGTACTGAATGGCGTTCTCATTGGCGAGCCTCGTTACAGCATCAAAAACGTCGAACACCTGTTCAGAAGCAAACGTATCACGCAAGTTGCCAATGGCGGTGATTCAGTCATTGCTTACGAGCTATGGCGTGAACTAGGCGGTGTTGCCCGCTGGTGTGACAATGCCAACGGCTATCAATCTTGGCTTGCCGATCCGGCCGCTTTTGATTGGGCGCAATGGCCCGAATTGAAGGACATTCGCGATTACAACATCGATGACTGTGAAAGCACACTGGAGCTGGTCGACTGGCTGCGTGAACAACAATCCATCGCCGGCATCGACTATAAAACTAAAGCGGAACCGGATGACGCCATCCAGGAAAAAACAGCCCGGCAAATTCAAGCCGCCGACAAGAAACAGGCGCTGCGCGATTGGCAGCAACGCCTTGCTGAAAGGTTTGAATCTGCAGAATCTTTCAAAAACGATCCCATTGCCCAATTGGTCATGGAACTGATTGGATTCCACAACCGGGAACGCAAACCCAAAATATGGGCTTATTTCGAGCGTCTGGAAAAACCCGAAGAGGAATTGTTTGACGATGATACCTGTATCCATGACGCCCGCATAGTCGAGCAGCTGCCATCGGATGACGGCGTTCTTTTCCGCTGCGAATTCGACATCAAGCAACCCGTCAGAAAAGATAAGTTTGCCACCGGAACCATCAGAGGCACTGACATTCGGGTAAAAGGTGTATGTTTTCCGGAATCCGAAACGGACGCACTTATTGAATTCATCGCTGATCCGGAACAAATATCAAAGCTTGGCACCGATCGCATGACCTTGTTCGCTGACGAGCCATTTATCAACACCGAGACTTTGGAAACACGGCTATGCGAAGTAGCGGAAGCCTTGTTCGACGGCCTACTGCCAGGCGCAATTCAATCGATACTGAATCGAGCAAAGCCGATTTTCAACACGGATGCTGACCACACTTGTAATTACTTGCCGATTACTCGCTCAAGATTCCCCGAAGACGACCGCTATTTGGAAGCCATCATTTCGGCAGTCGCGGCCATGGATAACAGTACGCTGTGCATCCAAGGACCGCCAGGTGCCGGCAAAACGTTTACCGCCAAGCACATCATCATTTCTTTGGTGAAAGCAGGAAAACGTGTTGGCGTCATGAGTAATAGCCATGCGGCAATCCTGAATCTCTTGGACGCTTTGCATGAACCTATCGAGCACGCAAGAATTGCCAAAGTCGGTGGTTTTGGCTCCAAACAGGATGCGTTCAAGGAAAGATATTCTGAAGAAGATTTCCCGAATTACGTGTACCGGACTTCCATGAAGTTCACCAATCGCGATCCTTATCATTCTTTTTCGGTGGTCGGCGCCACCGCCTATGCCTTTGCATCCAGTACCGCTTTTGAATCCCCGTTGGATTATCTTTTTGTGGATGAAGCCTCTCAGGTGGCTTTGGCCAATTTGATTGCTGTGGCCGGATGCGCCAGAAATATCGTTCTGATGGGCGACCAAATGCAATTGGAACAGCCGATTCAAGGAAGTCATCCCGGGAACTCAGGATTGTCAGCATTGGATTATATGCTTGGCGGGCACTGCGTTATTCCTGAAGATATGGGCATTTTCCTGGAAAGGACGTATCGGATGCATCCGGCTGTGTGCCTCCCATTATCCGAGGTGGTTTATGAAGGTAAACTCAAGGCCGCCAAAAACAATGACCGCCAACGCATTTCGGTACCCGATTCCAAATTGATCAAGCAGGCCCACGGAGTCATGGTGGTCAACGTAGATCATGATGGCAACCTGCAAAGCAGCGAAGAAGAAGTTGATGTCATTCAGCGAATCATCAAAGACCTAAAAACGGGACACTGTACCTCTAAAAATGGCGATTCCCGGGCCATCGCCGATGGTGATATCCTGATTGTGTCGCCTTACAACATGCAGGTGAATTTGCTGAAAGATCGTTTGGGCGACCAAATCGCCATTGGCACCATTGATAAATTCCAAGGTCAGGAAGCGCCTGTAGTGATCATTTCCATGGCCGTCAGTGATGTTGAGGAAAGCAGTCGAGGCCTTGATTTCCTGTTCGATATCAACCGTCTAAATGTCGCTGTTTCGCGTGCCCAGGCTTTGGCCATCATCGTAGCCAATCCGGGCTTGGATCGTTGCCGGGTTTCATCGCTTGAGCAAATGGAAAAGGCGAGCTTTTATTCGAGGCTGGTGTCGTGATGGCCACAGTTCCAATTTGCGCCGGGTGCAACCATAACTGGTACTCTTCACCGGGCGGGTGTTTGGGAAAGCCATACCTGCATTGTCGATGTCTGCATTTTCAGCAAGACATGCCAACTCTCGTAGAGAAATTCGTTGGTTGTGACGGCACCAAAAGTCCGCGCTGGATTCGTAGGCAAGTGCCAGCGGATTGTCCGACGTTTGCAGGGAGGTAGAAATAATGTCCACGATCCCATCACCTTGGGCAAATCTGTTATTGACCGCAGGCAAGCCTGGAGTTCTTGTTGCTATGGCAGTTATCGAACGAAATTTGGATGAATTTTCCAGACAATCAGTAATTTTGCCGACTGCTGATCACCGGTATAATGCGTTCTCGCTCAATCCGGAAAATGTGAAATGCGTGATTGTTGGCCAAGATCCCTATCACGGCATTGCCAAAATCCGCCTTGAATCCGGAGAAACAGAGTCGGTACCGGAAGCAATGGGGCTTAGCTTTTCGGTACCCAAGGGCGTAAAAATTCCCCCTTCCTTGCGCAATATTTTCAAAGAACTGAACGAAGACATTGGTTGCCCGGTGCCGGATCATGGCAACTTAACTGCTTGGACCGATCAAGGGGTTTTACTTTTAAATCGAATGCTCAGCGTCGAGAAAGACAAACCAGGCTCACATAGCAAGCTCGGCTGGCAACCGATAACAGAAGCATTAGTATCGACTCTGTCCGAACAGCATCCTGGCATTGTATTCATTCTTTGGGGAAATCATGCCAAATCGATTCGACCGTTTATCGCGGATAATGGACATACCATCATCGAATCGAGCCATCCATCGCCGATCGGCGGATCATGCAACAAAGGCTTTTTCGGTTCGAGGCCGTTTAGCCGTACAAATGAAGCTTTAGCAAACCTTGGAAAACAAACAATCGATTGGAGTCTGTCGTGAATTACTATTTTGAAGCATTCAGAAAATACGCTGTATTCAATGGACGGGCTACCCGTAGAGAATACTGGTACTTCACGCTCGTCAATATCCTCGCTGTCTTGGGAGTTGGCCTAATTGATCAGTTCATGGGGACTTTTAACTTCGCTGTTGGCTACGGACCTTTAAGCGCGATTTATACCCTAACGATGATTCTCCCTGGTTTGGGGGTTTCGATAAGACGCTTGCATGACACGGGGCGTTCTGGATGGTGGTTCCTTATTACAATCATTCCTGTCATTGGGCTCTTGGTGTTTTTGTATTTTGCTTTGCTCGATAGCGATCCAGATTCAAACGATTACGGTGTCTCCACAAAATACAAATACACTCTGCAAAATATTCCTCACTGATCATGCAGGTCAAACCGTGATCGAGCTGTTTTTCTTCGAAAGCGAAGCCGAAGCCATGGCAACTGCTCATACACTAGAAAAACTTGGCGGACGTGCAAAGAAATTGTTGGCTGAATGCATCGAGCGACAAATCGTCACCAGAAAATCCGTTTCGGAAGCAGCCAAAGCATTGGAAGCCGAGGGGTTCATTTTTATCAATGAATCCGATGACTTGTTCGACAAATCGGTCGAAATGAAACCATCTCTTTGGGGTGAAGAAGCTATGGAAATGCTTGAATTTCTCACCCAGCGTTAATTTTTTCCGCTCAGCATGTGCACACAACGCGGAAGTGGTGCTATGATTTTTGAAAAATGTACAAATTTCAAAATACAATAGCTCATGCATTTAATAAAAGAAACTCGTGGCGGAGCAAGACTAAACGCCGGCCGTAAAAAAGGATCATCCGCGTACGGTGAAAGCACTATAGCCGTTCGTATTCCCGAAAGTCTGGTACCGACAGTTAAAAATCTGCTCGGCAAGCGTAAACGGCAACTTGAGATTTTAGCCAGCAATTCGACCGCCATTCTTTTCCCTGCTAAAGCGCCGCCCCACATTTCAATACCGCTTTTCATCGGCAAAGTGCCCGCCGGTTTTCCATCGCCCGCCGACGATTACGTTGAGAAAACGCTGGATTTAAACGAATTATGCATAAAACAGCCTGCGGCAACATATTTTGTTCGTGCTGAAGGTGAATCGATGCTCGATGCTGGCATTCACCCCAACGATATTCTTGTTGTCGATCGCTCTATTGAGCCGGTACCGGGGAAAATTGTCGTATGCGCACTGAACGGTGAATTGACTGTAAAGCGCCTGGATTACGAAAACGAGAGATGGAAGCTGAAAGCGGAGAATCCCAATTACCCTGATATCGAACTCCATGAAGAGATCGATTTGGTCGTCTGGGGCGTAGTGACCAATGTCATTCATGCCGTATGATGCAGCCGCTTTTAGCCTTGTGCGATTGTAACAATTTCGTGCGACATGAAGTCGTTTAAACAACTGTTTTCAATTGACATTGAGTCAGTTAGAAAACCTATCGTTCCCTCGATAGTAGTCTACCGGCACATGCGATTTCAGTAATGAGAAGGTGTGAAGCTGCCGGGACAATGTAATCCATCCGTTTAATCGGGGAAGTCTGACCCGTGAGGGAAAGACGGGACTGCCAGTGTTAAGGCGGTGGGATGCTAGGCTTGAATGGTATGGTCAACATAAGTGAATAGTCGATAAACCTCGTTATGCAGAAACAGCCAAAGACACTGGCAGGCTGTAACCAAAATGGTAAGTGGTCGGTTGAACTGGTGAAATTTCAGTTCACAGGGACAAAGCACCACCGGGGGAAAGACTAAGTCTAACCCATTCAGTTGCTTATTCGAAACATGGGAACCCCGTTCCTTCGCCAGCAATGGCAAGCTAACCGTGAGGAAAGCCGATGGAGGGCGGGAATAGGATAGCGGAAAAAGCGAATGCCATTTTGTAATGAAATTGATAGAAATTGAGTCGCAAGACAACATTATTTCAACTGGTAACGGTGCTGACGTCTGCTGGGTCTCTCTTGATAAGAGAGCTTGATAAACTCCGAATGGGGAAAGCAAATGAGCGTTCAGGTAATCAATGTAACGTATGCGTCTCCAGACTGCCCTGAAAGTTGGCACGATGTAAATTGGCGCCAATGCGATAAAGCAGTCAGGAAGATGCAAGCGCGTATTGTCAAGGCAACACAAGAAGGCCGCTGGCGTAAGGTGAAAGCCTTGCAATGGCTGCTAACTCACTCTCGCAGTGCGAAAGCATTGGCGGTTAAAAGAGTGACTGAAAATCAAGGCAAAAGAACTGCCGGTGTAGACGGGAAAACCTGGGGTACACCGGAAGCCAAATTGAATGCGATGTTATCGCTTAAAAGGTGTGGCTATAAACCAAGCCCATTAAAACGAGTATACATTCCCAAAACAAATGGAAAGCAACGTCCGCTTGGCATACCGACGATGAAAGATAGAGCAATGCAGGCGTTACACCTGTTAGCACTTGAACCCGTCGCGGAAACAGTAGCCGATGGAAATTCCTATGGATTTCGCTCGGAAAGATCCACGGCAGATGCCCAAGAACATTGCTTTAATTCATTAGCCAAGAGGGATTCCGCACACTGGATACTGGAAGGCGACATCAGGGGATGTTTTGATAACATATGCCACGACTGGATGCTAGACCACATTGAGATAGACAAGGTAATACTCCAGAAATGGTTAAAAGCAGGATTTGTCTATAAGAAACAACTCTTCCCAACAGAAGCAGGTACTCCGCAAGGGGGAATTATTTCGCCAACGTTGGCAAATAGAACACTCGATGGGTTACAAGCTGCCCTTAGCAACAGGTTCCTCAAAATCAAGCGCAACGGAAAAACTTATAATCCTAAAGTGAATTTGGTTAGATATGCTGACGATTTTATCATCACTGGTGCATCGAAAGAACTGCTGGAAAATGAAGTAAAACCGCTAGTCATGGAATTTATGGCAGAAAGAGGTTTAACACTTTCACCCGAAAAGACCAGGATTACTCATATTGAAGAAGGGTTTGATTTTCTCGGATGGAATATACGCAAGTATAACGGCAAGCTACTAATTAAGCCGTCAAAGAAGAATGTGCAAGCATTTCTTCAAAACATCAGAGAAACCGTGAAGGCTAATAAACAGGCGAGACAGGCGAATTTGATAAAAATTCTAAACCCCAAGATTAAGGGGTGGGCGAATTATCATAAATCCAGTGTCGCTAAAGCAACTTTCGCGAGAGTAGACAAGGAGATTTGGCAAACTTTATGGCAATGGACAAACCGCCGACATCCCAACAAAAGTAAACGCTGGATTAAAGCCAAATACTTTAAATCAGTGAATAACCGTAATTGGGTGTTTTCGGCAAAGGAAATTACACCAGACGGGAATCCGGTAGAAGTAACATTGGTAAAATCTAGTGATACGGCTATTCGGAGACATGTCAAAATCAGAAGTACAGCAAATCCATTTGACCCAAATGATGAAATTTACTTTGAAAATCGCTTAGATTGGAAAATGAAAGCATCGCTAAAAGGGAAAAACAAACTTGCACGGCTTTGGGTGAGTCAGGAAATGCGTTGTCCCCTATGCAACCAGTTAATAGATGAAAAGGGTAAATGGAATATCCATTACATTCATTTAAGAACCGATGGTGGAAGTGACAACGTGTCAAACCTGATAATGGTGCATCCAGATTGTCATAAGCAGATACATAGCCTGAATTTGAAAGTGGTGAAACCGGTTCCGAAAGGAGCTTAGTAGAGGCTTGAGCCGTATGAAGGGAAACTTTCACGTACGGTTCTTAGGGGAGGGAAAGGCAGCAATGCCTTTTCCTTACCCGACTATGTCAGTTGCGAGTGCGTATTCCGCCCGGATTTATGGGGGAAGCCGGTAGGCGTACTCAGCAATAACGATGGCTGCTTTATCTCTAGAAACAAGGCCTTAAAATCCCTCGGTGTCAAAATGGGTGTGCCGCTGTTTCAAGTGGCTGACTTGGTTAAAAAACATGATGTCCATTTGTTTTCTTCAAACTTCGCGTTATATGCCGACATGTCATCCAGAGTGATGTCATTGCTCGAGACATTTTCACCAAGCACCGAAATTTATTCGATTGACGAGGCCTTCTTGGATTTGACTGGAATTTGTCAACAAGACGCTATCGGTTATGGCCTCTCTATTAAACAATCGATTCAGAAAAATACCGGTATTCCGGTTTGCGTCGGCATGGGGCCGACTAAAACGTTGGCAAAACTGGCAAATCTTGCCGCTAAAAAATGGCCTAAGACCCACGGTGTTGTGGATTTGTCCTGCCCTCAACGGCGGGAGCGGTTAATGCGCCTTTTGCCGGTCAATGAAGTCTGGGGTATTGGTTCAAGACTGAGCCAACAGCTCTCGCAACTCGGGATTGACACCGTCTGGGCTTTGGCGCAGCAACCCGTCCAACGAATGCAAGCGCAATTCAGTGTCGTTTTGGCCAGAACGATCATGGAACTCAATGGCATCTGCTGTCTGGAGCTTACTGAAATAGCGCCGGCCAAACAAGAAATCCTGTGTTCCCGAAGTTTTAAGCGGCCTTTGGATAATTTAGAGGAATTATCCGAAGCTTTAGCCGAGTTCTGCAGCCGGGCGGCGGAAAAGCTCAGAGCCCAGGATTCGATGGCAGACCGTTTAACCGTATTTATCAGGACTAACCCGTTTAATCCCCAAGAACCGCAATATCAACGTTCAGCAACTTTGAGATTGGCAATAGGCACGCAAGATACACGCAGGTTAATTAATGCTGCCAAGCAGTTATTGCAGGGTATTTATAAGGAGGGTTACCGTTACCAGAAATGTGGTATCCAATTAAGTGGCCTTTACCCCAATAGCATGCCTGGTCAAACGGATTTGTTTGCCAGCCCAAAATCTTCAAAGGAGCGAGAGTTAATGGCCTGCTTCGATAAGATCAACCATCGGTTTCCAAAATCCGTTTCCATAGCCGCCACAGGGCTAAACAAAAGCTGGCAGTTCCAGCCCGAACGCATGTCAAAACGCTATACAACCCATTGGGATGAGTTGGCGGTTGTAAAATGTAGCTAGGCGATTATCACGAAGTGTCAGTAAAATAAGTCACCGTTATGCGCCACGGTCAGCGGGCCACACTTCATCTGATGTGTTTGCAGGATTGGTAGTGGAAGGCAAGCAACGACCCTTTGACGTCTATCGCCTGACGTGATTCAATGACGACAATTGGATCATTACCAGTCATAAATTTTCGTCACCGATAATATAAAGAAGGGGAAATCATATGCTGATCAATAACTATATCGCAGACAAATTTTTTTCTAGTACATGTACAGAAGCTTTCTAATAACTAGATGGTTCCGCTTCGCGGACCCGCTAGATGAGGAAATGAGAAAGTATTTCTGGTGATTTTTATGGGTGACACAAACGATAATTTTTCTGCGGGCGAACAGGCTCTCGGCTATCTCTACCAAGTCCGTTATGCCCTTTTGCAAATGATCACATTGCCGGAAGATACGGCCTGTTTTATTGAACGAGACGATGACATTGATTTCACAGATCCTGTAGAGGGGCAAATTCTCGCCTCCCTCAAGCACAAGGCCCCTAGCGACCGCCTGACGGACCTGAGTCCCGACTTCTGGAAATCAGTACGGATCTGGCTCACCCGCTTCAAGGCGAGAAAGTATGCCTGCGAAAAGCTCACCTTTTTCCTCTTCACAACCGGAACCGTTGCGGAGGGGGCGTTTCTGGAACATTTCCTCCCAGGTAAAAGCAAGCCTGATGACATTGCCGCCAAGGCCGATGCCATCCTAGGAACAACCACCTCAAAAACTATCCTAAAAACAAAAGACCTGTTCAACGAACTCAACGCCGAAGAAAAAAATGACTTTCTGTCTCGCATAACACTTTTCGACAATCAGATCCGTATCGAGAAAATTCCATTTTCCGTCATGGACCGTATGCGAACGATCCCCTCCTCATTCCGCTCCCCTGTCTACGAACGTCTCGAAGGTTGGTGGGTAAACGTCGCCATCGATCTCATGACTGGCAAGCGAGCCGAACCCGCCTATGGCCGTGAAGTTTCCGAGATGCTTGCAGCCATTGCGGATCAATTCAAATCGGACAACCTGCCCATCGACTTTTTCGGTAAGGAGCCTCCAGAGGGGGTGAATCCCGAAGCGGACGACCGCATGTTCGTTACGCAGTTACGAGCTCTAGGCCTGAAAACGGACCGGATTCGGCGGGCCATCCTCGACTATTACCGGGCCTTCGAACAACGCGCCTCCTGGGCCAGGGAGCAGCTGACTCTGAACGGAGAAGTTGAGCAATATGACGACCGGCTGGTGGATGAATGGGACCGTTATCGGGTGATCCTCTGCGAAAGCCTAGACAATAACAGTCCTGAAGATGATCTGACCGCCACGGGACGAGAATTGCTCCACTGGGTAGAGACGAACGACGGACCTCGGTTTCGGATCAGGCGAGAGGTTTCCGAGGCTTACGTGATGATCGGCAGTTACCACATGCTGGCCAATGAAGCGCCGATACCGCGCGTGCATTGGCACCCCCGGTTCATGCAGCGGTTGCAGGAAATCGTTGGAGAGGGGCAGTCATGAAGGCCTGGACAGAGAGACCACGAGAGATCAGGAACCTCTTTAACCCTGCATTCTGCGGCGTAGTGCTGCTTCGTGGCTTGATGAGCTTTAAGGACGCCCAACAGGAGGGGATGCCGTTTTCGCTCTCCTTGCTGGTGCTGCCGCTCAGTCTCCACAAGGCCAGTCGAGAGGCAATAATCCGAGGGAATCGCAGCTACCTTACCAAAATTGTGGACGAGAGTCCGGAATTGCTGGTCGGCCTGCCGGAGCGGGCCAGGAGCATGCTCCCTTATTCCTTCGAGGCATTCGGACTGCTCATGCAGCAGGAGGCAATCAGTGTCAGCACCGATGGAAGGATCTCGGCAACGCACGGCTGCCTTCGCAAGCAGCTCTTCGGGACCGTCGAATCGCAAGCCTGTCAGCAGGCCGCGCAGATTCTCGGCAGGAAGTTCGCAGCTATCGGCGACCGCGTGACTATTTACACCACGTTTGGGCTCCGTCCATGAAAATCATCGCCATCATTCTCTACAGCCACACCGGTAGCAAGCGAGTTCTTCCCTTCAATCCCGAAGGGCTGAATATCATCACCGGCCGGTCATCCACCGGGAAATCAGCCCTGTCTGATATCGTGGAATACTGCATGGGGCGGAGCACCTTCAATGTGCCAGAAGGAGTCATTCGTGATAAGGTTTCCTGGTATGGCGTAATCTACCAGTTTTCCAGCGAACAGGTTCTCATTGCCAAACCTACGCCCGGTCCAGGCAATTCCAGTTGCTCCAAAGCCATGATCAGGAGGGGAGCAGCACTGGCAGCGCCGGAGTTTTCCGAACTCGCCCCAAACTCCGATGACAATACAGTCGTATCACTACTCAGCAATCTCATCGGTATTCCGGAAAACCAGACCGACGTTGCTAGGCACCAAAGCAGAGCCAGTTACAGGACCACCATCAAGCATACTTATTTTTACCTCTTCCAGAAGATCGGCATCATCTCCAGCAAGGAGCAGCTCCTTTACCGGCAGAACGAAGATCATATACCGCAGACGATCAAGGATACGTTCCCGATACTGCTGGGAGTCGCCCCACAGGACCGGCTCGAAATCGAATCAAAATTACGTGAGGCCCGCCGAGAGCTGCGTATTCTGGAAAAAGCGATTGCTGACACCATGCAGTCCCGCCGGCAACTGAATACCAATGGGTTAGGCCTGCTGTCCGAAGCTCGGCAGTTGGGCATTGTCAAAACAGACCGTGCCCCGGAAACCACGGAAGAAATACTCGGTCTACTTAAAGATGCTGCCAGATGGCAACCAGCCAGCGTGCCGGATGAGGATACCAGCCGAATTGCAGTGCTCGATAACGAACTCGCCACACTCCGAGCCGAGCGGAAGTCCTTAAATCAGCGTCTGGAAGCGGCACGGCTCTTTGCGGAAAAGGGAAACGGTTTCAACCGAGAGGCCGGCGAACAGAAAGATCGTCTGGCATCCATCAATGCCCTGCCACGTAATTCTCAAACCGGAGCATGGCAGTGGCCGTTTGCCGAAGAAAACCTGGGGATGGACACGCCAATCGCAAAGGCGCTCCTGGCTGAACTTCACTCCCTTAATAATGAAATGGCACTAGTGACGGGAGAGAGACCCCAGTTGCAGATTTTCATAAATGAACTTGAATCGGATATTGCAGAAACTAACCGATTGATCAAGAATAAGGAACAGGAGCTTGCGTCGGCCATTGCCGCCAATGAGGCCATCGCCCGACTTGGCAACCTGAATAACGCCGCCGCGAAGGTTGTCGGCAGGATCAGTTATTTTCTCGATACCTTCAGCCCGGAAGCTGATGTTTCGGAATCGGAGAAGCGAAAGAGGTCGCTACAACGACGCATCGAAGAGCTGGAAAAACAGTCGGGTGCCGATGACAGCAAGGAGCGACTGGCCTCAATCCTGAACATCATCTCCAGTAAAATCGGCGGCTATGCGAAGGAATTACGGGCTGAGTTTTCCGAGTATAACTTCCGTCTCGACCTAGCCAATCTTACCGTGGTGGTGGATCGTCCAGACCGGCCCATCCCAATGTACAGGACCGGCGGTGGAGCCAATCATCTCGCCTATCACCTCGGGGCGCTGTTATCACTCCACCAGTTTGCAGCAGCCAATGGGCGCCCCATACCGCAATTCCTGTTCCTGGATCAGCCGACACAGGTCTATTTCCCATCGGAAACGGTCTATAAAGAAGCAGATGGTTCTTTTGAGCGGACAGAAGCTGACTCTGATGTTGAGCGGGTCAGGACGCTGTTTGCGCTGCTGTACCGTTTTGTTACAGAGCTTTGTCCGGGATTCCAGATTATTGTCACCGAGCATGCCAACCTGCGCGAGGAGTGGTTCCAGCAGGCGTTGGTGGAACAGCCGTGGACAAAGCCTCCGGCCTTGGTGCCAGAGGAGTGGCCAACAACTCTTTGATACTCGTAGTTCGAAAGTCATCAAGAAATGGAATATTAATAAATACGAAAATGAGGCAACTTCTAGGAAATTAAATTAATTCCAACCATAAAATGCACTGGACTAAACCGGTGATTTTCTTTCGCGCTAAACGAGCAATTTCCGACGTAACCGGCCATTCAGAAATTCATCTTGATAGGCGACTTTTGGCCGTTATGCATAGCTATGCATAACGGCCATTATGTGAAGTTTCCTTTTATGTATAGCGGTATTGCCGCTAGCGAGATGCGGCCTTAGATAGAAGCCTCTTTTATGGCCACGAGCTTCGCATAATTTCTCTGATTTCAAAATAGATAACAGAAACTCGCAAGCGCAATACAGACGCAAAATATCACTTGAACTCATGAAAACTATCCAGTTTCCCAGTACTTCACACCAACAAATCAGCTATGAGGGCGTTGTAGCTTCAAATTAGCCAGCGATTGACAGCCGGAGAAGGTGTTTTTGTTGAGTAAACGACTGATTTTAGGAGTTGACTAAGGAAATTCCACTCCTGACAACTGCAGAATTTATGTTCAGCTTTTCAAAGATGAGAGTTTGCTCAAGTCAATAAATACCGGCTTTTCCCCCATTTACATTCAAGGTACTATGCATAAAAGGAAACTTCACATAATGGCCGTACTTTGCCATTCAAACATCAGGGATTCATCACGGCCACCGCCGCAAAATTTTTTATTAATTGTGACACCCGACGGCTCATAAAAAAAAGCTTGCTTTTTAATTCCACATAAACCCCGACATGTCGGCAAGGGTAATGTCCACCTTGGAAAAGTTCACGCCCAGCATCGAAATCTACTCCATCGACGAAGCTTTCCTTGATCTAACCGGTGTTTATCCTTGCGGCCAAGACCCGATTGCCTACGCTCAGCGTATCAAAAAAACAGTCTTTCGTTCGACCGGGATTCCCATATGCGTGGGAATGGGGCCGACTAAAACGCTCGCCAAATTAGCAAATTTTGCCGCCAAGAAATGGAAAAAGACTGGTGGCGTACTCGATCTGTCCGACCCGCAGCGGCGGGAAAGACTGATGAAGATCATACCGGTCGGCGAGGTATGGGGCATTGGTTCACGTACCAGCGCCAAGTTGAATCACCTAGGAACACAAATAGCCTGGGATTTGGCCATTCAGCCGACTCAACGTATTCAAGAACAATTCAACATCGTCATTGCTCGTACCATAATGGAGTTGAACTGCATCCAGTGCCTGGAACTGGAGGAAATCGCCCCGGACAAGCAACAAATTGTCTGTTCACGCAGTTTCAGCCGGCGTTTAACAGCATTCCGGGAGTTATCTGCGGCTCTCGCCGAATTTGGCAGCCGCGCGGCGGAGAAGCTTAGAAAGCAAGGCTCGGTGGCTGGCTGCATTACCGTTTTCATCCGGACAAATCCGTTCAACCCCAACGAGCCGCAATATCAACGGTCGGCCTGCATCAAACTCGATCCAGGAACCCAGGACACGCGCGTCATTGTCGTCACAGCGAACCGCTTGCTGGAAACCATCTACAAATCGGGTTACGGTTACCAAAAAGCCGGAGTGCAATTGAGTCACATCCAATCGGATGCCTTGCCAGGCCAGATTGATTTGTTCGACGATGCAGACACTGGCCTGCCTATTGAAAACAGTAAGCTGATGAAAGCCGTCGATCAAATCAACCGTCGTTTCCCAAAGGCAGTTTCAATTGCCTCAGCAGGACTGGATAAAACCTGGAAGCCTAAAACGGAGAGAATTTCACAGCGCTATACAACGGATTGGCGTGAGTTGGTTAGAGTTAAATGTTAGCCTTGATTTGTATATGTTGATTTCAGTTCGAATCTGATGAGTTGCATGGAGAACTTAGAATCAAAAAATACCACCAATCCAGAAAATTATGCTTAATGAGAAATTTTCTCTTTAATAATTGACTTTTTAGCTTGTCTTACTTATATTTGAACCAATATACACTGCATTTTTATGTTTAAATGGTAGCTAAATGCTAATTAGTTTCTCGGTCAAAAATTGGATGTCCTTTCGGGACGAGGTCACCCTGTCGATGGTGGCCAGCCGTGAACGTCAGCATGGCGAGCGAGTACCCAACCTGGGGAAATTCCAAACCCGTGTGCTTCCAATCGCCGCCATCTACGGCAGCAATGCGGCGGGCAAAACCAATTTTTTCAAAGCCCTGAGTTTTGCCAGAACCCTGATCGTCAAGGGTACCCACCCCGACAGCTTGATTGCGGTCGAACCTTTCCGACTGGACAGCAAAACCCAAGAACAACCATCAAGCTTTGCTTTTGAGTTGCTAATCGACGAAATCATTTACGCATTCAGCTTTTCAGTCACACGCAAGGCAATCCTGGAAGAAAAGCTGGTTCTGATCAACAGCACGAGCGAGAAGGTTCTTTATCATCGGCTCCAAGGGAAACCGAACTTCGATGCCACCTTGGCAAAAGATCAATTCTTGCAATTCGCCTTTAAAGGCACCCGAGATAACCAGCTGTTCCTGACCAATTCCGTCTCTCAGCAAGTCGACAATTTCCGGCCGGTCTATGACTGGTTCAAGGACACCCTTGAACTGGTAGCACCCGATTCCCGTTTCGAGCCTTTTGAGCAATTCCTTGACGAAGAACACCCGCTATACGCCACCATGAATGAGATGCTGCCCCAACTCGATACCGGGATAGCGCATTTGGGTAGCGAAGAGATTCCTTTCGACAACATTCCATTGCCAGAAACAATGAAGATGATGCTCCAGGAAGATGTTAAGGAAGGCACCTCTGTTCGATTGATGACGGAGCCAATTAACGAACGTTTTGTCGTTACTCGCAAAGAAGGCGAACTGATTGCCAAAAAGCTGGTGAGTTACCATCCAAAAACAGACGGCAGTGAGGCGAAATTTGAAATTCGCCAAGAATCGGATGGTTCGCAGCGTGTCATTGATCTTCTCCCAGCTTTTCTTGAATTGTCGGCTCAAGCTTCGAAGAAAGTGTTTGTGATCGATGAGGTTGACCGCAGTTTACATACACTGCTGACCCGAAGACTACTCGAAGCTTACTTGGCCAACTGCTCCACAGAAACCCGTTCCCAACTGCTGTTAACCACCCACGACGTATTGCTGATGGATCAACAGCTATTGCGCCGTGATGAGATGTGGGTGGCTGAACGGGATAATACCGGTGCTTCGACCCTGCTTTCCTTCAGCGAATACAAAGACGTGCGTTACGACAAAGATATCCGTAAAAGTTATCTGCAAGGGCGGCTGGGAGGAATTCCTCGTATTCTGTTAGGAAGCGCTATGGCCAATCCCTGCCTTTCCATAGAAAACGCCGGGTAGTCCTGATGTCGGTCAAAAGACGCAAGTTTCAAAGGCCGCTTGGCGAACGGCGATACAGGAAGCTTTTCGTCATTGCCGTCGAAGGTATCAAAACAGAACCTCAGTATTTTGCAATCTTCAATAACCAGCAATCGATAATCCACGTCAATTGTTTAAAAGGCACCACAGACAGCTCGCCACCGCAAGTTTTGCAGCGAATGGAAGATCATCTCAAGAATGAATCGTTGAAATCTTCAGATGAAGCGTGGCTTGTGGTCGACAAAGACCAATGGACGGATGATCAACTCGGGCAGCTTCATACTTGGTCCCAGACACGCGAAAATTATGGCTTTGCCCTTAGCAATCCCAAGTTCGAATATTGGTTGCTGTTGCATTTCGAAGAGGGTGCAGGGGTTACTTCCTCGCAAGATTGTACTGTCCGCCTCAAACGCCATCTCCCCAATTACGATAAAGGGATTGATGCCAGAAAAATTAGCAGGGAGCGAATTGCTGATGCCATTCAGCGCGCCAAAACGCGGGATAATCCGCCGTGCCCTGACTGGCCAAAGGCTTGCGGCGGGACTACGATTTATAAGCTAGTTGAAAAATTAATTTAATTATTGGCTCGATTTTTAGCTATTAAATTTGCGCCAAAAAATCGTCCAAATACATCCACAACAAAATACCTGCTGTCAGCATGAATATCAGGGGATCGGTGAATACCGCTACAAGCACTGCCCGGCCTAAGGAAACCACAACATCTAAACTTGCGGAAGCGTATTTCCATATTTGCTTGAGAAGACTGGGCAATGAAAACGTTTCGACGAAGAAATGCCCCAGTATCGACAAAAACTTTCTCATTGCCCTCTCGCTAATGCACTAAGTGTTTACCGCGTCCCTCAACACTTTTGCAGGTGTGATTTTTACCACCTTTTTGGCCGGCGATGTAAACATCTCACCCGTTCTTGGATTACGGCGCTGCATTTCAGGTTTGTCATTTACTTTGAATTTTCCGACATCCTGAAGTGTGAACTCGCCTCCGCCAATCACTTCACTTTTGATTGTTTCAGCCAAGCTTTTTAAAACATCTTCAACCTGTTTCTTGTTTAGGCTGGTGTCTTGTGCGATTTTTGTAACTAACTCACTTTTGTTCATTTTTTCCTCTTTTTCCTCACAGTTAAAAAATTGATTGTTTGAAACTTTATAGATAACCGAATCTTGACTCTCTCGACCAAAACCCTTGCCATGCATTACATCCAATCGATCTTGCAAAGCTGAGATAGCGGCTGGTTTCAATATGCTCTGCAACCACCGTCACTTTCTTCATCAAAAAATGGCTGATCATATGCTGAAGGATTTCCCGATTTTCAATGCTGGACATCGCCAGCTTTAGGAAATTGCCGTCTATTTTAAGAACATCTGGTTGAGTAAGCGATATGCGAAGCAAGCCGTCCATGCCGGAGCCAACATCATCAACTGAAATCAGTACGCCATGCTGCTTGCGCCATTCCGATAATCTTTCCGAAGCATTATGAATATGGGCATTTGTCGCGAAATCTTCAGTCCATTCAAGGCACAACTTCCAATTCAACGCCGCTGCTTTCACAACTTCATCAGGAATACCCATGACCGAATCCGTGGACAGATTGACAGCAATCGTTTTGCGTTTCCATTTGTCCGGCGCAGGATTGTTGGCCAAATACTCAAAAAGTTTTCGGTCGACCTCAACCCATGTTTCATCAGCCGATCTTTGTCCCCGAAACAAAGCCTCCCAGAACAAAACAGGGTGACGATGCTTGACGGCTAAGATAGGTTCGCAGGTGTAATTGGGTATTGGACAGCTAAACATGGATCGTCCTTGGCTAAAATTTGAGAAAATAGAACAGCCGTTCGAAGCGACTTTGCACTAAAACAGCCATCGCCACACGCCGATTGAACTGGTCACAGTGAACCCCATTTGCATGGCTACCATCGACCAGGTTCTTGTTTTGATGCCGTAGGTGAGCCAAGCCGCATTCGATAGCAAAAAGGCTACAAATCCCCAGCCAGAGAATGATGTGTTGAGCCCCAGAATCAAGCTCCCAAGCAAACCGGTAATCGATCCAAACCACTCAACGAATTTGAGCATTTGCTTATCCGCGCACCTTTGAAAGTTGATTGAATCGATCCAAAAAGGATTTTCTCGCCTGTTCCGGGGATTGAGGCTTTATTTTGAAAGGCGCTACCGATATATCAGCGATGACGCCCCATTCTTCGTCATCGTTCTTTGCTTGCATTAAATCACGCTGTTCGGTAGCCAGCATGATCAGATCGGCTTTCTTTACTGAAACCGGCATGCCGTCGTAAAGCCCAAATCGTTCAAACAAGCAGGCTTCTATCCGCTTCTCAATGACCTTGTATTCGGGTAACAGCTGCTTTAGCGGCGAAGGAACGTCGCCCACATACGCTTCCGCCGCATCGTGCATCAGTGCCGCAAACTGGTCAATTTCTGGCACCAAATAGCTCACCAAAACTGAATGCTGTGGTACCAACATCAGAAGTGGAGAAATAGCTGTTGCAAAGACCATATAACCGATCATCGTCAATATAGGGCGTGCATTAGGTAGCTTGACCGGTATAGGACCGCGGATCGAAGCTTGGGGCAATGCTTCTGAGCTTGCGGTTAACGAACAAGATTTCTTGCTTGTCATTGGCGCGACGAGTTACTGGCGTAGTAGAAACCGACAAAACTTCCCAGTGTCCACGTCTTTTGTCAAGAACGGCATAATATCCTTGGCCGACAGGTTGGGACACGATAACGAGCTTTGGCGCCTGTTCCCGAATGGCTGGATCGATCACGGCGACGGTGTTTCCTGCACATCCGGATAAGATGCTAATCATCAACATTGAAAAGTAAAACCTGGCTAACTTTTTCATGTTTGCCTCCCCTTACTGAACAATTACACCTCGATTGAGTGTATATGGCGTAGTTTCTTTTTGTGTTACCTTGAGATATGCCCATTCCGGAAGATTTTCTGAAATCCGTTGGAAAAATTGAGCGTAATCGAAGTTTGGGATCTCCACGCCTTCGACAAAATGTCGCTTTCCAGCAATGAAACCTTCCTTGTCATACTCATTTGTGATTTTTACCAAGCCAATTGATTGTTCTTCAAATGGCTTTTCATAAACATAAGCTTCTTGGCCAGTGACAACTTTTTTGACTGTCATGCGACCTTCCCATTGCAGTGCTGTTGCTGTTGGGACCGGCGCCAAGATCTGGCAGCTCCAGTTTTCACATAAAGGCCCGTTGACGCGAATCCATCTCGGGCGTAGCGTTCTGTTGAACGCATAATGATCGTCGTATTCTTCAATTCTGGTCTGATAATCCGTGCCAAGAGATTGAGTTACGGCTTTTTCCACATGCTGGCTCATCTTTAATTGAGCATCTCGCTCGTTTGAAACCTCGGTCAATGGCATAGCCACAGCAAGATAATTTGCATTGTCAGCAATATTCTTGGGTTTTGCAGAGCCAACCGATCCCAGAAAAAGTGCTGCGGCGATACCTATATCAGCACTGTGAGAAATAAATGCACCATGGACAGGTCTGCTGGCAGCCGCTAATCCAACAGAGGCCGCATTCAATACCGTCTGGTCTGAAGCTTTACCTGGGTACTGATAACTTGAGGATTGTGCAGCAATGCGGTTGATTTTGGAGTCCGGATTAAATGGATTTTGCGCGTAAATTTTCACGCCTAGCGATCCGCAGCTGGTCAGTAAAAAAGCGGGTGAAAAAATAACCGGGTAAATACAAAATTTCATCAAGACCATGTGTTTGTCAGTAATAAAAGCCAGGACCATCATCCATATGCATGGGCATATCCACCATATCCATATCGATTGGTCCTAACAAGCAGCCGTTGACTGCAGCATCTGTCCGTGACAAATAAAATCCCGGTTTTGGGATAGTGCTCAATTTATTGATTTCAGAGTGATAGCTTTCACCATCCTCATTCAGACCGTTTGAGTAAAATTGTGACTCATCGATATTTGTAGATCTGCGTCTCATACGATGATCGATTACAGTCGAGACATGGCCAAGTTTTACTATTAAAAATGTTTTAAGAAAATTCCAGAAATTAATGATTGCTCCCATAATTTTAAACCTGCATTTTTATAAGCAAGAAATCCGTTTATTTTTTATCCAAGTTTGATAACAAAATAATTAGGTAACCTTTTTTTCGCTTTGCTTCCATGATTTGCCTACCAGCGTCTACTGCTTCTTCCTTGGAAAAATACCAATCTTTTCTTACGGTTCCTGGCGATCCCTTTCTCCCCCATTCACGCACCAAAGACCAGTCCCCAAGAATGCCTGGAGAAACCGAAATCTGATAAAAACGGTGCATATTCTTTAAAGAATCGTGACGTTCGAGGTAGGCCAAGGACATAAAATCTTATTTTCTTATGGGAACTTTACAATTTTTGTCAGATTACAAACTGATTCATTGGCTGTCAACAGACGCAATGAATGAATTGCCATGTTAACCTGAGCTTGAGGTAATTCATCGAAGAAAAATGCCCCCCTGAAACAACAAAAGCCAACCCCAAGCATTTAAGGTTGGCTTTTGAGTTTTTCGAATTTCTACCGGAAAATCAGCCTCCAAGCATTAAGGCATCATTCCCTGTTTGCACCTTGAATAGGCCCCAAGCATAAAAGGACTATTCTTGGCTTTTTCGAACACCGAGTTTGAATTCAGCCCCAAGCATATAAGGCTTAGTTCTTCACTTGGATAGTGCATCGCTTTTGGCTTTCGTCATCCCCCAAGCATTAGAGATGATCGAAATGCTTTCGGCAAGTTCATTATCCGCGAGCGTTTTTTGCAGACCGAACCATGTCTGCAGCCATTGCGTCACCGATATGTTTCAAACCTTGAACCAACGAACCGATCATTTTTTCTTCAGCGGCTTTGGTTTCTGAGTCTTCCATGAGGATTGCTTTAGATCCGTGTTTCATGACAGATTTAAGCTTATTGCCCAGGACACCGGGCATTTGCATGGCAAAATTGTCAAAGTGTTCGGCAGCTTGTTCGACATTGGCTTCAATATCGCTACCGTCACGAACAAAAGAGTCGGGGGCGTTATGGTCTGGAGCAAAAACAAAAGCGGTTGTCGCTTTATTTGCTGAAACGTCTGCAACGCTAGTGGGAATGCTTACTGGGTCTACGTTGGCTGCGCCATAAATTAAAGCGCCAGAAGCAATAATTGCTTTTGCAAAAGTGAACATGGTCTGTCTCCTTGTGTTCGAGACAGGGACTTTGGGGTTATTAGATCGTGGAGGGCTGGCAAACTTTGTCTGCTAGTCACGCGACTCTGGTAATCCCGCTGTCCTTGACAAATTGTCATGGATCGGTGACTTTGCGTCCCCACCTTCCGATGGGTTTGCCATTTTGCTGTCACACAACTTTATTTAAACTGCGGGGGTAGTATAGCGCACAAACCCTATATGTTTGTGAACTGGTTCACGGTTTTGCATGAAAAAATTAGGGAAGCAATTTTCATTCTGCCCATTGACCCCCGTTCCCAATTAAAAAACCTGAGCCATTGATCTTAGTCTCAGCCAAGCACTTTGCTTAACCAAAGGTTTTTATTCTGTGTAAAACGTGGTCGATCTAGAAGCAACAAGAAATAAAAGAGGCCGAAAAACAGCGCCTTTCACCGCGATGCAAATAAATTCATCCTTCTAGAATGGATTCAGTAGCCATACACCAGGGGGGCAATTTATGGGTGCATTTTTATATGAAAAGCAACTCACGCGTCATACGCTGAGTGAACTTATACCCGTCGAGTCATTTGATGAAGAAACGTCTTTGTTCACAATGGCTGATGGATATATTGGATTTGGTTTTATCTGCAAGTCATTGCCTAGTGGGGACGACTCTAAAAACAGTCAAGCCTAAATTTTAGCAAAATTGATTAACAGTATGACGGATTTGATACCCCTAGAACAGTGGAATGTCATTAAATTTGGAGGGCGTTACACGGCAAAAACTCTACGCATCTGGGCGAGAAACGGTTATATTAAGCCATCCGCTCAGAAGGTCGGTCGTGACTGGCTTGTGCAAAGCGATGCCGTTTTCTATAAACCTCGAAAATCGCTTGAAATTCCTGGTAATGTGGATATGGAGATATCACCTGTAGATCCACTGGTTTTAGCTATTTTGAGCAAATAGGCAACAATTATGGCGCCTCGCCAAAGATCCACAACGAATCGAGATTTAGCCAAAATTCCAAATCTTTACCGTAAGTTTGATAAGCGACGAGGCAAGCATGTCTTTCAATACAAAGATCCTCGAAGCGGAAGATTTTGGGGGCTTGGGACAGATGAGCAAACGGCCAAAAATCGCGCCAAACAACTCAATGCGGCGATCTATGCGCAATTGGCGGAAACCACAGTTCAACCAGATTTGATTATAACTGAGCAGCCTCGCGCCAAGTCTCTGGGCATTTCATTCAAAAAATGGGCTGACGAATACATAAAGATCACACAAGACCGTTTGAAATCCGGCGAGATAAAACAAAATACGTTTCGCACACGGGTACATATAGTCAATCGCTTCTGCGAGATGTTTAGCGATAAAGGGATAAAGGGGATCACGGTTAAGGACATCGTAACCAATTTAGAAGCGTATCGATCTGCAGGGAAAGAGCGTATGGCCCAAGCTATGCGGTCGACTTTGATTGATATTTTTGCCGAAGCCATTCAGGCTGGTGAGTTGGATACCAACCCTGCCACCATGACGAAGAATAAAACGGTACGAGTAAAACGTACTAGGCTAACGCTAGAAACATGGAAAGTGATTTTTGATTGCGCCGATTCCATGCAACCTTGGGTGCAAAATTCCATGCTGTTAGCAATTCTCACAGGCCAGCGATTGGAAGATATTGCCCTCGCACGTTTCAAACGTGGCTCAGACTGGGAGTCGGCCTTTTCGGCATACGTTCTAAAAAAACATCATCCAATCAAGCCGTATGCGTTCATTGAGAATGACTTTTTGCATGTCCCACAGCAAAAGACACGCGCATTGATCAAAATACCGCTTGATCTCCGCCTTGACTGTATTAACACCAGCCTGGGCGATGTCGTAACAAGATGCAGAAAGTACGCGCTTTCTCAGTACCTTGTTCATCACACCCGTCGCAGCATAAATCAAGAAATTGGCGATCCAGTTCATTTGAACACGGTGAGCAAAGGTTTCCAAAAAGCGCGTCTGAAATCAGGGATGACCTGGGAAGGTACTCCCCCAACATTCCATGAACAGCGCTCTCTCGCTGAACGTTTATACCGCGATCAAGGCATCGATACTCAGCGGCTCCTCGGTCATAAATCCTCAAAAATGACTGACGTATATCATGATTCCAGATGTGCTGAATGGCTTGAAGTTGCTTTGAAATAGGTCCATTTCTTACCATCTCGGCTGTGTCATCTTTCCCCGCCGTTTATGCCAGGTTTGACACCCATCCGATCAAATCCACCGACCGCTTGGCCACCGAGCCTGATATTACATGCGATTCTGCCATAACCCCTCCCAGGCATATTGGGCAGGATTTTAAAGGCTGTCCTGGGCTTTGTTCGGTTGCAACATAAATTCCGAATAAATCACCATTCAGAGGTCAAAAATCGATAAACATAGCCTCAAATTGCCCAATTTATATTGGGGCGGTTTTGGGGCGGTTTTGGGGCGGTTTTGGGGCGTTTTCCAGATAATTGATTTATAAGGATTAAGCTCTATAGGCAGATATTGCCCATACAAACAAAAAGTACGTTTATCTTTTCCATAGTCGTATACACAAATAGTTTGATTTCATAGGCTTATTATAATGCTTTCAGGACATTTTCAGCAGACTAGTTATTAATCGACCGTT
>Ga0233425_10000834_pt1 | contig 74610 bp, 27 predicted proteins | sample Watercolumn_Towu_2_FD_181712 | JGI IMG/M metagenome (GOLD analysis project Ga0233425, IMG submission 181712) | Freshwater microbial communities from Lake Towuti, South Sulawesi, Indonesia - Watercolumn_Towuti2014_140_MG | ecosystem: Environmental > Aquatic > Freshwater > Lake | place... | reverse complement strand
CGAATGCCCTCGCGCCGCGGCACCAGCCGCACCCGCGCCACTTGTTCTCCGGCGATATTCGCGCCAAAGCGAGGCACCTGGACCAACATCGCGTAGGCCTGGTCGGCACGCGCTTCCTGGTCGACGAACCGCCGCAATTCGGCCGCATCTTCCGCCGAAATCAGTTCCCCGGCGTCCAGCCAAAGCACCCACTCCGCGCGCGTTTCCGCCAGGCAGGCGTTGCGGGCGGCCGAAAAATCGTCGTCCCAACTGCGCCGCACCAGTCGCGTGGCCCGCGCATAAGCAATCCGTGCGGTATCGTCCGTGGAACCCGTGTCGAGAACGACAATTTCGTCGGCGATCTCCCGGACCGAATCCAGGGTCGTTGCCAACAAATCGGCAACATTGCGCACAATCATGGCGACCGACAACCGCGGACGTGAAGCGACCGGTGAATCCATGGCAAAACTCCTTGCGGGGGCAGGAGTTTAGCGGTATGGCGGATACGGGCCTAGCCCGAAAACAAACAAATCACCCTCCCGACCATCAAACAGCGCTTGCTGTCTTTTGGCCGACACGAGCGGCACCCCCGGTCCTACCACCGTTCCAACCGCTCCCGTCCCCGATTCCCTGGGCAAATCTACACAAATCCCCTGCTTTTTATATAACATCGATGCGGTTTCAAGGTACGATTGAGTTGTCGATTGGGGCACCGTGGCACCGCACGGAAGGCAACGCTCGACCATTCCTTGGGCTTTCTCACCCCCGTGTTGGGCGGAATTGACTTCGGTCGGTTCCGCCCTTTTTTGTTGCCGCACGCGGAATTCTCCACGCGCCCCGCCACCTTTGCCTTCCTTGACAAGACGCCCACCAAGACCATACAAAAACTGGCTTCCCACAGTCATCAGGCACGTTGCCAATGAGCGGGACGTGAACGCCGACGCCTGACGAGGCCACCATGCGAGTTACGGAATTCGACGATCCTGTTGTCGCCAGCCCCCATCCGAACTCGAATCATCGCTTCGCCCCGCCAATGTCCTGGGTTGGAGGCGGCAACCGTCCGACTGACCCCGCGGCGTCGACCGACGACGGCGACGGCGATGACGCCGAAAAAGAGTCGGACGACGACGGATTTGACGACGACGACGACGGCGTATTTATCGAAGAACCAGGCATCGTACCGGACGAATTCGAGGAATTCGACGAAGATGACTTCGACGACGACTTCGATGACGATTTTGAAGAGGAGTTGGAAGACGATTCGGCCGATGACGAGTTGGATGACGAGGCCGACGAGGAAGACGAATTCGACGCCGTCCGACGCAGCTCCGTCAAAATCGGGAAGAGCAAAACGGCCGATTTCGCAGAGGACGAAGGCGACGACGACGAAGAAGCCGACGACGAGGAAGAGGAAGAAGACGACGAGGACGAGGCCTGATGTCGAGCGTTAACAGGCTCGACTCGTAACGCGGAGGTGGATGAGATCGAATGTTCGCACCGGTTCCGGCCAGTCCGTCCTTTCCCGAATTAGAACAGGCAATACTCGACTTCTGGAGAGAACAGAGGGTTTACGAGCAGTCATTGACGCAGCGGGCCGATGCTCCCAAGTTCATCTTTTACGAAGGACCGCCCACGGCGAATGGGCTTCCCCACCCGGGCCATTGTCTTACCCGGGCGATCAAAGACTTGTTTCCGCGCTATCGAACGATGCGAGGGTTTCTCTGCGAACGCAAAGCCGGCTGGGACACCCATGGTCTTCCTGTCGAGGTTGAAGTCTGCAAGGAACTCGGCATCCACTCCAAAGAAGAGATCGAGCGATTTGGCGTCGAGCCGTTTATCTATAAATGCCAGCAAAGCGTCTGGCGGTACATGCAGGAATGGGAACGCCTGACAGAACGCATCGGCTTCTGGCTGCAGTTGGACGACGCCTACGTGACCTACCATCAGAGTTACGTGGAGAGCGTCTGGTGGTCGCTGAAGAATCTGTTCGAGCGCGACTTGCTCTACCAGGGACACAAGATTGTCTGGTGGTGGGCGCAAGGCGGTACCGCGCTCAGCAGCGGCGAAGTCGGACTGGGATACAAAGATGTGGCGGATCCCAGCGTCTATGTGCGGTTCCCGCTGCTCGATCAGCCCGGCACGTCGCTGCTCGTCTGGACCACGACACCCTGGACGTTGCCAAGCAACCAATTCGCCGCAGTCCACCCGGAGCTGGATTATTCCGTCGTCCAGGATGCTGTCAGCGACGAGCGACTGATCCTCGCGTCGTCGCTCGTGGAGACGGTTGCGACGAAGGCCAGGAGGAGTTGGACCGTCGAATCGACATTGCGGGGATCGGAGCTTGTTGGCCGGCGCTACCAGCCTCCGTTCGATTACTACTATCGTGAGCAAGGCGAGCAACTCGGCCGGCTCCGTGACGGATCGGGGACGCAACACATCGCCTGGCGGGTCTGCGCGGCGGACTTTGTCACGATTGAAAGCGGTACGGGGGTCGTCCACGAGGCACCTGCTTTCGGCGAAGTCGACTTCCAACTGCTGTTAACCGAACAGGCGCGATTCCAGCCCGGCGAAGGACCGCCGTTGATCTGCGCGGTGGCTGCGGACGGTACGTTCACGTCGGAAGCCCCTGACTACCATGGCCGTTGGGTCAAGGACGCCGACAAAGAGATCATGCGCGAGTTGAAAACGCGCGGACTGCTGTTGCTGCAGGATCAGGTCGTACACTCTTATCCGTTCTGTTGGCGCGCCGATAGCGACCCGCTGATTCAGTATCCCCGCAGGAGCTGGTTCATTCGCACCACTCAATTTCGCCAGCGGATGCTCGACAATAACCAGCGGGTGCAGTGGCTGCCGGAGCACATTCGTGATGGCCGGTTCGGTAATTTCCTGGAATCGAACATCGACTGGGCCCTGTCGCGCGAGCGGTATTGGGGAACCCCGCTGCCGATCTGGGTCTGCGACGAAACGGGCCGGATGGAAGCGATCGGCAGTTACGCGGAGCTGTTGAACAAGGCCGGCCTGCGCGGAACGGAGGTCTGGGCGGAGGCCAAAACGAAAAATCCCGCATTGCCCGAAGACCTCAAGGTTCATAAGCCCTATATCGACGCAATCAGCTACGATTCCCCGTTTGCCGCCGGCGCGCGAATGCGCCGCGTACCGGAGGTCATCGACTGCTGGTACGACAGCGGAGCAATGCCGTTTGCGCAATGGGGTTACCCGCACCGCAACTTCGAGCAGTTCTCCCAGCGGTTCCCCGCCGACTTCATCAGCGAGGCGCTCGATCAGACGCGCGGCTGGTTCTACAGCCTGATGGCAATCAGCACGATGCTGTTCGGCGACGAATCTCAGCCGGATCCCGCCTCCCAGCCTCGACCCTTTCCCCACCCGTTCGGCACCTGCATCGTTCTAGGATTGATGCTGGCCGAATGGTGGGAATCCAAAGATGGCCGGCAACGGTTCCTTTCCGAGGACGAAGCGAAACAGGCCTGCGGGGAAGGAGGGTTCGTGCGCAAGGTCGGCAAGATGTCGAAGCAGTTGCGCAATTACCGCAGTCCGAACGAGATTTTTGACGCCTACGGGGCCGATGCGCTGCGTTGGTACTTCTTCGCCAACCAGGCACCGTGGAACTCGATCCTCTACAGTGAACGGGCAATTCGCGAGAGCATTCCCGAGTACCTGCTGCGGCTTTGGAATTGCTACAGTTTCTTTTTGATCTATGCCGCTATCGACGAGTTCGATCCGGCGGACGGACATCCCGGTCCGATCGATCAACTCGATGCCGGCGATCTCGCCGCGCACCCGGACTATCGGCCGATCCCCCAGCGCTCGGAACTCGACCGCTGGATCCTCGGCGAACTGCGCCGCACCTGCCGCGATGTCGTGCAACAGATGGATGCCTACGACAACTACGGGGCCTGTTCGAGCCTCCACGGATTTGTCGATGCGCTCAGCAACTGGTATGTCCGCCGCAGCCGCGACCGCTTCTGGGCCAGCGACAAGGCCGATCGCGCGAAACGCGACGCCTACTGGACTCTGTATGAGTGCCTGCTGACGCTTGCCAAGCTGACCGCTCCGTTCACCCCGTTTCTTGCCGAATCGCTCTGGCGGAATCTGGCCGGTACGTTTGCGGGCGGTGCTCGGACCAGCGTGCATCTCTGCGACTACCCGGCGGCCGCGGACGACGCGGAGTTCGATCGGTTGCTCTCCGAACGGATGCAACTGCTGCGTTCGATCGCGTCCCTGGGCCGCTCGGCACGCATGGACAACAAACTCAAGGTCCGCCAGCCACTCGCCAACGTTCAGGTGATCCTGTCCGACACGCAACATCAGGCCTGGCTGGAAGCACACGGCGAATTGCTCCGCGAAGAACTCAACGTCAAACAGATCGAGTACACGCGCGAAGCGCAGAAGTATATCCAGTACCAGGTGCAACCCAACTTCAAACGACTGGGGCCGCGCATCGGCAAACATCTGCCCGCCGTCAAAGCGGCGCTGCAACAGGGTGATCCGGCTCAATTCATGACCAGCCTGCAGCAAACGGGACTCTTGCGGCTGGAAGTCGCCGGCGAAGTGATCGAACTCGATCGCGACGACATCCAGGTTCGCCTCGAGGCCCGGCCGGGCTGGGCCGCCGCCCAAAGCCCTGGCTGTGTGGTCGTGCTCAGCACCGACCTGACTCCCGACCTTCTCCGCGAGGGCATCGCCGCGGACATGATTCGCACGATTCAGGAGCGTCGCAAGGAACTTGCCTGTCGCTACACCGATCGGATCGCAGTGGGTATTGCAGGCGCATCCGGCGAACTTACCGCTGCGATCGAGCAGTTCCGTGATCTGACCTGCCAGGAGACCCTGGCCAATTCGATATCGCTTGCGCCGATCGCGGATGCAGAGGGCGTCGAGCGAGAAATCGCCGATCAGCAAATTACGCTTTACGTGCGGACCGTCGCATGAACACCCGCACCGGTTTGTACCGTCCGCTGCCGATCGCCGTGCTGATCTCGGGCGGCGGAACCACGCTGCGCAACCTGCTCGCGCATATTGCCGGCAGCCGCCTGACCGCGGAGATCCGACTGGTTATCTCCAGCAATCCGTCGGCCAAAGGATTGCAGTTTGCCCGCGACGCCGGGATTCCCACCCGGATTTTCACGCCGCGAGACTTCCCCGGTGAAGCGGCGTTCAGCGACGCCATCTTCGCCGCCTGCCGCGAACATCAAGCGGAACTCGTGGTCATGGGCGGATTCCTCAAACACGTCAAAATTCCCGCCGACTTCCAAAATCGCGTGGTCAACATCCATCCTGGATTGATCCCGGCATTTTGCGGCAAAGGATTCTACGGCCAGCATGTGCACCAGGCGGTGCTGGACTACGGCGCCAAGGTCAGCGGCTGCACCGTGCATTTCGTCGACGACGAATACGATCACGGCCCGATCATCAGCCAACGCACCGTTCCCGTACTGCGCGGCGACACGGCCGCCAGCTTGGCCCAGCGCGTATTCGAACAGGAATGCGAGGCGCTACCCGAAGCCATTCAACTCATCGCCGACCGCCGCGTGCGCGTCGACGGCCGCGTCGTTAAGATCGATTGAAGAGGGGAACGGGGAACGGGTTACGGGGAACGGGTTACGGGGAACGGGTTACGGGGAACGGGGAACGCGAACTACGTCAGAACTTTGGCTTCGGAGGCGGGCCGAAATTTGGCGCAAACGTTTGGGCGGCAACGTTTGACACCGCAATAGACCCCCGTTGGTTATTACGTCGCGCAATTTACCCCGAAGGGGTTTTTCTGCCGCGCAGCCGGGGGTTGCCGGTACTCCGGCTACCCCCGGGTACCGTCCCACGCGACGCGCCGGCGGTCGAGCGCATCGGTCCATCGACACTCATGGGCCCGCCGAGACCGCAACCGATGGAGCGCTGAATCATGGGGTTTCACCGCACGGGATGGACTGGACTGGCTGTCCGCCGGTGGGGCTTCGCGGAAAATCAGCGCCGCTCACGGTGGACTAAGAACTCGCGCACAACGGCCAAGTGCTCTTCCGACGGCAATACTTTGGCATTGGTTAACGGGGACCATACTCTTCACGTTTTTGCCATTCGGCCCATGCATGATACGCCGCGCATTCAATGAGACTCAACCTCGGGTGAAAGGCTCGAATTGGGTGAGACGGGTCCCCGCCGCCTGGGCAACCCGCGCGTGGTTTTTACCCCGCCTCTTGTGGCCCAAACGGCGGTTTACCCATTCGACCGAGTGAATCGAGTCGTTTGGCGGCGTAATTCGAGCTCCGCTCGGGCTCTACAAAAGGGGCCGCCCCTCCCCGCTCCAAATGCCATATTTTCACCACAATCTTTCAACAAGGTGGTTGTATTTATCCAATACTATGCAATACTATCACTGATATTGATGGAACTATTTCACAAAATCGGCAGATTTTCACCGTTTATGCTGGCTGAGGAGCGACGAGACCGGTTGCTGGAGCTGGTACGGCTGCGGGGATTTGCGGCGTTGCCCGAGTTGGCGGGGGAACTGCAGGTTTCCGAGTCGACGATCCGGCGTGACCTAGACTTTCTCGAGGAAGCCGGTTCCGCGAAGAGGACGCACGGGGGCGTCTTTTACACGGGACCGAGCCCGAAGTTGTCGCATTTTGATCAGCGGCAGGCAGCCCATTGGGAACGCAAGCGCGAAATCGCGCGAGTCGCCGCGCGGCTGATCGAGGACAACGACACGCTGCTGCTGGATGGCGGCAGCACAACCTACGAACTTGCCCGCCTTTTGGTTGGTCGGCCGCTGCAGGTGGTCACCAACTCCCTCCCTGTTGCCAACCTGTTTACGCGAAGCGACCGTTCCGACCTGGTAATGATTGGCGGCTATGTGCATAGCCGGACCGGCGTTTCCGTGGGGCCATATGCAAATCAGATGTTAGCCGAGTTAACAGCACGCCGAGCGGTGCTGAGCGTCGCGGGCATTACGGAGCGCGGGTATTTCAACAGCAACCTGCTGCTGGTGGAGACGGAGCGGGCGATGATGCGGGCGGCGGACGAGGTGATTGTGGTGACCGACAGTTCCAAGTTTGACCGGACGAGTCTGGCCCATTTATGTGATCTGAATGAAATCGACGTCCTGGTTGCCGATCGGGAGATTCCGGACGCTTGGCAAAAGCGACTCGAGGCGGCAGGTGTGCGGGTTTTGGTGGCGGTGGCGAGCGAAGTGAATTGAGCCGACGTAATTGGAACCGACGATGAGCAACAACTTGATGGCGTCGATCGATCGCACCGCGATTGAGCGGATTGTACGGCAGATTGTCGCCGGAGCCATTGGCTCCAGCGGCCCGAGCGCGGCACCGAGTTCGCCGCGGACTTCCGAACTGGTCGTCAGCATCTCGGCACGGCATTGTCACTTGACCGACGAGCATGTGGAGATTCTGTTTGGTCCGGGTCACAAACTGACCCCGGAGAAACCGCTCTACCAGGACGGTTTCTACGCGGCGGCGGAAACGGTGATGGTGGTCGGTCCGCGCCGCCGCATGTTGCCGACGGTGCGGGTCCTGGGACCGACGCGACCCGCCAGCCAGGTCGAGCTGGCATTTACCGATTCGATCTCGCTGGGAATCGACGCGCCGGTCCGCCACAGTGGTCGCATCGATGGCACGCCCGGATGCGTGCTGGTCGGTCCCAAGGGCGTGGTGGAGTTATCCCAGGGTGTGATCCGCGCGGCGCGGCATGTGCATATGAGTTTTGCCGATGCCGATCGTTACGGAGTCCGCAACGGCGATGTCATGAAATTGCGTGTGGAGTCTCCGCAATGCTCGATGATCTTCGAGGACCTGCTGGTTCGCGCCGACGCGACCAGCAAGCTGGAAGTGCATATCGACACCGACGAAGGTAACGCCTGTTATCTCGATTCGGCGACGAAAGTGGAGTTATTGAAGCAGGATCATGTCTGCGCGTGTCAGCAGCATAAGTAGGCGCGCGGCACGATCGGTTTATTTTCGTTCCTTTGTTTTGGGAGTTGATTCAACATGGCAAAGACGATGGAAGCGTTGGGGATGATTGAAACCAAGGGGTTTATCGCCTTGGTGGAGGCTACCGACGCCATGCTCAAGGCTGCCAACGTGCAGTTTCTGGGCTGGGACAAGGTCGGTAGCGGACTGGTTTCGGCCTTCGTGACCGGTGACGTCGCGGCGGTCAAGGCGGCTACGGACGCCGGCGCGGCGGCGGCGGGCAGAATCGGCGAAGTGGTCAGCGTGCAGGTCATTCCGCGACCGCATGAGGACCTGGATATCGTCCTGCCGCCACCGGCCAAACGAAGCGGCGGACGCGCCAAGGCCTCGGACGAGTAACAACAATCAGCGCGGGGCGGACCATGCGGAGCCCCGCGCGCCATCGAGCGAATGCCTCGGTGCCGTCATCGGTGCAGAAAAAAAACCTTGTACACGAAAGCAGACTCTATCATGCAAAGCGCGATTGGATTGATCGAAACCAAAGGACTGGTGGGACTCGTGGAAGCAACGGATGCCATGGCAAAGGCGGCCAACGTGCAGATTGTCAAGCGCGTCGGGATCGGCGGAGCGCTGGTCACCACCATCGTCAGCGGCGACGTGGGCAGCGTTCGCGCCGCGGTGGAAGCCGGTGGACAGGCCGCCCAGCAGGTCGGTGAACTGGTCGGCAGCCATGTAATTCCCCGGCCGGCAGAAGGCCTTGTCGATGCGTTCATGTCCTGAACTTCCGCCGTGAGGGATCACGCGATGAAAATCCTGGTAGCCAATTTGGGGTCGACCAGCTTCAAGTACCGGCTGTTCGACATGTCGGATGAGCGGCAGCTTGCGCGGGGCGGCATCGAACGGATCGGCGCCGCCGAAAGTGCCTGCTTCGTCGAGATCGGCGGTCAGCGCCATGCGCTGACGGCCGTGATTCCCGACCATGCGGCGGCGGTGCGCATCTGCCTGGAACAACTGACCGATCCGAATACCGGCTGCCTGCGTGACGCGCGGGAAGTGGCGGCGATTGGGTTCAAAGCCGTGCACGGAGGGCGGATCAGCGGTGTACAGCGGGTGACCCCCGATCTCCTGGAAGCGATGGAAGCCATGAACGACGTTGCGCCGGCCCACAACCCGCCTTACATCCGCGCGATGCGGCTGCTGGCGGAGCGGCTGGGGGACATTCCCCTGGTGGCGGCGTTCGAGACCGGCTTTCATGCGACGGTTCCTGACGCACAGCGTTACTATCCGATCCCGTTTGAATGGGCCGAACGATTCCATGTCAAGCGCTGGGGATTCCATGGTGCCAGCCACCGTTATATTGCTCATCGGATCTCCGAGTTGCTGCAACGGGACGACTTGCGTACCATCTCCTGTCATCTCGGCGGCTCCAACAGCCTCTGCGGCATTCGCGGCCGGCAGAGCGCCTGCACGACCATGGGAATGAGTCCTCAGTCGGGGCTGCCACACAATAACCGCGTCGGGGATTTTGATCCGTTCGCAATCCCGGTGATCATGCGGGCCACCGGCCTGACGCTGGAGCAGGTCCTGCACGAACTGGCGGAGCGAAGCGGCCTGCTGGGGTTGAGCGGAGTGAGCGGCGATATCCGCGATCTCGAAATCGCAGCGGCAGGAGGAAACCCCCGCGCACGACTGGCCCTCGACGTATTCGCTTCGGAAATCCGCCGGCATCTGGGCGGAGTACTGGCCGAACTCGGGGGAGCCGACGTGATCGTCTTCACCGGCGGTATCGGCGAGAACGCGGACAAGGTGCGATCGGCCGTACTGGGAAATCTGCACGACTTGGGAATCTCGCTCGATCCGGCCGCAAACGCCGCCGCCCGCGGTGAATGCCGAATCAGCGCCGACAGCAGTCGCACGCAGGTCTGGATCGTGCCGACCAACGAAGAACTGATTGTCGCTCGCCAAGCCCACCAACTCCTGCGGGACGCGCATTGAGGAACCGAAACCATGTTTGTCGCCCGAGTCACTGGATCGCTGGTTTCGACGCAGAAAGTTGCGTCGATGGTCGGCTACAAGCTGCTGATCGTGGAACCGTTTCGCGTCGAACCGAATCAGCGAAAATCACTGGCCACAACCGGCCGCACCTTCGTCGCTGTCGACACGCTGGGGGCCGGCGAGGGTGACTATGTACTGATCACGCAGGGCTCCAGCGCCCGGCTTACTCCTGAAACCAAAAATCTGCCGATTGATACGGTGGTCGTGGGAATTGTCGACCAGATCCATGTCGAGCAACTCTGCCTGTATGCCCGTGAATCGGCCCAATAAGGATCCACTCCGATGCAACTGAATGAAGATCTGATTCGCAACGTCGTAGCGCAGGTGCTGGCCGAGGTGCGACGCGTTCCCCCAGGGGCGACCGGGTCGAGCTTTCATGGCAGGCACGGCGTCTTCAGCTGTGTCAATCAAGCGGTCAGCGCGGCCCGGGACGCATTTGAGCAACTGTCCGATCGGTCGCTCGAGGACCGCAAGCGGATCATCGAGATCATCCGCAGAATATCCATCGATCAATGCGTGGAATTGGGAACGATGGAAATGCAGGAGACCAAAATCGGCCGTCTCAAGCATAAGATCGAAAAGCTCAAGACCCTGGGCGAGCGTACTCCGGGCGTCGAGTTCATGCGCAGTGAAGTGTTCAGCGGAGATCACGGGCTGGCGGTCATCGAGCATGCTCCCTTTGGCGTCATCGGTGCGATCACCCCCGTCACGCATTCGCTGCCAACCTTGACCGGGAATGCCATCAGCATGATCGCGGGTGGAAACACGCTGGTGGTCAATCCGCATCCCAGCGGAAAGCGGGTCGCGACGGAGGGCGTGCGGCGTTTCAATCAGGCATTATCCCAGGAGATCGGCATCGACAACCTGATCTGCATCATTGCCGAACCGACGCTGGAATCGGCAGCCGAGATCTTCAAGCATCGCGGGATCGCGATGATCTGTGTTACCGGCGGCCCGGCGGTGGCGCGCGCTGCATTGAACAGTGGTAAGCGGGCGGTGGTGGCCGGGCCAGGCAACCCTCCCGTCGTGGTCGACGAGACGGCCGATCTCGATCGGGCGGCACGCTGCATCATCCAGGGCGCCGCCTACGACAACAACCTGCTCTGTATCGCGGAGAAAGAGGTGTTCGTCGTGGCTTCCGTGTTCGATCGGATGATGCAGGCGATGGAAAAGGCCGGCGCCGTGCGCCTGCTGGCTCGCGAAGTCGACGCTCTGACGCGAGCCGCCATCGTGCAGGTGGGCGAAGGCGACCACAAGCACGACGCTCCCTCGAAAGACTTCCTTGGACAAGACGCCGCTCGGCTGGCTCAGGCCGCCGGCCGGTCGGTGCCCGCCGATATCGAGTTGCTGTTCGGCGAGACCGATCTGGCCAATCCGTTTGTCGACGTCGAGCAGATGATGCCGTTCGTGCCGTTCGTGCGCGTCCGCGACGTCGACGAAGGGATCGCCCGTGCCAAAGAAGCGGAACATGGATTCCGTCACACCAGCATTATTCACTCCCACAACGTCCGCAACATGACCAAGATGGGACGAATCATGGACACCACGCTGTTCGTCAAGAACGGCCCTTGCATGGCCTCGCTCGGTCTGGGCGGCGAAGGGTACCTGTCGTTCTCGATCGCCGGTCCGACGGGCGAAGGCGTCACCACGCCGCTGACCTTCACCCGCGAACGCCGCTGCTCGATGATCGACGACCTGCGCATCCTGGGCCGGCCGGCAAGAACATCCTGACCCAAAAAAGCAGCAGCCAACGAGAAAGACAGGAGTTTCGCATGCAGACCGGTTGGGTGGTTGGAACCGCGACAGCGACGATCAAACATGCATCGATCCAAGGTTGCAAGCTGTTGGTCGTTCAACCCTGCCTGGCGGACGGCCATACGCCGGATGGCGAACCATTGCTGGCGATCGATGCGCTGGGAGCGGGTCGCGGCGAACAGGTCGTGATCACCAGCGACGGACGGTTCCTGCGCGAAACGTTGCGAGCGGAAGCCACGCCGGCCCGCTGGAGCGTGATTGGAATCAAGGATTAGTCAATGACCATGGCGGCCCACGAAATCGAAAGCATCGTTCGGGCCGTCGTTGCGCGCTTGCGCGAAGGGCAGGGGGGGCGCGTCGAGCCCGCCTGCGGCCCCAAGAGTATCGGGGCCGAATCGTCGGAGCCTGCCGGCTCCACGTTGCGTTTGGCGGACCGATTGGTCACCGTCGCGACGATCACGGGCAGGCTGGACGGCATCCGCCAATTGGAGTTGCCGCATGGTGCCGTGGTGACGCCGGCCGCGCGGGATCAGTTGCGGCAGCGGAACATCCCGCTACGGTTCACGAAAGCATCCGGACCGACCCTTTCACTGCCAATCACTTTGTATGTCCATCGAACCGATCCCGCATGCTCGACCGACCGATTGGCCGGCAGTCTCGCCGGACATGCGACCGTGGAACTGTTGACCGCCTGCCCGGTCGAACAGGCGGTCACGGAACTGGCCGCCGTGTTGACGAATTCCGCCTCGCGTGGCCTTTTGATAACGGGCGGCTGGGCCCAAGCCCAGGGATTGGCGAACCGCTGGAATTCGGTGCGGGCCTTCGCGGCATTCGATGCGCGGATGGTGCAATCGGCCCGAAGAGACTGGGACGCCAATCTGATGGTTGTCGACCCTCGTCGAAGTTCCCAGCAAGAAATCCTCCATTTCACTCGTGAGTTTCTGCGATGCGAATAGGCGAAGTAATTGGCACCGTAACGCTCAATCGTTGCCATCCCAGTTTTGTGGGAACACGGTTGAAACTGGCGGTGCCGCTGGCATTGCAGGACCTGTTGGGAAGCAAGTCGCCCCCGCAGGCCGATACGCTGGTTGTCTGGGATGACCTGGGCGCGGGCGTCGGCTCCAAGATCGCGATCAGCGAGGGCGGGGAAGCGGCACAGCCGTTTCGACCGCATGACAAACCCGTGGACGCTTACTGCGCGGCGCTGCTCGATCAGATCGACGTCGCGCTTCCGCAATCACCATAATCCGAACCGATGGAGCCCTCATGACCAATATCCACAAAATCAAGCTCGATATCTGCGAAATCGGCCGACGCATTTACGACAAGGGATTCGCCGCCGCCAACGACGGGAACATCACCGTGCGCATCGGTGAAAATGAAGTCCTCTGCACACCCACCATGCACTCGAAAGGTTTTCTGAAGCCCGACGATATCTGCACGATCGACATGACTGGTAAGCAACTCGCCGGCAGCAAGAAGCGTTCGAGCGAAGCGTTGCTGCACCTGGAAATCTACAAGCAGCGACCGGACGTGAAAAGCGTCGTCCATTGTCATCCGCCCCATGCCTGCGCATTCGCTATCGCCCGAGAGCCGATTCCGCAGTGCATTCTGCCGGAGGTCGAAGTCTTTCTGGGAGACGTTCCGATTACGACCTACGAGACGCCTGGCGGGCAAGACTTCGCCAATACGGTGATACCGTTTGTGAACAAGACGAATATCGTCGTCCTGGCCAACCATGGGACGGTCAGCTATGGGGAAAATGTCGAACGGGCCTACTGGTGGACGGAGATTCTCGACGCCTACTGCCGGATGCTGATCCTGGCCAAGAGCCTGGGACGCGTCAATTATTTCAGCGAAAGCAAGGAACGTGAACTGCTGGCATTGAAAGACAAGTGGGGGTTCAGCGATCCCAGAAATACACCCGAGTACAAGGACTGCGACATTTGCGCCAACGACATTTTCCGCGAAAGCTGGCAATCGTCGGGGGTGTCACGCAAGGCGTTTGACGCGCCGCCACCGATGGGCGCGAAGGCCCAGGCCGCCGCGCCAAAAGCAGCCGCCGACACCAGCAGCGGCGACGACCAGGAGAAGTTGATCCAACTGATCACCGAGCGGGTGCTGGCGGCGCTTTCGGCGGCGAAGTGACAGATCCCCGCTGGCTCCGTATCTATTCCTCTACAAAAGCAGATTCCAGGAAATCAGCAAATGAAAGTCAGTATCATCGGCGGCGGTGGCCTGGTTGGATCGAGTGCCGGGTTCGCACTGCAATGCGGCGGCGTGGTCAAGGAGATCGCGCTGCTGGATGTCAATCAGGAACTGGCGGGCGGTCAGGCGCTCGACATCATGCACGGCGGCCCAAGCGTCGCCGACCAGATCATTAGTTCGGGCGATTATCGGCATGTTCCGTCGAGCGACGTCGTCTGCATCACAGCGGGACTTCGCCGTAAGCCGGACGAGAGCCGTTTGGATCTGATCAACCGCAATACCGACCTGTTCGTAACGATCCTGGACGAGATCGCGCGGGCGGGCCTCAAGCCCGGCGCGATCGTGCTCGTCGTTTCCAACCCGGTCGACATCCTGACCTATGTCGCCTCCAGCCGGCTCGGCTTGCCTCCGCACCAGGTGATCGGCTTGGGCACGCAACTCGATACGATCCGCTTTCGCTCATTGATCGCCCAACTTTTGCAGGCGCCGCCGACACAGGTCCAGGCTCTGATCCTCGGCGAGCACGGCGACAGCATGGTGCCGATCTGGTCGAGCGCTACAATTGGCGGGCTGCCCCTGGACAAATTCGCCAAGTGGACACCTCAGGTGGCGAGCGACCTGTTCACCCGCACGAAAGGCTCGGGCGCCGAAGTCATCAAGAAAAAGGGCGGCGCCGGTTTCGCTGTCGGTATCGCCATCCGGGATGTGATCCACTCGATCGTCCTCGATCAGGGCCGGATCCTCCCCGTCTCGAGCGTCTTGTCAGGCTGCTATGAGATTCGCGACGTGGCGCTTTCCGTGCCGACGGTCGTCGGCCGGCAAGGGATTGTCGCGACGCGCGAAATCGAATTGTGGCCCAAGGAAGTCCAGGGCCTGCGCAAAAGCGCACTCGTCCTGCGCCAAACTCTGGAAACGGTTCTGGCACGAATTGGACGCCCTGCTCCACAGAAAATGCGATAGCGCGACTACCGATCGAGGGCGGACGCAGGCATACCAGCGTTGCTCAGTAGGACGGGTCTCCCGACCCGTCCGTGTGCGTAGGACGGGTCTCCTGACCCGTCCGTGTGAGTAGGACGGGTCTCCTGACCCGTCCGTGTGCGTAGGACGGGTCTCCTGACCCGTCCGTGTGAGTAGGACGGGTCGGGAGACCCGTCCTACGATTAAGCAATGGCAGCGGAGTCATGGCAGGATCTGGATCCGCTTTCCCTGCAATTTGGCTTTCAACTCGACACTGCCGGCCACTTCCTGAAATAGTTTTTCCAGGGTGACATCTTTCAGGTTCAGGTCGATGATCGCCTTGAGTTTGTCGGCCGGTACATCCGCAGCGATCTCCAATTCCAGCCCCTGGCTTTCGGCGATCTCTCGGACAACCCGTGCCAGCTCTTTTCCCTGAATCCGCAAGTCGTACAGGTCTTGCGTCTTCACGGGTCCCTTGACGGTTCGCGGCTGGGAAATTTCGCGTTCGATCGCTTCGATATCTTCAACAGATCCTTCGACACGGAGCGAGCCTTTCTCCCGTTTCAGATTCAGTTGAGGAAAGCGTTGCGACAGCTCGGCGAACCGGGTGTCGCTGAGTGCCGGCTTTGCGAAGGTACGCGCGATCGACACGCGCTGCGGAAATGGAGTCAGCGTCAACGTGGAACTCTTGGCATCGATCTTGAACGTCAGTTCAAATCCGGCCAGCAGCAGCGAGAGTCGCTCGATCCAGGCCATCGTTGCGCATTCAGCGGCGGGCCACAGGTCATGGGGAATTTGTTCGTCCAATGCGACTATCTCGAGTTTCGATTCGGTGGCCAACTGGCGCAGCAATTCGCGGGGCGTTGCCAGTTCCTTCCAGCGTAACGGCGCTGAGGTAAGCGTGGCTGAACGCAAGGCAGGCGGCAGTTTTTCAGACTCGCCGCGCTTGAACGCGACCAACGTCGCAAGCTTCTCACTGGTCGTTGTAGGTCCGACATATGCGACGCTCGAAAGCACCGAAACTCCCAGTTTCAACTGGCCGGCTAACTGCTTTAGCGCATCCCCTAATTCCACGTCATTCACTTGGAACTGCAGGGGCTGGTCCGGATCGACGCGCCGGTCGAGCAGGATTGTGACTTGATAAGAACTCGACAACCTCGCCAGCGCCTCGCGCAAAGGGATGTCCTGCCACTTGAGTGAAACCGGTTGTTCCAGCTTCTGTTGCAACGCGGACTTCTGGTTTGCCAGCCTCGCCGGATCCGCCGCCTGAATCACTGCTTCAGGGTGAAGGCTGCCCGGCACCTGGCAAGCAAAGGCGATCACGAAGAATAGCCAGTTATGGCAAGCTGGGAAAGCAGCGAGAACCTTGTCGAGTAGCCGGTTCATGATGGCATTACCCCCGGGAAAAAGCCCCGATTCCTGACGTCGAACATGCTGTACTCATTGCCCTGCCGCAGCGCGCCAATTAGACTCGAAATTGTTGTTTTTCTAAATCATTCAATTTCGAGAAAGTTGCACGAGTGGACCCACAACTCAACCGCACGCCGCTTCTGCAAACATTCTATCATCAATACCTCGACGATGAATGTTCCGCGCTTTTTGTGAGGTCAGTTTCCCAACATTACACAGCCGCCACGCTGGAACGGCTGGCATTGTTTGGGTCGCGCATCAATCGGCGGGCCGCGGTCTTGGCGTTGGGGTTTATCGGAAGTTACGCATCGAACGCGGTCATGGGACAGGCGTTGCACGACTCGGACCGTGGCGTCCGCATGCTGGCCGAGAACGGAATCCGCGAAATCTGGTGCCGCGACGGCAGCGATCTGCAGCAACAGCAGATCGCCGTGATTGAGCGACTTAACGGTGCGCGCGACTTTCTGAGGGCAGAGCAATTGGCCACGGCGCTTATCGAAGAAGCGCCCTGGTATGCCGAAGCCTGGAACCAGCGGGCAATCGCACTTTATTACATGGAGCGATACGACGCGTCCGCCAATGACTGCCATCAGGCATTGGAGATCAATCCGTACCATTTTGGCGCTGCGGTGGGAATGGCTCACTGCTATCTGGAACTGACCGATGCGTTTGCCGCACTGGATTGTTTTCGGCGGGCGCTGAGGTTGAATCCCGACCTGGAAGGTGTTCGAGCGCAGGTCCAATATCTCGAGAAGTCGCTGGAAGGACAGCAGTAGCGTCGCGCGGCGGATTAGGCGCCGCGAGGCGAGCATTCCGTCATTCCGTCGCGTCGAATTCAGCGTCGACGGGCGGATCCTTGGACCAGGGCGAGCTACCGTGGCGCAGGATATAAATCTGGATGGCGAACTCGTAACCCGCCCAGCCGAAAGAGGTGATCGCCAGCAGAATCGCGGCCAGCGCAACCCAGCGGCGCGGTCCATACAACGCCACCACCGCCAACCCCACGGCGAACGCCGCCAGCGCCATGGCCGCGACAGGCAGCGATTCGACCAGCAGAAAGCTGAATGCCGCAACGCCCGCGGCAGAGAAGCCGGCCACCAGGTAAACCGGCGCACGCTCCGACGCCGCTGCGCCGCCCCGCGCCGAGGCAACGTAACTGCTGGATTCCCAGGTCGCGGCACCATTGAACGGTGAACCGCGTCGCAGTTGTCCGCCGGTGCGAGCCGCTGTCGATTCCAGAACCATGTCCGCAGCGATCGGATCGGCCCGATTACCGGGTGCACCATCGGCGGTACGGGCATTCGCGGGCGATACCGGCGAGCGGCGGACGGGCGGCAACCCGTCCTGATCAGCGTGCAACGCGAATTCGGTGCCGCATCGCCAGCATCGATTGACCGATCCCAGCAATTCCTCGCCACATTGTGCGCAAGTGACCATCCCGCCTGCACCGACTCGTGAAACAGAAAAAAAAGCCCCCAACGTACGACGCTGGGAGCTTGTTCCGTGCGACCATTCAAACTGCCAAGTAGCGAGCCGGCCGTTGTGAAGTCCAGCCAGCCGATTGTCGTTGCAGTCTATTTCAACAGACTGTTGGCGTCCGAGATCACCTTCTCGACGTCCTTATCCGTGATTTTGTCTTTGGAAAACCCACGGCTCGAAACGACCTTGAACTTATTCCACATCGTGATCGTGACGTCGGCATCGCGCGCAATCTTGTAACTGTCCGGACCCTCAGTCGTCTCGAACGTGGTCAACGGCGTCTTGGAGATATTCAGTGTCTTGGCAATTCCCTTGAGTTTCGCTTCGGCTGTATCGGGTTCGTCGGAAAGGTAAATCACGAACGCCGCCATTTTCTTGTCGGAATTCTTGGCAACCGTTTCATCAATTTTCTTGACCAGACCGGTCAAGTCGTCCGAGAGGCGTCGGGTGAAGACGGCCACAACGGGACGATTGCCGTACTGTCAGCGGTAACACAACGTCTTGCCTTCGTTGGGCCCGGAACAGTCTATGACGTTAAACGGGCCCACGGACTCTCCCACCTGGAGTCCGGACTTCAATTCGGCCGCTACCGCAACGCCGGCAAAGGCCAGCGCGGTTACGGCCATCACAGCAGTCACTTTGTTCATGGATCATTCCTTCCTAAGCTGTAGCCAAAAAACGTCGCACGGAATTGGAGCGATTGTATCGAATCGCATCGACTCTGCGAAAGACGTCTGCCGGATCCAGGTACCAGATTTGTGGGGAGTTCCGCGACCAATGCGACGGTTGCCGGGGTAAAACGACGGGCTTTCAGCCGGCAAGCAGCCCGGATCGGGCGAGTTGGGCCAGAGTTTCGTCCACAATTTTGGTCAGAATGGGCCGGATTCGCTCCTCGTCTTTGACCGCCACCCCCTTTTCGTGGATCATCATCACTCCGTTCTGCACCTGCTGGACCAGGAAATTCACCAGTTCGCCATGGCTACGGGAGCCATCCAGCTGGGGTATCAGCTGGCGTTGCAGGTCGCTGAGCTGACTTGTGCCATGCCACTGGTTGGTGACGATCCGCGATTCCTTGGCCTGCACGCGTGTCAGGGGCGACGCAACTGGCATCGGCGAAACTTCCAAGACGGGAGTCAGTGGAAATGCGGTGAGATCGATGTGGGTTGTCGCGAAGCAGCGCAACAGCGGCTCGGCCAAGGCACGCGCTTCTTTGTCGTCGCGATCGGTCTCCAGAATGACCGGCCCGTTGTAGATCCGAGATCGGGCGGCCGCCAGCAGTTCGAAGAACGGAACCGCTCGCGGCCACTGTTCCTTGAGATGCACCATGGCGGCCTTCATCAACGGCTCCCGCGTCGTCATCGTCGAACCGGGCCGAGTGAAGGTGACGCGGGTCTGCGGATCGAAGTCGGTCACCGGCGACTCCGGAACTGCGTCGCTTGCGACAAACATGGGAAACACGCACTCCGGCCCGGGATTTCGCTCCAGGTTGATTTCCTGCCGGCAGAGCAAAGTCTGCCGGAAAAGCCGATTGCGCACAAAATCCATGTACTGTTCGCGCTGCACAGTGTCCGAGCTGAGAGTCTTGAGCATGTTGGCAACTTCAGGTGGGAAGTTATTCACCGACATCACGCTGAAATCGGCCTCGCCCAGGTACTGCAAACCCTGCTGCTGTGCCCGTTCGATGAACTGATGGAAATAGAGAGGCGTGTTGACCGTCTCCAGGAACTCATGCAACAAGTAATAGTCCTCTTTGCTTTGCAGCAGCTTGAGTTCGTCATTGAGCAGAATCCCGTAGGGGTTCTTTTCCGTGGGCACCGATTTTGCCAGGAAGTTCACCAGGGCACGCGCTTCGCGAAGCCGATCGCCAGGCTCTTTGAAGAACTGGGCCCGATAGAGCATCACATCGCGAATCATGCCACGCATCCGCCAACCGGGATTCGTGTTGTAACTGATGTAAGCGATCCCCTGCGGAGTGAGCAGTTCCCGGCAGACGGAGAAGATCTTCTCCTGGACCGGTTCCGGGACCCAGGCGAAAACCCCGTGGGCAATCACGTAGTCGAATTCGCCCCAGGAGCGGTCAATGGTCAGGATATCGCCATGGCGCAACTCGACATTGGTTATCCCGGACGCCTCCAGTTGCTGTTGGCCTCGCTGGATCGCCGTCTGGGAGAAATCCATCCCCACAAATCGACTTCCCGGAAACCGCTCCGCCATCGGCAGCAGGTTTCCGCCGCTCGCACAGCCAAGCTCCAACACCCTGCAACGATCCGGCATTGCCGGTTTCATTCCGCTGATCATCCCGATCGTCGCCAATCGGCTGGGATGCGTCTGGGCAAATGGAAAGCTCTTGTATGGCACCTCGTCGTACGGATTGACCGTTTCTTTGTCGCGTTGGGCCACGTGCAATTGCTCCTCAAGCCTTGGGAATAGGCCGTACCTGCCGCCTCCTTCACATCGCCCAAGCTCGCGGATAACTGAATAGAAAAACAGGCGGCCGGTTCCGTCGGAACCGGCCGCCCGTCATAGTTTCAACACGACCTACAACCGCTATTCGAACCAGCGATCGAGCGCCGCATCCACGGAATCCTCCCTGCGATTCTTGACAACGTCCTGGACCAAATCGTCGAGCAAATCGTCAATGTCGCTCAAGCGGGATGCGGGTTTTGTGGCGGCTTGGAGGTTCCAGCCGTCGGCCGCCGTACTGGTGAGCAACGAAGCGGGCAGTGCCGGCGACGTCTCCGCCGGTTGGCTCGCTCGACCAGATCCGATGAACATAGCCCGCGGATCGGCCAGCAACTCCAGTCCATCGTTACTGTTGGCCATCACGTCGACCGCGGCGAATACCCCCGGGTCACCATCCGCAGCCTCGCCTTCACTGCTGGGCGGCAACGAGTTGAGATAGTTGATCACCAACAGGGCGTCGATCGGGAAGATGTTGCCGTCGCCGTCGACGTCGTAGAACGGCGGAGGATTGCCCGGCAGCGGCAGCGGACCCGCACCGTCCCGGTTAATCTTGTTGATCACCAGCAGAGCGTCGATTGGTTCGACCGCGCCGCTGTTGTTGACGTCCAACCTGTCACGCGAGTTCTGCCATGCCGGCGGTGCTTTGGCGACGTCCACCGTGACCGTCGCCTCGTTCGAACTGCTGCCGGCGTTGTCCTTCACCGAGTACCGGAACGATACCGTGCCCACAAACTTCGTGGTCGGCGAATAGGTAATCGTGCCGTCGCCATTGACGGTCACCGCACCACTGGACGGCCCCGAACCCGTGTTGTAGGTCACCGTAGTCGGATCAAGTACTCCATCCACATCAAAGTCGTTGTTCAACACCGGTATAATCACCGGAGTTCCCTGGATCGTCGAAGCCGAGTCGTTGAGTGCCACCGGAACTTCGTTCACGTTGTTTACCGTAATCGTTACGGTCGCTTCCTTCGAAAACAGCACGCCGTCAAATGCCTTGTAGGTAAACGTGACGGTGCCAAAGAAATCCCGCACCGGTGTGTAGTCGAAGGTACCGTCGTTGCGGAAGACCAGGGCGCCGGTCGCCGGATCGCTGATCCTGGTCGCAGTGATCTTGTCGCCGTCGACGTCAAAATCGTTGCTCAACACCGACTTGAATGTCTTCGATGTATCCTCATCCATCGTGTAGCTCGTGCCCGAGTCGTTTACGGCAACCGGGGCATCGTTGACCGGCGTCACGGTGACGGTGACCGTGCCCTCCGAGCTCTTGGGATCGGCGACGCCGTTCGTCGTGCCGTTGTCGGTTACGACATAGGTAAAGGTATCCGTACCGGCAAAGTCGGCCGCCGGGGTATAGGTGATGACACCGGACTTCAACGTCACCGAACCACCTTTGCTGCTGGATGAACTCACCGAACTCAACGTCAACGTCTGTGACGACTCATTGGCCGGCCCGGGAGTATCGTTGGTCAGCAACGTCGACGCGTTGAACGACAAAGCGATATCCTCGGTGGTCGAGCGGCTGTCGTTCAGAGCAATCGGCGGATCGTTCACGGCGTTGATGGTGACGCTGACCGTTCCCTTGGCCGACTTGCCGTCAAAGATCCCGTTCGTGGTCCCATCGTCGGTCACCGTGTAGGTGAACGTATCCGTGCCGAAGAAATCGGCGGGAGGCGTGTAAGTGACCTTACTACCCACCAACGATACGACTCCACCTGCGGTACTCACGGCATCCACGGCAGTAACGGTTAAGGTCTGGGAACTCTCGTTCGCCGGTCCCGCCACATCATTCGCTACCAGATCGGCAGTGTTGATCACCGCGGCGATGTCTTCCGCCGTTGCAACCTTATCCAAGGTTGCCACAGGCAGATCGTTGACTTCACTGACCGAGATCGTCACGGTCGCTGAGGAACTCTTCGGGTCCGCCTTGCCGTTCGTGGTACCATTGTCAGTCACGGTGTAGACGAATGTGTCGATGCCGTTGAAGTTCGCGGCCGGAGTATAGGTAATCACGTTCGTTGTCGTATTCAGCAGCAGTTTCCCGCCCTGCGCCGAGGTCGATGGCACAGCGGTCACTCGCAATGTCTGCGTCGACTCATCCACCGCGGTGATCGGTCCTGGAGCATCGTTCTTCTCCAAGGTCCCCGCGGCGATCGTCAAGGCAGTGTCCTCGACGGCGGTCACGACATCGTCGGTCGGAACCGGAGCGTCGTTGACTTCACTGACGGTTACCGTCACGGTGCCCACCGCGGTCTTGGCATCGGCCGCGCCGCTGGTCGTCCCGTTATCCTGGACCACGTAGGTAAACGTGTCGGTACCGACGAAGTCGGCTGCTGGCGTGAAATGGATCTTGCCACCCGCCGCGGCAAGCGACACCGTGCCACCTTTGCCGCTGGTGGGACTGACACTGATCACCGTCAGGGTCTGCTTCGATTCGTTCGCAGGCCCCTTGGCATCATTCGTCGTCAGATCGACGCTGTCCAAGGTGAGCATGGTATCTTCGGCGGTCGATCGCGAGTCCGCGGTTGGAATGGGGTCGTCATTAACCTCATTCACAAATACCCGCACCGTTCCAACCGACGACAGCGCCGGATTTCCGTTATCGGTCAATTCGTAGGTAAAGCTGTCGGTCAACCCAGTGTCGACGGAATTGAAGTCCTTGGCAGGCGTGTAAATCACGTTAGAGCCCACGATCACGACTTTTCCGCCCTGGGCAGAAGCCGCGCTGACGTTGGTGATCGTGATCGTCTGACTCGTCTCGGGATCGGCCGTGCCAGCCGGAGCGATCGGTCCCGGCGCGTCGTTCGCCAACAGACTGGCCAAGCTGATCGTCCGGGACAAATCCTCCGTGCCAGTTTCGTTATCCACACCTGGGATCGGAGCGTCGTTGACCGCGTTCACGGTGATCGTGACGGTCGCGGTCGACGTCTTGGGATCGGCCTTACCGTTGGTCGTTCCGTTGTCGGAAATGGTGTAGGTAAACGTATCGGTGCCGTTGAAGTTGGCCGCTGGCGTGTAGATGACTCCCGTGCCTGTCAACTGCACATTGCCGCCCCGAGCACTGGTGCCGCTGACCGACACGATCGTCAGCGTCTGCGAGTTCTCATTGGCGGGACCCCGCGAATCGTTCTGCAACAGCCCGGTCGTCGACAAGGTCAGTGATTTATCCTCGTCGACGACGCCTTTGTCGTCCGCGGCGGTGGGAGCATCGTTGACTTCCGACACCGTCAACGAAACCGTACCCGTCGCCGTGAGATTGAAGACTTTTCCGGCGGTGTCGTCATCGGTTATCGTGTAGGTGAACGTGTCGGGACCGAAGTAGTCGGCCGGCGGCGAGTACGTAATCTGACCGGCGCTGATCGAAACCTTGCCGCCCTGAATTGACGTCGCACTGACGGAGACCGTCAGAACCTGGGAACTTTCGTTGGCCGGTCCGGCCGAATCGTTCGAAAGCAGGTCGGCCGAGTTGATCACGACATCGGTATCCTCGGCCGTGCCGGAAAGATCGTCCAACGCCGTTGGGTCGTCGTTGATCGGAACCACCGTCACCGTCACCGTGCCGGTGGCGGAACGAGGATTCGATGCTCCGTTCGTCGTCCCGTTGTCGGCCACTGTGTAGGTGAACGTATCGGTACCGTTGAAATCCTTCGCGGGAGTGTAAATCACCTTGGTGATTTTGCCGCCCGACGTGGTCGTGGATACCTTGCCGCCGTTGGGCGTGGTGGGACTCAACGATGTGATCGTCAACGTCTGTCCCGACTCGTCGGTCGCGGTCGCTGGCCCAGGCTTGTCGTTCGAAAGCAGCGTCGACGGATCGAGAATCAGAATGACGTCTTCGTCGGTTGAGACAAAATCGGTGGACGGCACGGGAGCGTCATTGACCTCCGACACCGTAACAGTGACGGTGCCCGTCGCGGTCTGGGGATCAAGCACGCCATTGGTGAAACCATCGTCTTCGATCACATAAGTAAACGTATCCGTGCCCGTGAAGTCGGCGGCGGGCGTATAAATCACATTCGTGCCCTTGAGCTGTACAGAGCCGCCCTTGGCGCTGGTAGCGCTCACGGAGATCACCGTCAATGTCTGGGCCGACTCCTGCACCGGTCCGGGAACATCGTTGCCCAGGAGCTTACTGGCCGTTATCGTTACCGCCAGATCTTCCTTCGTGGTCGCCGTGTCGTTGCCGGCAACAGGCGGATCATTAACCTCGGTCACCGTAATCGAAACGGTGGCAGTCTCGTTCGAAACCAGACCGGTCACGTCTCGCAACCGATACGTGAACGAATCGGGGCCGAAATACTCCGCGTTGGGCACATAGGTAAACGAGCCATCGGACTTATTGAAAACGAACGACTTGGCATTGACCGGGCTGGACATCAAGATAACTTCGGCGATGGCGTCACCGTCGGCATCGTAATCCGTGCCCAAGACGCCGGTGACTGCGGTCGTTGTCAGGGTGCCGTCCTCCGGCACCGAGTAGCTGTCATCCACGGCCACCGGCGGCGTGCCGGGCAGAACGTCGATCAAGTAGTCTTCCACCTCGCCGCCCACCGCGATGCCGCTGGGCGCAAGACCGCCGGTGGTGCTCAGGCGGAAACGGCCGTAGGTCGGTCCCACCTTGGCGTCAGTTGGCGTCGATACTTGGAAAGTAAACGTTCCAGCTGGAACAGCCCGGCTGCGGGAAATCTGTTCGAACGGATCGAGGAAATCGCCGTCACCGTTCCAATCCAGCCAGGCGTCGAGGAAACCGGCTCCCGAGGTGTTGATCGTAACCGGCGTCAGCAGCGTCAGAGGATTGAACGGAATGTTCAACGGTCCGCCGAACGACACGCCGTCGTCACCGCCATCGCCATTGGCGCTGGCTCCCGGAACACCATCGACTTCGGTGGAGGGCAGGGCCGATCCGAGGAATATCGCTCCGTCAACATAGACCGCGTGCCGAGCTCCATCATCGACAAACAACGTGCGGTAGCTGATCGGCGCATCGCCGTAATCGAGAACGGCGCCAGGCAACAAGATCGTGAAGCGCGTCTCGCCATCGACCTGATTGGATTGCAGCGCGTTACCTGCCAGGTCGCGAATCGCACCGAGGCGGAAGTTGTTAATGCCAACAATGCTGGCCGCTCCATCGACGAAGATCGTCGAACCGCTGCGTGCCGATGATGTGACCCCATTGAAACCGGCATTGCTGACCGCGTCCTGGAGCAGCGCCGCGACCTCATTGGCCGAGTACGACGCATTGACGAACACCGGCACAGCGCCACCTTCGACGCCCGCGAAGGTCAACCCCACGGCTGCCGTGGAGTCGACGGCGTACGAAGCCGACTCATTCAACTGAATCAGACCCGCCCCCTGATAGGTCGGGGTCAACCCTAATCCGGAAGCGCGAATGACCGCGATAATCGAATTGCTGATCACGTCGCGATTCGACGCCGTGGTGTAACTGATGCGGATATTTCCCGCAGTGACGCTATTGTTGTTGTCCATCTCGAAAGTGCGAGTCACGCCACCCGAGGTAATCGAGAACGACTCGCCATCCGTGATCGCTGTACCGTTGGGCACTAGGATTGTTATCGCCGGTGTCACGCCCGGAAGGCCGTTGACGGTCAGCGTCGGGGCGAGCGCGGCATTAATCACGTGGGCGGTCGTGCCGCCGATGTGAATCAACCCGCTCCCCAGATACCTGGTGTCGGGCAAAGCCAGTCCGGCGTTGCCAGCGACCAGCGAGGCGATCGTGCGGGCGATTTCCTCGTTGGTCTGCGAGTAACGGAACGGGATCGCGACGCGGCCGGCACCGACACCATCCGCGACCCCGAGGTCCTCGAATTCATAGCGCACAACGGTCGCGCCGTTGGAAATGGTGAAGCGATCGCCGTCCGAGACCCCCGTCGGGACACCGGTTCGCTTCAGCACGGAGCCCTGCGGTACGGTGACGGTGTGGTTCGAGCGACTTCCCAGATGAATTCGCCCGTTCCCCAGATTACGCGGACTCAAACCGAGGTTGGCCGCCGTCAACGCGGTCGTAATCGCGGTCGCGATGTCATCCTGGGACTGTCCGGTCTGGAACGGGATGGCAGTCGCACCGAACGATACGTTGCTGTTGCGGTCAAATTCGAATACGACGGTTGCCGATCCATCGCCGACCACAAACTGATTGCCGTCGGTAATACCGCCCGTCCCGGCTCCCTCGACTGGAACTTCCAACGCAAATGTCTGCGGCACGGTGAGGTTGTAGCCCGTTTCGAACTCGAACGTCACGTTGCGCCCGAACGCGTCCGAAACCTCGAACTGGGTGCCGTCGCTGATCGAACTTCCATCGGTTGCGGCGACAACAAACCGATCCTTGTTGTTCAGGCTGATCACATAGGTGCTGCGATCGCGCCAGATTCCCGAGAGCGGCGTCAGCCGCAGGATCTGGCTGGTCGCGTTGTATCCCATCACGTAGTCGATGCCGTTGCGCAGGAATTGGCCGTCTCGTGTTACCGTAACGGCTTCGGTAGCGACGGTCGTGGCATCGACGCCCACGCCCTCGAATGGACTTAATGGTCCCAGCCCATCACTGAGCAGCAGTTCAAAGCGTTCGATGATTCCCGCCGTCAATTGCACAATCGTCAGTCGTGGATCGATGTCGATATTGTGCGGATCGTTATCGGCCGGGTTGATCAGTGAAACGAACGGTCCCACGATGTCGGACCGCTCCACCGAGCCGCGATCTTTGAAAATGTTGGTGCCGAGGCCCGGAGGCGGCGACGCCAGCGGATCGTCAACGCGCAACTGGCCGAACACGTCGCGTTCCGGCGCGACGACGTTGGATTCCGGCATCCCCAGAGGCGCCTTCACGCTGACAAACCCGAACCGATCCGGCAACGTATTGATCGAACTGTCGATCGCCAGGCTGCCGAACTGCAAGTAGTAATTGTTCTTTGCCGGATCAAGGAACAAAGCGTCGGCCGCCGTTAGCTGAATCGGATTACTACCCAATGTCGGGTTATTGGTATTGTCCTTGAACAGGGTCGTTCCCACGACCGTGGTGCGCGAGCTGCCGTCGATCGAGATGCTGGTTTCCGTGCTGGCAATAATGTTATTGGTCAACGTCGGACTGGCATTATTCGCGACCAGTATCCCGACTCCCTGGGCGCTTTCATTTCCGACAATCGTATTATTGATGATCTTTCCAAACGGAACGACAGCAACCGCATCGTTGGCCGGGTTGGGATCTCCGGCAAACACGATTCCTGCCTGGCCGAATCTGAAGATCAAGTTATTCGAAATCACCGCGCCCGGAACCAAACGCTCGTTGTTCAACGACGGGAAATTCACCGCGGACCCCGGATTCGGCAAGTTCGAGCCCGCAGACCGCGCGCCGGCTTCCACCTTGATTCCGTTCTGCGTTGCGTTGCGAATGATATTCGAAGCGATAATCACGGTGCCCTGGCTTCGTTTCAGGTTGCGATCACCCAGCCGGTTCACGTCCTCGGCACCGGCACCGGTACCACCCGGCGCGGGCGTAACCGTCACGACGTCGACGCCAGTCACCAAACCCGTCTGGGCATTACCACTGATACTGACATAGCCGGAGAGCGCGGCGCTGATCGTCACCGTACGCACGCCGTCATCCGGTGTCTCATCCACGGTATGAAGATTGAACGTTGCGGTCGTCGCATTCGCGGCAATATCCACGAACGGATCGACCGTGAGTTCGCTGGGGTCGCTGCTGAATAGAAATACCCGCTGCGTAAACGGCTGCGGCGCCGAGAGCGTGATCGTGCCGACCGCCGCGTTGGGCCCCGTGTTCTCCGCCAGAGTGTCGACGGCAATATCGATGAACAGATACTTTGTGCCGTCGTTGTCCGTGACGTCGATCACGTCCGAGACGCTCTTGTACGTAACTCCCGACACGGCCGTGACAAACACAGCCTGGGTCGAGTCGGTAATCAGATCATCGACCGCGTCGAGTTGCACATCGACAAACGACTGGCCATCCGGGATCGTGACGGTGATACTGACCGCGGGGCCATTGGTCCCCTGTAGTAACAATTCCGACCCGTCGCTGCTGGTGATCGTCACCACCTGATCGCCTTCGGTGATCGGGGTGCCATCCGATTGGGCTCGCGTAATCCGCGCCGTGGCAAAGCCAGGACCGGCATCTTCGGAGACGGTTGTCTGTAGAATCTCGACCGTCAGCTTTGCCTGATTTGGCACTTCCGTTCCACTGGTGATCCAGGCACCGCGACCCATGGTGCCAATCACCAAAGCGTCATCGGCTTCGTCGTAATCGAAATCCCAAACCAACGTGTTGGGCAAACCGGCACCGTAGCGACTCCAGGCATTGAACGGATTTGCGCTGCCATTGGCCAGATTTGTTCGGGCGACATCGATGTCGATCCTGGCGACGCCCCGGTGTCCACCGACGAGCAACATGTCGAGGTTACCGGGCGATCGTCGGACATACTGCAGCTGCTTGTACTCGCCAATAATCTCGAACAAGCTTCCTGCCTGGTTTGGATCCCCGGCGATCTCGACCCAGGATACGCCCTTGTTTTCCGTCATGTAGATATTGTCTTTGTCGATCACAAAAGCGACGCCATAATCGTCCGGATCAATCGCGACGTCGGTGATCCTATCTGTCTGGCCTGTGTGAATATTCGCGAATCCCTGGCTGGGCAGCGGCGTCGTCGCCGGGCCCGATTCCCGGAAGAACACGTTTTGACCGGCGACCACCCAGAGGACATCCTGGTTGGAAACGCCGTTTCGGAATCCACCATAGGCCATCTGCTGAATTTCCTGGCCCAGGTTGATCTGGCGAACCGTATCACCGCGGTCGAATGACTCGTAGAGGAAATTGACACCGCCGATTATCAAATGCCGCTGGTCAACGACGTTCAGCTCAATCGGAGTTCGGAACTGTTCGCGAATGCTCGAACCACCACCGACAAACTGCAACGGAAGCGCGCCGGAAAGTCCGGGGACAATCACGACGTTGTTGTTGGCGTCGTAGACCGTTCTGGTAAATGCCATCCCGTTGATATAGCGGGGAAGAATCTGCTGCGGGTTGCTTAGCAATTCTGACGACTCGTAGCGAATCGACAGTCCGGGCAACGAGGTATCGTCGACGGCGGTATCGCCACCGCTGTGCACCTTGACAGTGCGCCATATTTTCGAGCCCGATTCGACTTGTTCGGCGGTGCCGGTATTCAGCGCGCCGCCGATGATGATGTTGGAGATCGAGTCGTACGAAATATCGTGGAACTGGGTCACCTGCATGTTGCCATTCAGCGAGAACCAGTCGCCGGTGTTGGTCTTAGGCAACGTACGTCGGTAGATGCCGCCGTCATCCAGTTCGATCATATGGTTCAGCGCATCGAACGTGATGAATCGCGATCCAGAATGCGGCGCCGAGTCGTGGAACGTTCCACCGGGATTCTGCGGATTGACAAAGCCAGCCGGCGTCGCGCCCCAGGTGATGACGTTCGAGTTGGTGATATGCACGAACTGCCGAGGGTTGAGGCTGGCGGCCGGGATCCGCGCATCGCCGCGGAACAGTCGGCCGTCGTAATCGAACGCGCAGAAGTCGTTGCCGCGGGTTAGCGGCGCGGCAGGGGGCGGACAGGGTTGGGTACCAACAGGCAGGTTGTAACGCGGTACATACGGCACATGCGAATCGGCGCCGATATACACGATGTTCGGATCGGACGGATCCGCCGCCAAGGTGAAATAGATATCGCCGCGACCACGCATGAAGATGTTGTCGCCGAACGGTGTATCGAGAATCGCCATCGGCGTCCAGCCATCGAGATTCTCCGGCGCCGGTCCGGGAGGCGAATCCGGATCATACCAACCCATGTAGCTTAGCGTGGTCCCCGAGGCATCCACGATGCCCAGGAAGACTCGGTGGCCGGAGGCTCGACCCGCATCCCTCGTGATCGCCAGTCGCGCATTGGGTGCGGCCTGCAGCGCCGCGTTAATGTCGCCAGGACCTTCGTTGTCGGATACGTCGAACCAGGTGGCCCCACCATCCTCTGAACGGTAGACGCCGGCCTCGGAGACGTTCGTCGTTGTGGTATCCTCGCCCATCAACGCATAGAGCCGCATGGCGTTGGTCGGGTCCTGCACCAGGTCGAAAATCCGTCCGTTCGGCAGGTTACGGCCGCGCAGCGGATCGAGGTTGTTTGGACCGACGATCAGATTCTGCGAAGGCCCGCTGATCTTGGTAAAAGTACGTCCGCCATCGGTGCTGCGGAACATCCCGGGAATGTGGTTGAACGGCGCGGGGTTCGCCGGCGATGGAGGCGTGAAGTTCAGATTGTTGCCGGAGACCACGATCGTCGCATTCGCGCCCGAGCCGATCATGGCGACCCGGTCAATATTGACCTGCTGCAGACCGTTGGCGGAAACATGGTTTTCCACCGAAACGTGCAGCGTGTAGGTCTCGCCGGCGACCAGATCCGTCCCGGTGACACCGCCGATGGCGCCCACGGATGGGTACTTTCCAATGCCGAGAACATAATCACCGGGCGTCGCGATGACACAGTCGATGAACGGATCACGCCGCGAAGAACTGCCGAAATCGCCGTAGCTGGTCGGCGAGTCATCATTGGAGCAGACCTGACCCGTGACGGCATCCAGGGCGACGTTGCCGGCCGCGTCGTACAGGAACATCGCCATGTCGGGCTGCATATGCGTATCGAGCGAAACATGCAGCGTATAGGTCTCGCCGAACAACAGAGGCGTTCCATTCGGATTGGCGGCGTCCGCTGGACCCGCGACCAAAACCGCATAGCGGCCCGGAGCGGGAAATACGCAGTCAACGAACGAGTTGAGATTGGTTGTGCTGCCGCCCTGACCAAAGCTGGTTGAGGAATTGTCGTTGCGGCAGGGAATGTTGGTATTAAGATCGCGCACCACGGCCCCGGAGGCGACATCGAAGATCGTGATAATCGTATCGGCAGAGGTGCTGTCGATATCGAAGATTCCACGATCGGCCGCGTTAAAGACCGTAAACGAATAGTAATGCAACAGGTCATCGCCGAAGCCCTGGACCGACGTATGCGGAATGGTCGTCGACGTGTTGATCGTGGCGTCGCCGATATTGGGATCAAAATCCAGGATCAATGCGTTCTCGTCCAGATCGCGGGCCGTCCCCAGCGTGTTGTTCGGCGGCAGCGTGGGATGATACAACGACACGTGGAGCGTGTAGGTATCGCCCGCCACCAGTGGATTGCCGCTGATCTCAAAATTATTGCCGAATGAAATCGCCTTGGCGATCCCGATCGCATACTTGCCGGCGGATGGGAAAATGCACTCCAGGTACGAGTTGGCATTGACCGTGCTGCCACCCTGCCCGTCGGCAGGCAACGAGTCGTTGTTTTCGCACAGCGCGCCCGTAAGTGCGTCCGTGACGACCGCGCCAGTCAACACGTTGTAGACAACGATATGCGTGTCGGTGAGCGTATTGTCGATGTCGAAAATTCCACGATCGCCCGCATCGAGCACGCTGAACGAGAAGAAGTCGAAGGTACCATCGCCCTCGCCCGATACCGTCGCGTGCCGCACCAGCGTCGACGTGTTGACGGTGGTGTTGCCGATATCCGGGCTGAATTCCAGCGTGAACGCCGTGGTATCCAGGTCCAGGGCAGCCGGAATCTGTGTCGGCTGCGTGCGGGGGAAAATCGAAAGCTGCATCGTATAGACGTTGCCGGCGGCCAACGGAACCCCCTGAATGCCGCCGTCGCGACCGATCGATCCGGTCTGGGCAATACCCACCTTGTAGACACCAGCCGCCGGGAATCGGCATTCAACGAATGACGCCGTGTTGGCCGCCTCGAAGCTGGCGGGTGTGTCGTCGTTCTCGCAGCGGGCCCCGGAAACGGAGTCCAAAACCACTCGTCCAAGTTGATCGTAGACAAAGATCTCCGTATCGATCCCGGTATTGTCGATGTCAATTACCGCCCGATCACCGGCCTCGAAAATCGTGAACGAGTAGTAGTCAAACGAATCGTCCGTAACCGCCGTGACCGATGTATGCTGGATGGTTGTCGAGGTCGGCGCGTTGAGTGTGTGGACATTGGCGTCGGGCACCAATCGCAAAGCGGTCGTGTCGAGTTCCTGGGCGGTCGCCAGCGTGTTGTTGAATCGCTGACGGGCAATATGCAGCGTGTACGCGTCCCCTGGATCGAGTGGAATTTCGACAAAGTTGACGCTATCAAACTTCGAGACCTCCACCGCATAACGGCCGGCGGCGGGGAACACGCATTCCACTAACGAATGCAGGGGGTCGGTGCTGCCGCTATCGAGCGCGAAAAAGTCGTTGTTTTCGCACGGCACGCCACCAACGACGACCGGCAATCCGGTCGCGACATCGTAGATCCGCAGGACCGTGTCGAGCGCCGGACCATCGATGTCAAAAACGGCCTTTTCGTTGGCGTTCAGGATCGTGAACGAATAATAGTCGAGCGACCCGTCACCGGTCCCCGAAATCGTCACATGCGGGATTTGCGTCGATATGTCGGCAAGCGTCTGATCGTTGATGTCCGGGTTGGAATTGAATGTCCATTCCAAACCGTCGAGGTCCTGCGCCGTGCCGAGAGAATCGTTCGTTTCGACTTCGGCTTCGGTCGGCTGATAGGCAATGCCCACGGCCTTCAACGAAACGTGCAGGTCATAGGTCGTGCCCGCGGGCAGAGCCGTGCCGGTTAGTCCGCCCACCGCCGCCGTCGCGCCAAACGCTCCAACGCCGACGATATAGGTGCCACGGGCCGGGAAGACACACTCGACAAATGAATCCAAACTGGCGCCTTCGGGGTTCGAAATCAACGTATCATCGTTGAGGCAGGCGCTCCCGCTCAGAGCGTCGATCACGACCGCGCCGGTGCGGGCGTCATAGATCGCCACAAACGTATCGGCAAAGCCCGTAACATTATCAATATCGATCACACCGCGGTATCCGGCGCTCTCGACGCTGAACGAGTAATAATCGAACGTGCCATCGCCGGTCCCGCTGATGGTCGCGTGCGGCACCGAGTTCGACGTATTGGCGACCGAGTCGCCGATATTGGCGTTCGGGTTGAGCGTAAAGTCGATCGGCCGCAAAGCCTGGGCCGTTGCAAGCGTATTGTTCGGTTCGGCTTCAATCTCGACAGGGACATAGGGCGGCACGACCGGCTGCAAGGATAGATGCAGCAGGTACGAATCGCCGTTGGCCAGCGGCTGACCGGTGAGCCCACCATTGGCGGCGACCGACGGCGACGCGCCGACGGCGATCACAAAGCGCCCGCGACTGGGGAAGATGCAGTCGATGAACGAATCGCTGCTCGCGCCTTCAATATTGGACGCTGGTGTATTGTCGCTGATGCACAACTGGCCGGTCACGGCGTCCGTAACCACGCGGCCGTTCAGCGGATCGTAGATGGCAACAAAGCTATCCACGCCGACGGACTCGTCAATGTCAATGATGCCGCGATACCCGGCGCTCTCGACCACGAACGAGTAATAGTCGTACGAGCCGTCACCCAGCCCGCGAATCGAAGTATGAGGGATCGTCGTTGAGGTATTTCCTGCCGCATCGCCGATCAATGGATTGAAACCGGTCGTGAACACGAATCCATCGGTGTCTTGGGCCGAGGCGATCGTGTCATTGGGTTCAATCTCGTGTTCGGTGCGGGAAAATTCCTTAGCCACTCGCTCCATCGACACGTGCAGCGTGTAGGCATCATCAGCGCCCAGCGCGGCCCCGGTGAATCCGCCATCAACGGCCGACGCCGTGCCGCCGGCCACCCCAACCACGTACCGGCCTCGCGCGGGGAAGATGCACTCCACGAACGAATCGCGCACGTTCGAACTTCCGCCCGCACCGACGGTCACCGGCGAGTCATTGTTATCGCACTTGAATCCGGTCGTGACATTGTAGACCACATCACCCGTTTCCGCGTTGAAGATCGCGATCCGGGTGTCGGTCGCACTGAACGGGTTATCGATGTCAAAAATCCCGCGGTCGCCCGCGCTTTCGACGGTAAACGTGAAATAGTCGTACGAGCCATCCCCGTTACCAATCACGGTGATGTGCGGGATGTCCAGCGAGGTATTGCCATTGGCGTCGCCAATGTCGGCGTTGTAATCGAGGCTCCAGGTCGCCAGTTCCAGCGTCTGGCCGCTCGTCGGCGAACTGTTATCCTCCACGTCAACGACGATGTTCTCGCCATGGTCAATATCGAAGATCACGCGCGAATTCGGAACGGCGACATTCACGGAATAGTAGTCGAATGAATCGCCGCCGGTCGGGTCGATCGCGCCATATGCCGTTACGTGCGGGATTGTCGTCGACGTATTGCTGGTGCGGTCGCCGATGTCCTTGTTGAAACCAATGCTCCAGGAGGCCGTTTCCAGACTGGTGGGAGTTGCGATCGCGTCATTCGGTTCCACTTCCACCACATAATTCGGCGCGGTCGGCGCGGGACTGTTGCCGATTTCGACCCAGCTAGCGCCCTTGTCGGTGGAGAGCAGCAGGCCGGTCAACGATCCGCCATCGTAGTTGAACGGGTTATTGCCAAGTCCGGTCGCCAGCACTGTGGCCGATCGACCGATTCCCGCCAGAATGACATTGCCATCGGGGGTGGCGCCGGTACGAGCGAACGTCATGGCGCCGATGGACAGCGAATACTCGTCATCGGTGAGCGGCACCCAGATCGGGTCCCCGGTGGTCGTCGTGGAATTGGTCGTCTTCCAGATTCCGCCGTTTGCCGTGCCAACGTAAATGACATTCGCGTCGCTGGGATCGCCCAGCGCCGCTTGAATGGCGCCGTTCACTTGATTGTCAAGATTGGTCGCTACGCCTTTTATTGTCTCCACTTGCGCCGAGGTCAAATTCTCGACCTGACCGTTGATCGTCGGCGAAGGTCCTTGATCGACCCAGACGACCTCGTCCGGGTTAATCACGTCGGTCAGTTCATCGAGTACCGTCAAATTGCGCAGGCCGCTGGTGAATCCCGGGGCGACCGCGACCAACAGCACCGTCTGGTCGCCATCCCTGATGATATCGTTGATCGCATTCACCGGAACCGTGACCGAATTCTGGCCGACCGGAATCACCGCGGTCGCGGCGACGGTCGCCTCGGACGGATCGAGCGACCGCAGTGTCACCGTCAGCGCTTCGGTGGTCAGCGTGTTGCGCGTGATCGTCATGGTAGTGGCGCCAGTCCCCGCGCCTTCCGAAATCGAAGCCGAGCCCAACGTCACCGTCAGGGTTGCCGTCTCATCGTCCAGCACATCGAGGCTGTCACTGACACCGGCATAACCGACGGCGCGAGGTTCCACGACGACCGTCTGTGGCCCGTCAGCGATCGTGTCGTTGACGCCGCTGATGACAAACGTCGTCGACGAAGCGTTGACCGGGATGGTTACGCTGGCCGGAATCGAGACCTGGGCGGCGTTGTGGATCGCCGTCAAGGACACATTCAACGGTGAAGTTGTCGCACCTTCGCGGATCACGGTGGCAACCACCGAGCCACTCTCCAGGATCTGGTCCACCGGGATGATGACGGTGACGTTGAACGGCGTACTGAGGAAATCGGCCTGAGTTGCGTGATTCAGGTGCACACGGTTACTGCCCTGTGTTGAGGGGCTGGAGGTATCGCGCACCGTCACGGATGCGGAAATGCCGAACCGCCCGGCCTGATATTCACTATTAATCGCATCGCGGATTTTCACCGCGATCTGGTCGTCACGGTCCGACGCCAGGAACGGCACGCGCACGTTCGTGCCCGACACGACCGCGTCCGTGCTAAATTCAAAGACCTTATTGACCACGCCGTCGTTGAGCGAGAAGGTCTGGCCTTCGACCAGTTGGCTGCCCGGAGGCGCGGTGAGCGAGAAGCTGTCGGACTGCCGGTCATTGGTATCGAAGGTTGTGAAGATCAGCGAGTCGGGTGAAATCGCGGAGATCGGCGAGCCGATTGCCGGCTCGCCCCGGATGAAATCCTGGGCGCGGCGAATTTCCAGTTCGTACGGACCCACCAGCGATTGTTTGGGAGCTCCAAAAACGGGATTCGTCGGCACGTTGAAGTAGGTGTCATTGTCGGTCGGGGCGGCGGTGACGATCTCCCCTCGCTCGGCGAACCCGACGATAATATCGTCGATATACAGCCCCTCGAATTGATTATTCTGGGCTCGTCCGACATTGTTCGCCCCGACACCCGCGGTGTCGCCGGGCAACCCTTCGGCCACGCCGCGACGCAACGCCGTCCCCGCGGTGCTGAAGTCGAAGCGAAACCGCAAGTTCGGCTCGCCGGAATAGTCGGCCAGATCGACACGCACTTGCCGCCAGCTTCCCGTACTGTCGAAAACTTCCTGCACGCGCTGATTGGGCGATGTCGTGTAGAGATCACGCGAGGTGCTGATAAAAGTGGGCAACTCGGCCGTCGGCTGAGCCGGCGTAATCGGCGAGGACAACTGGGAGTTGTTGGTCGTGATCTGCTCCCAGGTTACGCCGTTGTCGCGCGAGACGAAGGTCCGCGCGCTGTCGCGGAACGCGCGCGAGTTGAGATTCGCGCCGGCCGCGTTCTCGGTGTCGAGGTAGTACGTGTAGTAGAGTGTCGGCTTGTCGGTACGCGCGTAGCCCTTGAAGCTGAACGATTGCGTGATCAACGAACCGTGGGCTCCACCCGGGAGATTGTAGGTGTTTGCAATCTCCGTGTTTGTCCCCAGGTCCTGCTGCCATGGCGGACTGAACACGCCGTACTGCGTATCAGGATTCTGATAGCCCAGATAGCTGTTGCCGTAGTTCTCGAAGCCGAAATGCATGCTCACGCCGCCTTCAAGCTCCGATTGTGAGACCGTTTGCGCTCCGGCACTGAACGTCCGACCGAGATTCGCCGGGTCGCGTGTGTTGTCGAAAGCGTTGTTGATGCCGTGTCCCGCGTCGGTGCCTCGCGTGCGCGTGGGGTGCCAGAGGTTGATATCGAGCGGCGAAAAGGCCAGCCCCGTGGCGTTGTTAATCGCGGTGTTCATCGACGATGCATCGTTCGTGCCGTCACCGTTGGCATCGAAGGCCAATACGTCGGCGCCCGTTTCGTTGAACGCCAAAACGCGCCCCGTGTTGGTAATACCGAACAGCACGCGCGACAGCGTTCCGCTGTACAAGTTCTGCGGACCGAGTGCCAAACCCTGAAAGTTGATTGTCGCGAAATTCCGAATCAGGGTCGCAGCGCCGTTCAGAGTACTGATCCGATAGAATTGCCCGGCCGAACTGACGCCGTACAACTGATTGCCGATAAATGCCATGCCGGTCGTCAGTCCGCCGACGCCTGGACCGATGATATCGCCGATCCAGCCGTTGGGAGCCGCCGATGGCACCTCGCCGACGTCGTCATCATTCAGGTCGGCCGTCACCGCGCGGTACAGTTTGGAAACACGGCCCTGCTGCGGAATCACATCGCGTACCGAATAGTACAAATTGTAGGTCCCGATTCCAGTGCGTTGAAACGCCAGCGCGTCCACCGTATCGGTCGTGGTGGTCCAGGGGTCCGTACCATTCCAATCGGGTATGCCTTCGTCGTTCAGCACTTCTTCGGTGCAATCGCTGGTGTCATAGAGCGCCAGCGAACCGGCCGTGTTGTCACCGCCGATCGGAGGCACGTGATCGATATATCCGAACAGGTGCCCATCCGACCGCATGGCAATATCGCCAAGGCGCGTGCTGGGTGTACCGCAGGAATAATGCGTGGCCCCGGTGTTGGCGTTCACCGATCGAATCGCCGCGGATCCCGCGGCGACATACAACTGCACGTCGGCCAGCGTAAACGGCCGAACCTCCGTACCCAGCGCGGTTGCGCTGGAAATATCAATGATGGTCTGACGGACCGGCGTAATCGGGCCGTTGACCCCGGTAACCAGGCTACCGGTCGTGTAGCCGTTAAATCCAATGTGATCTTCGACAATGCGTCGAATCGAATTGATGGGCTCGATGCGCGTCAACGGTGACGTCGCGCCCGCCTGGAATGTGGCATTCAATGCCTGCGGCAAGCGGGCATTCGAAGAGATCGCCACATAGTAGGTGCGCGTGCCGGCCGAAGTCCAGGGAGGCGTGGGCGGCGCCGGGGACAGACTGCCTTCGTTGGTCTCCCGCCTGATACCCGCTGGCAATTCCGTTAAGCCGATATAGGGGTCGAGCTTACCAGCACTGGCACGCGACAAGTCGTCCACGTCGAGACCCTGGAACGGCGCTGGCTGGTCATCCAGAATGTCCGAATCCCGCGCGATCAAGATCAAACGGCCGGTGTCGTCGTAGACCGCCAGCGTGGCGTCGGGGCGAGCGAGACCATCGGCATAGTCAATATCGAAGATCGCTGCGACCGCCTTGGGGCCACCATTGACGTTGGCAATTGCCTGGATCAGGTCGTAGTCGACCGTAAAACGATAAAAGTCGACATCATTTCCGTTGGATGTCGTGTCGATCACTCCCGATACGTTGAGATTCGCCTGATCGGACGTCATCAGATTGCCGAGGTATTGCGCACCGGCCCGGTTGTCGTTCGCGACGTTGGCTTCCGCTGCTTCGCTCACCAGCGGCGAGCTGTTCGGCTGCCCGTAGACTTCGATTCCGTTCGTCGCAAAGCGGATATCCGCGAACTGCACCGTGGAACCCGGTTGATGATCGACTTGCCGAATCCGCACGCTGAGTTCATAGGCGCCGCGTGTGGCTCCGCTGAGGCTGTTGATATCGCCGTTTTCGGCCTTGCTGCGTACGCGGACAAAATAGGTACTGGGCGTGCCAGCGGTGCCCGGCAAAATCACGCGCATACCGGCATCGCGATAATTCACACCGTAGAAATCTCCGCCCAGATGGGCGTCGCGGATCAGACCACGCGCGACCACGCCGTTCGAAAACAAGGTGGCACTGTTGCCGGAATCGTCGGACCGTGCCAGCACATTGCCGCTTACGTCCAACAACTCCACGATCGTATCCAGAGCCGGCGCCGTTCCATCGATGTCGAACCAGACTTCCGTACCAGCGATCCCGCTGAAACTGTAAACATCTACATCGGTCGGATCATCAACGCTGATGAAGCCCTGAATCTCAAATCCCAGCCGCACATTCTCGTCACCCGACTTCTCGTCCTTCGCCAGATTGCCGAGCAATTGAGCCGTGAGCGGCGTCTCGTTGACTTTGCCTTTCGCGGTGTCGGCATCTTCCAACTCGCGCACAAAGGCGACGTTCTGATCGTTGCCGAACCGATCGAGCTTGATGCTGCGCCAGTTAGTAGCGGTTGCTTGCGTGGTAATCGTGGTGGTCAGACCGGTGGCAAAACTCTGGGCAACGTCGGGCGTCGACGAAATCGCGTCAAAGTCGCCAACCAGCGAGGTGCGGTCGATGGCAAAGATCAAATCGATATAGTCTTGCTGCGTCGTGCCGAAGGCCCCCACGACGTTTCCGCCGGTCGAGACGATGATCCCGCCCGCTCCGTCCGGCAGCAATGCCTTGCCCTGACCGTCGATGCCAACAGCCGCGGATCCGGCGCCGTCCTGTAACGTCGCCGACAACATCCCGTGCAGCTTGACGTTGGCCGCGGACAAAGCGGTCCGCGACGTAGCATACGTGGCGGCCGGATCGACGACGTCGCGATCCTCATTGGTAACCAAAATGAAGAATTTGTTCGCCTCGGGTCGCAACGCATAATTGGCCAGCGTGAATTCAATCGCGTTGTAGCCGTCTTCCACGGCGCCGTTGGTGACCAGACCCGGAACCGCTGCCGCGTACTCGGCGGCCGTTCCCAACAGTCGATTTCCAGGACCCACGGGATGCGCATGGGCCGGTTCGTGATCGATCGCACCGCTGCCGCCGCCGAACCCGACCAGACCGTAAAGATTGGCTCCCGCCGACGTGGCGCCGACGCCAGCGGCAAGCAAGGAGGCTTCCAATCCTAGAATGAATTGCGCCGAGAACTGCTGCGCGGCCTGCATGGACGCGGACTCGTCCATCAGAACTATGATGTCGGCGAACGAGGGGCCACCGCAACCGCCGCCCACTTCCACGGTGTTCGTGAGCGGGTTGCCTTCCGGCGTGAATCCCGCGCCTACCGTGCAATCCGTCAGCGACGTCATGATCACCGGGTGGCCGGTGGTGCCCATCACCTGAATCGTGCCGCCAATGCGATCGGTGATGTCCAACGGCGTACCGCCGGCGGTCAAGCCAGCGCTCCCGCCCGCCAGTTTTACCACCAGACTCTCCGAGGAACTGCTCTGCAAACGCAGCCCGCTGGAAGTATGGTGATTTTCCGACAGGACCTCGCCACGGACCACGTGCACGATATCGGTGTCATCCCAGACCGTTTCAGTCGTCAACTCGCCGCTGCGAATCTCCAAGCCGTTGACCAGATTCGCCCGCAATCGATTGAGCCGCACCAGGGGCCCATGATTGTCGGTGAAGGTGTCGAACGGTTGGGCCAAGCCGGTGGTGCGACCGTAATCGACCTTGGTTTTCGCGTTGGGCGAATTCACGTCGACACTGATGGCGGCCGCCCTGTTGTCACGGATGATGTTGTTAACGATGATCGGCTGCGCGCCACGGATAAAAACCACCGCCGAAGAATTCAGGCCGCGACCGTTACGATCGGTACCTGACTTACCGTCGGCGTTGTCTTCAATGATGCTGTTGGTCAAACGCAGTGCGGCTTGATGTACTTCGATCGCCTGGAACTGGTCGAAGCCGCCCTCGATCGGCGTGCGCCCACCGGCGTGAGCGATCAACGCATGGTCGATACTGCCGCTGGAAGTCGGACTGAAATAGAAACCTCCCCATTGACCTGGCGCTGGAGTCGTGGCGGCGGCGTCGTTCAAGGTGTCGAACGTGCCACTGCTGCCATAACGATCATCCTGTACCGACGTGAAGAGAATCGGCAACTCCGTCGTTCCCTCGGCAATCAGCTGTGACGATCCGACATTTGTTTCGATCCGGGCGGAGCCAAGCTTCACAATCAAGCCGGGATCGATCGTCAGCCGACCGGAAAGCCGGGCATTCGTTCCGAGCGGGCCGCCGGGATTTCCCTCAATTTGCAGGTTTTCGGTAATCACGTGCACGATGTCGGCGTCATCAAAGCGCCCCGTGACGCGCAACTTGTCGATCGCCTCGCCCAGTTGGGTGCGAATGCGCACGAACAGCCCGTTGATCGAGTTATTGAGCAGCGTATTGTTGTTTACATCCGGGCCGATTCGTCCATTCGAGTCATCGAAGCTGTTGGGATCGGCGGAAATCGCCGCATCTCCGCTGAGCCGAATCGTATTGAACGAAATCGTGGGCCGGGCTTCAATCAAGTGGATCGGGGCGTAGACATCCTCGATCGAGTTGACGAAAACTTTTCCACCGCCATCCTTGATGTCGGCCTGATTCACAAAGTTCAGGTAGATTTGCGCGCCCTCGCGGTCCGAGTCATTGCGGAACACCAATCCACCATAATCGGCGGGGAAGGCGCCGACACTGGGACCGTCACTGTCGCCACCGACGGAGTCATCGCGTAACGATCGCAGGTAGACCGGCAACCCGGGGATTCCAAGCACTTGAATCGCACCGCCGCTACGGTCCTGATTCAACGCAGAGGTTCCGGCGTCGATGTTGGCTTTGCGCATTTTGAGCAGCGCGCCGGCGTCGACCATCACCGTCGTGTTACGTGGCACCAGCATTTCAGCGCCGTCGGCCGCCGGTAGTCCGTTGTTGTTGAATCCAAGTCGGTAGGGCCGATTATCGGCGATCGTATCGATCCGTCCGTCCAGTCCACCGTTGCCGACGATTCGAATAATCGTTGGATCGGCAAACGCGTCGGGGGCCGGCACGCGCGCCGCGGCCGCGGCCAGCGCCGAGGAGATCGTGTCGTATGGATTGTTCAGCGCGCCCGTACCGTCCGGTCCGTTGGTGGTGTCGTTTGCTTTGTCGACGAAGATTGTGTTGCCGCTCTGGAACCAGAAATCGTAGACGCCGCCCGGCGTGCCATTCGCGTCGCCATCCAGCGCGGTCCCGGTGAGATCGACCAGCTGTTGGGCAGGCCCTTTGGTGAACGTCAATTTCAACTGGTACGGCCCGTCGGTACGGCCGCCGAACCCGGAGTCGGGAACGATCGGGTCGTACTCAGTGTTCCCTGTGCTCGAAACACCCAGGTAATAAGTGCCGGCGTCGAGTTGCAATCCGATCCAGGAATCGGTGCTGTCGTAATCGTCGTTCTTAGCCAGCAATTGCCGCCCCGTCGCCGTTTCGCGGTAAAGCGACAGCGCGGTGTTCAAGGAACTGGTCGTTGCCATCCGTTCGGCAATCGTCTCGGCCGACAGGTAGCCGGGTTGATCGAGCGTAAACTTGTAAAGATCGATGTCGGTGCTATCCGGCCGGTGCAGGCGCTGCGCATGCAAGATGTCGTGGTCCCCCGGATAAACCGGTTCGCCGCGCAATCCGGCACCTTGAATCGACGACAGGTCGTAGGAATGCTCCAGGCCGATGGCATGACCGATTTCGTGCAGTGCGGTGACGAACCAGCTTCCGCCGTACTCGCTGTCGCCCCAGTTATAGAGCGCGTTCATGACCACGACGTTGTGCCCCAGTGACGTGCCAAAAATGCCGCCGACGGAGTCGGGGGGATAGCTGGGCGCGACGGCGCGAATGTCGCCGGTCACGACCTGCAGGCCTGACCCGGCTGTTTCGCGGAACTGCAGGCCAAGCTGAGCCCCGAAAAGTTCGAAGATCTCCTTGGCGCGCTGCTTCTGATTGGGCGTGATCGCGTTGTTAAGATCGTTGCCCTGCGGATCCTTGCCGTAAAGGTTGCCGAAGTAGTAGTCCATCACCGTGATCGTATCGGGCAGGTAGGGCGTCGTGCCGGTCGAATTCACATGCTTTTCCGGAGCAATCTCTCGATGTCCAGGCTCATCGTTTCCACCGGGGAACGGAGGCAGCGGAATATTCTGCGGCTGAATCTGCGACTGGAACGTGAGCCCCGCCGCGCCGAGCCTTCCAAGATCCGTGGCGGTCGCGTAACTCGAGTTCGCATCGTTGCCAAGGTTCAGCACGGTCGTCGCCGCGATCGAGAGCGCATAGGCGCCGGTGGTCGTGCCGCCCGAACCGGTTCCGGTCGTCGGGTTGTAAGTGGCGTTGCCGCTGGACGAGACGCCCAGGTAGTAAGTCCCCGAAGCGAGCGGTCCCTGGGACAATACTTCGATTCCCCCCGCACCATTAGCGTTGACCGTCGCGCCGACCTGATTGCCGGCGGCATTAAATAGTCGCACCACCCCATTCAACGTTCCACCCTGCGGCGTCAGGGTCGCCGTGATACTCGCGGCGCTGGGAAGATGAAAACGGTACAAGTCGATGTCGTTGGCATCATTGGCAACCGTCCAGTCGTCGCCGACTGAGGCATTGACGTTGAAAGTGTTGCTCGCGAACAACGAACCAACGTCGATGGCAGTCGCAAGCTGATTGTTTGGTTCGTTGGTAGCGCCAATTTGCAGATGATAGGTCCCGTTGGGGATGTTCGACGCGAACGTGAGCGTGGCCGTGTTGTTCGTCGCCGAATAAACCACCGCCTGGGGATAGGTAATTTGATTGGACTGGGTATCTCGCAACCGGTAGAAGGCCGGATTCTGGGCCGAAGTGGGATTCAAATCGTCCTCGTTGAAATAGACCACCACCTGATCGCGGGCCTGGGAAAGGGCTGCGCCAACGCGGGAAACCGGTTGCGGAACGATGGCGACAATTTGCGCGCCGAGGTCGAGCTCGAAATTCACCACATCGCGATCCGCGCCGCGCCGACGCGGTTCGAGCAAGTCACCCTGGACGCTGCGCACCCCGCGAATCGAATAGGCCTGATTGTCGTAGCCGAGCACCTCCAGCCGGTACTTGTCGTCGACCAGCGTTTCGGAAAACCGCATGATGATTTCGCGCTGCGACTCGCCCAAACCGATGAAGCCCGGCACGATGACGGCATCGTCAGCGCCCGCCAGCCGCAGCGGCGAATAGTTGATCACCGGTGCCGCAATGTTGGTGCCGCCGCTGCCAACCTGAAGTGACGCCGTTACCAGCGTCTTTGCCGTGGCATGATTGTTGATTGCGCTAATCAACTGCTGCGCCGTCGTCGGCGACGAGGCATTGGAGTTCAGCGTTACATTGATCGTCGTGCCCGAAACGGAAATCGTCGGCGGAGCATTCGGCGCCAGACTCGCCTTCGTAACGTTAATCGCGACGTTGTTACCGGCCGCGCCGGCGCTATTCGCCGTAAAACGCACTTCCAACGGCACGCCGACGTTGAAGTTGGTCACCGCACTGGCCGCACCCGCGCCCGACAGCAGCAAACGCGTGTTCGCCGCGGTGGTGGTCGTGATGTTTGTCGCGCCACTGCCAGAGCGAATCGACGCAACAACGCGCAGCTGCGTGCGGCTATCGGCGTTGAGCGCAGTCACCAGGTCCTGTGCCGTCGTATTGGCGCCGGCAGCGGTATTCAGGTCGACGAAAATCGTCTTGCCGACCAACTCAATTCCCGGCAGGGAACTTGCCGTCCCCCGATTCGATTTGGTGAATCGCAAATTCAATTCGTTGGCGTCGGCGCCCAAATTGGCGGCCTTGACGTCAACGATGACCGCGCCGTTCGTGCCGAAATCGGACGAAACCTGCGCAACCTCGAACTGCCCGTTGGCCCCCGTACGAGTCAACCGCACACCCTGAATCGACGTCGGGTCCAGGTCCGCCGTGGCGTCGAAGCGCAACGTCAGTTCGCGCGGAGCCACATTGCGCAGGTTCGCACCGGACGGATCGAGCAGTTCCAGCGGATTCGGCTGGACGCCGACCAGACGCGGACTGTTGACGTTGACCGTGTTCGACGACGTGAACGCGACATTCAAGTCGTACATCTGGACGGCTGGCGCGGAGCCGGTGACGCGCAGGAAGTAGGTCCCTGCCGCAGGAATCGAAATGTCGGTCAATGCCTCCGCAACACCGACCGGATTGGTGTTACCGCTGGCCAGAACCGTCACGCCGTCCGGTGCCAGAATGTCAAACGAAAGATCGCTCTGCGTCAAGGCGTCAAATGACGTTCCCGCGGTGCAGGAGCCATCTGAGTTTTGCGGGCCGTTGAGATACGTCGATCCTGTCGGCGTGAGAATCGCGTCGATTTTGCCCCCTGTGGAAACCACAAACGTGTAGTAATCGACGTCGGCATCGTCATCGATGCTCGATTGATTGACGACAACGCCCGACGCGCCGAGATTACCCAGCGCAGCAGCCAACACCGGCAGATCCGACGGCTCCAAATTGTCGCCATACTGGCGGTTGACCGCAAGAATATCGTCCTCCTGCGGACCGTCGAATCGAGCGGAATAGAACGGTTCGAGTAATTTTGTTTCGTTGATCGGACAGACGTGGCTTAGTCCCAGACCGTGCCCGGCCTCGTGGGCCGTCACATTGCGAAGCCCCCGAGAATTTTGCGAGGTATCATTGTAAAAATTATCCCCGGTGTCGATCACCATATCGCCGTTGTCGGGGAAGAAATTGTAGGCCAAGATGCCGGAATTGCCATCGATCGTGTGCCCGCCGATGCGGACGTCGCCGCGCACACCGAGGATGCCAACCGACGCGGCGGCAAAGGCCGCGCTATCATCATTCGGTTCATAAACATAGTTGATTCCGGAGACCGCACTCCAGCGGTCGAACACGGATCGAAGCTGCGGGAACCAAGGGCGATTTGAAAGCGGACCACCTGCCGAGCCGTAGATACCATCCAAAGTGGCAATCAGGTTGCTGTCGGCCGCCGATTCTCCAGCAAAGCCCGGTATGTTTACCCCGTCGGCGATAATACTCCAGGTGATTGTGGTCGGATCCCCTTGCCCCAACGGACCTGGATTGGTGGCAGTCGACGTCCATCGAGCGCTGGACTGAAACGCATTCGGATCACCGCTCCTGCCAAAGGCGTCCGGAAGGGGCGTGGACCCTGGAAAGAGGATCGGATGGGGCTCGTAATCGAGCAACGCCATCAGATAGCGGCCCTCCAGCGGCTCGTAAGCGACTTGTCGTAAGAGGCGGCGACGCTCCCGCATCATTTGATGCTTGCGGAATGCTGAATGTCGTTGCCGTTGAGTCATAACCAATCCTTAGGAATGTAATGAGACAGATTGCGTTACGAAAAAGCCAAGTTTATCGGATTTTCTAATCTTCCTGGCGTCCAATTCTGAACTTTTCTCGTCGAAAATTAATGCGATGGCCCCGGGCAGAAACCGTTGTTTTTTGCGTTTTACCAGGAATCGCCGTCCGCGCCGAATAAATCGTCAATCAGCTGATCGCGCTTTCTCCCAGCCAATTGTTGCCAAATCGCATCGGTCTGGTCCTTGACAAGTTGCGAAATCGCCCCCTCCACCCGCTGTGCACGGCTGGTGGATGGTTCCAAAATTGCCGGCAGCGACCAGAGGGTGTCGGCCGCACGCCGTTGTTCGTCCTCGGCCGTCCAAACCCTTGCCGTTACAACCGGTTCCATCGTCCAACGCTGGTCGACGTTGGCCACGAACACCCCGACCGACTCCATTTGCCGGGCAAGTCCCATGCCGTCCGCTTCCACGCCGTCGACCGTCTGCACCGCTTCACCCTCACCACCAGGCGCCAGGGAGTTGAGGAAGTTGATGACCAGGATCGCATCCGCGGGAGCAATGAATCGATTGCCGTCGACGTCGTAGAACGGCGGAGGTGTGGCCGGGCTGGGCACCGGTCCCGAACCGACTCGATTAATCCGGTTGATCACCAGCAACGCATCGATCGGCTCCACAAACCCGCTGGCATTGACATCCAACGCATTCGACTGGTTCTGCCAGGGGGAAGGAGCCGGACGGACGGTGATGGTGACCGTCGCCGGGTTGGATTCGGCACCCAGATTGTCCTTGACGGTGTAGGTCAACTTGACGTCGCCCACCGTCGTGCTGTCGGCGACGTACGTGATCGTACCGTTCGCATTCACCGTCGCCTTGCCGGAGCTGGGAGTGGTCTTGATCGCGACTGTGGAGGCACTGATCGTTCCGTCGACGTCGGAGTCATTTGCAAGCACCGTCAGGGCGGTGGTTGTACCTTGATCGACGGTGAAGAAGTCGTCGGTCAATCGCGGCGCGTCGTTAACACCTGTCACGTCGATCGCAACCGTTGCCTTGGAGGTAGCTCCCAGCGCGTCGCGAATCGTATAGGTGAACGAGTCACCTCGACTCTGGCCCGGCGCCAGCTGATCGAAAACGAGGGCCGCTCGGGGATCGTAAGTGAAGGCGCCGCTTTGCGCCACATTCAGGCTGGCTCCCAGCGGCAGAGTCAACTTCAGGCCGGTGGATGGCACGGGCACGCCGTTCACATCCACGACCGTCATCGTGTCGCCAACATCGGCATCGGTATCGGCCGGCGCATCGGTTCGCATGTTCTTGGAAAGCACGCTGTTCTCGTCGACCGAATAGGAATTATTGCGCGCCACTGGGGCGTCGTTCAGGCCGCTGATCGCCAGCGTAACCGTGGCCGATGCGGACGCGTTCTGCAGGTCCTTGATCGTGTAAACAAACGAATCCGTCGTCGACTCACCCTGCCGCAGTCCCTGCAGCAACGCGGAGGTTCCCGGATTGTAGGTGAAGTTGCCGGAGGCATTGATCAGCAATGTTGCACCGCTGGCCAGCGTAATCGTCGTGTCGCCGGCGGCAAACACCGGATTGCCATCCACGGCGCTGACACTGATCACGTCCTGGGAATCGATGTCCGAGTCGACACCTTTGCCCGTATTGTCGCTCATCACATTTCCGGAGGTGGCAGTGTCCTCGTTGGTGGCGTAGTTGTTCGCCGTGGCCACGGGAACGTCGTTGACGCCGCCAACCGTCACGGTCACGGTCGCGGTGCTGCTGCCACCCTTGTTGTCGGAGATCGAGTAGGTGAATGTCTCACTGCCGACCTGGCCGGCTGGCAACGACTGCCACTGGATGGAAACGGTGGGGTCGTAGACGAACGAACCGTCCAAATTCACCCGCAGACTCGACCCGGATTTCAGCGAAATCGTCTTGCCGACATTGCCGGCGATCCCGTTGATGGCAGAAACGACCAGCGTATCGGCCAGATCCGGGTCGGTATCGATTCCGCTGCCGTTGTCGTTCTTCATCAGGTTATCGGTCGTGAGCGCGATATCCTCGGTTGTCGTGAACGCATCGTTGGTCGCCACGGGCGCATCGTTGACCCCGGTGATCGTCAGTGAAACGGTCGCGGTCGACGTCGCGCCGTTGGGGTCGCGGATCGTGTAGGCAAACGAGTCCTTGCCGGTCTGCCCCTGGGACAAACCGTTCAAGGACTTGGAGGTGCTGGGGTCGTAATTGAACGAACCGTCGGCATTGAGCTTCAACGTAGCGCCCGACGGCAAAACGTAATTCGCGCCGACGTTTGCCGCGCCGCCATCCACGGCACTCACGGCCAGTGTGTCTCCTTGATCCGGATCGGAGTCCTTGCCGGACCCGGTGTCGTCCAGGATCACGTTGCGCGACAGCACCGAGTTATCGTCGACTGTATAGGAATTGTTCCTGGCGATCGGCGCATCATTTCGTCCCGCGATCGTCATCGTCACGGTCGTCGTCGAAACCGAACCGCCGACACCGTCGGTGAGTGAATAGGTAAACGTATCCTGCCCCGACTTACCGAGTGCCAGTGCATTGAGCGCCCCCGACGTCGTCGGGTCGTAGCTGAAAGTGCCATCCAGATTCAACTTCAACTGCGCTCCCGACGGCAGCGCGAATTGCTTTCCGACATTGTCGGAGTTGCCGTTGACTGCCAGGATGCTTAGCACGGCGCCATTATCCAGGTCAAAATCCTTGCCCGCTCCCGTGTCGTCCGTGATCACATTACCGGACGCCGCGGTGTCCTCGTCGGTCAGGTAGGTATTTGTCACGGCAACCGGCGCGTCGTTGACGCCCTGCACGGTCATCACCACCGTCGCCGACGACGTCAGGCCGGCCTTATCGCGGATCGAGTAGACAAACGAATCGGTCTGGCTGGTGCCCGCCGCCAGGAAGTCGAAGGCCTTGGACGGGTCGTAGTTGAACTTCCCGTCCGCCGACAGGTCCAGTCGTGCGCCGGACGGCAGAACGCTGTTCACCGAGCCCGCGAAATTCACGCCGTTCAGCGCGGTGACTGTAAACTGATCGCCGGTGTCGATGTCGAAGTCGACACCCTGATTGGTGTCGTCGGTCACCAGATTCCCGCCCAGCGCGGTGTCTTCATCGGTCGTATACCGATTGTCCTTCGCGACCGGCGCGTCGTTCACACCCAGTACGGAAATCGTCACGACGGCGTCGTTTGACGGCAGAACTCCGTCCGTCAGACGGTAAGTGAAGGTCTCGGTGCCGGTAGCGCCGGCGGGCAGAGATTGCATCACTGTCGACGTGCGAGGATCGTAGGTGAAACTGCCATTGGAGTTCACGACCAACGTCGCCTGCGACGGCAAATCGATCGTCAGCCCGACATTGGCCGGCGAGCCATTGACACGCAAGACCGACAAGATGTCGTTCTCCGCGTCGGTGTCGTTGAGGATCAGTCCCGGCGCCGAGACATTCAACTGCGTGTCCTCATTCGTCGAATAGCTGTCGTCGACGGCCACCGGAGGCGTCCCCGGAGCGATCGTAATCTGGTAGTCCTCCACTTCACCGTCGGCGGCGAATCCGCTGGCCTGCAATCCTCCCAGGCTGGAAATCCGGAACCGCGCGTAAGTAAAGCCCGGCGACGCGGTCGGCGAGGCCTTGGTGCAGAGCCGATTGAGGCCAGTTGTGACCGCAATCGTGGTCCCCGCCGGCACCTGATCGGCCGCATCCTCGCAGTCGCCGTCCCCGTTCACGTCGTGACCAAACACCAGGCGTTCGTTCGGATCGTCGAAGTCACCGTCCTGGTTGTAGTCGATGAAGGCGTCCAGGAATCCGGCGCCGGAAGCGGTGACATTAATCGGAGTGTAAAGGAAGCGGTTGAACAGGTCCGCGAATACCACGCCGTCGTCGTCGTTCACATCGATCCGCACCTGCCCATTCCCCAGGTCGGCAACCGACACAGCCAATCCCGATCGGCGAATCGCATCGACAATGCGCGTCGCCACTTCCGCCTTCGACGACGTCGTGGCGTCGATCGGAGCACTCGAAAAGCGAATAATCGTGCGCGTGTCGATCACATCCTCGTTGCGGTCGAACTCAAACGTCACTTCGCGGTTCAGATCGTTGATCGTGAAGGTCTGGCCATCGAGTGCCGTGGTGATATCGCCCACGGTAATCGTACGTGTGCTTCCCGATCCGGAGACAGTCAAGTCGGGACTTTGCGTGACGTCGATCGCGATGTCCGTGTTGTCACCATCCGCGCCCGGCGACGGCAAACCGTTGGTGTCCTGGTCAACGGTCGCGCCTAAATAGAGCGGCGCGTCCGAGAGGATCGCATGACGGGCACCATCGCGAATGAAGGCGGCATCCTTCTGCACCAGCGTCGGGTAACGGCCCGGTCCGGAGAACGGATCGGGTAGATCGCCGAAGTCCAGCCGAGTTCCCGGCATCAGGATCGTGAACTGCGTATCGCCATTCGCCTGGTTCGATCGCAGATCATTGCCCGCGACATCCTGGATCGCTCGCAGGAAGAAGTTGTTGACACCGGCCACATTGGCCGGACTGCGGCTGAAGTCGATCTGCTGCCCGTTGGCATCGACAAAATCAACGTACACGGTCGAGCCGCCCCGATGCCGCGCCGTGACACCCTGCAGGCGCTGCCGACCCTCGGGAGTATTAATCGCCGCCGTAATCGCGATCGCCATCTGCTGATCGTTGAAGGAAACGTCCGGTTGGAATGGTATCGCCACCGAGCCACCCGGCGTCCCGTACGTGGCCAGTTTGGTGGCGGGATAGTTCAACACTCGAGTCAGGTAGCGTCCCGTCTCGTTCAACCGTACCGCCCCACCGCCGACATTGGCCGGATTGATCGGGTTGGTGGCCGAGCCCAACCCGGAAATCTGGATCGCTCCCACGACCGCATCCGCAACGCTACTGGCCAGCTCGCCGTCCTGGAACAGAATCTGGATCGATCCTGCCGTGACGCCGTTGCCAATTCCCAGATCCTCGAACTCGAACCCGACCGCCTTCGTGCCATCGTCGATCGTGAATCCATCGGCGTCGGCAAGCCCGCGGACCCGGACCGTGGAAGTCAGATTCGTATTTCCCAAATCAAGTTTTGTCGACGTACGATTGCCCAGAATGACTCGGCCGTTGCCCAGGTACGACGGCTGTAACTGTCCGATCGCACCGTTAAGGGCGCCGACGATGGAAGTCGAGACCTTATCCTGGTCGTCGGTCGGCAAGAACTGAATGACCGTGTTATCGGGAACCAGGTCCTTGTCGACATCCGCCACTTTGCCGTTACTGTCAAACTCGAACACTTGCGTCTGCGTGCCGTCACGTAACGTGAAAGTCGAACCATCGATGATCGCCAGTCCGCCGACCAGCGGCACTTCAATCGAGAGCGAAACCGGCAGTTGGATGGTCGTGGACGGAGACACGCCGGGAAGGCCCGCCAGCGCCAGGCTAGGCGCGAATGTGGTATCCATGACGTGCGCCGTCGTGCCGCCGACTTGAATATTTCCGCCACCGAAGTGGATCGGCGACAACCCGAGTCCGGAATTTCGAATTGCCAACACAATTTTGTCGGCGATGTCCTCGCGCGAGTCTCCGTTACTGATCGAAACCAGCACGTTATCGGGGACATTGTCGTTGTTCGCGTCGGTAAATCGCCCGTCATCGTCGAGATCGTCAAACTCAAACTTCACCAGCGGCGCGATGCCGTTCTGAATCGTGAATGTCTCGCCGTCGTTGATGCCCCCGACGAACATCCGGCGGGTCAAAACCGTGTTGGCGACATCGATGATGTGGTTCGTCGCGCCATTCGTGAAATTGACAATCCCGCTGCCGCGCGGACCGGCTACCGCGTTCAGCTGCAGTACGGCCGCTGAATTGATCGCGGAGACGACCGCCGTCGTCAGCTGGTCGATCGTCGTCAATGCATTGAACGCGATGGGAATGCTGTTGCCGTTCAAGAGCGTGTTGTTGTCAAACTCGAAGGTACGCGTCGTTCCGGCATTGGTGATGCGGAAGAACTGCCCATCCGTGACCCCTCCTGGACCGACTCCGACCGCCGGGATCCGCAACGACAGTGGCACCTGGGTCAGATTCGTGGTCAGATTGGATCCGGTGACGCTTACCGATGTGGCCGTCGAAGCGCCCACATGCACAGCACCATTCGTCAGCGCCTTGGGCTGCAGGCCCACCAGTGCACCGGCATTGACTGCCTGCTGAATCGACGCCGCGATCGCCTGCGCGATCTGTTGCGCGCTGCTGGTCGACGTAATCGACACCACGCGAATCGGCAGTGTCGGCAACGTACCGTTCGTATCGAACTCGAACGTCGCGCTGCGTTTGCCATCGTTGACGCTGAAACGCTGACCGTCACTGATACCGCCGGGCCCCGCTCCAATCGGCGGCACTACCAGTTCCAGGACCGTGGGCACGTTGAGCTTGTAGCCGCCCTCGTATTCAAACGCGATTCGGTTCCCGTTGTCGTCGGTGATCGTAAACGAGTCACCGTCCACCAGGCTCCCGCCGTGCACGGCGTCAATCACGAAGCGGTCTCGATTGTTCAACATGATCTGGTAGACATTGTCGCGTCCCCAGATGCCGGCCAATGGAGCCAGGCTGATCGTGTTGGTGATCGAATCGTAGCGGAATGTGTAATCGAGCCCTTCACGCAGCAGACGATTGTTCTCGAATAGCGTGACCGCAGGACCGCGCAGTGTCACCGGTACGTTCAGTTCGTCCACCAGTATGGGACCGGTCAGAACCGTGTCATCGTCGGCCCCGGTGCCAGGGAACGGATTATCCGCACCAAACTGATCCTCCAGGTGCAGGCGGAACTCGTTGAAGAATCCGTCGTTCACCTGAACCACGGTCGGCGTAGGATCTTTGTCGATGCCTTGCGAATCATTGTCCAAAGGCGTCGTCAATACCACGGTGGGAGTCGAGAAGTCGGCGCGGTCCAAGCCACCGCGATCGCGGAACAGTCCTTGCGGCGAAGCGGTCGATGGATCGTCCACGCGCAACTGGCCGGTGGCGTCCTGCGTTGGGGCGAGGATCGGGGTGGGCGTAATCCCCACCGTTCGCTTGACGCGATTGGCAAAGTCCTGCCGGTCATCAAGTTGGTTGATGGCGCTGTCGATGATCCGCGATCCCTGGTAGGGGAAGAATCGCCCGCTGCCCGGATCGACGAAAATCCTCTCATTAACCGGAATCTGGATGTTAAAGTCGATTCCCGCCGCCGACACATTGGTATTACTGCCGTTGAACTGGAATGCGGAACCGGTGACCACCTGTGCCGCCGGATGACTGAACTCGCCGGTTGAGACGCCGACGAAACCGGCTTGCAGGTTCGCGAACAGGTTGTTCAGCGAAGTCGGTCCCGACCGTTCGGAAGCCAGAATCCCGGTCTCCGGCAAATACTGGTCGAAATTGTCGCCGCCTCCAGGGTAGAAGACGAGTCCCGTATTGATGTCGCGGATCCGCGTGACGTTCTGGATCACGACTAACCGTTCCGTGGTTCCGCAGATCGACGTTTCGGGCAGGTCGTGACCGAAACCGAAGTCGCACAGGTTGATGCCTGGTCCAAAATCGCTGTTGGTCGGGCTACGATTCGGTAATCCGCCAGCGGCGCCGTCGTCCCCGCCCAGCGCACGTGCGGTCACTCGGCGGTGCGGGCTGGCCGTGCCGAATTCGCCGTTGGAGATGGTGACATTGTTTCCCAGCGGCGAACCGTTGATCGCATTGCGAATGGCAACGGCGACCTCGTCGGCCATGAATCCAGCGCCGTGGCCGCCGGTGTTCGGTACGGCCGTGTTATTGATCGGAATCAGTACAGCGCCAGGATTGACGGCGCCCCCGGTAACTTCGAACTCGAACGTGACCACGTTACCGGTCAAGTCTTCGATCTGGAACGCTTGACCATCGACGACCAAGGGGGAAGCATGTTCGGGGGCAGCAATCGTGGTGCCATGTTTATTGACGTAGATCGCCGCGTTGCGAGGCGCCCGCACGTCAATCGTGATATCGTACGGCCCGGTACTGGAGGAGCCGGGGCGATTGCCCTGGCTGAACGGATCGTAGGTGTTCGTGCCGCGCCCGCTGACCGCGACGTAATAGGTGCCGGCCCGATCGGCCACATAACTCAAGAATGGGTCGACACTGGGAGTTTCGCCCGGTGCCGGATCGTCATCGCTGGCAAGCACTTCTTGCCCAACACTGTCGAACAGCCGCAGGTACGGATTGAGCGTGCTGCCGCCGGGGCGCTGGGCGGCGTCAACGTCGACGATCACGCGGTCGCCCACGGCGAGCTGGAATCGGAAGAAATCCACGTCCAGGGATGGATCGACACGGTAGTCGGCGTTATCGCCAATTCTGCCGGTAGCCGTGTAGGCAATGGAATGGTGCTGGGGACCTTGCCGCGTATCGATCGCGTCGAACTGTGAGTCGTTCGGTTCCGCGTAAGCCTGAGGGTTCGTTCCGGCGAAACCATCATTGCCAAACAGCGTATTATTCGCCACGTGGGCAAACGGCACCGCGTTCATTCCCAGCGGAACCCGGCGGATATCGGTGTCAGTCATGAACGTATGGTCAAAGCCGGTGATGTGATTGACGAACACCGCCGGGCGGCCGTTGCGGCGGCTGGTGCCGACGATAGCGGATCCAGCATTCAGCGTCGTGCCGTTCGTCACGAGCAGGCTGCCGTTGATGGCTGCGGCAATCGCCCGGGCCATCTCGTTCTCCGTGTAGCCGACCGTCCGACCCAGGTATTCCGTCGTATTTGTACGCCGGAAGAAGATTGGGATATGATCGGGGACATAACCATCACCGCCGGTCACACCGCTCCCGGGTCCGGCGCCATAGCAGATTCCGGGCTTTTCATCGCCTGAAATATCCTCGAATTCGAAATAGACTTGCGTGCGGTAGGCCGTCAGCGAGAAATGCTCGCCGTCGCAGTACTGATCGCCAGCCTGCACAGGGGTCGCATTGGCGGTGGGATCCTCCGGCGGATCGATACGCGAAGTGATTTCGATCGGGTTCAAGTCGCCGCTGACGTGGATACCACCCAGCCCGGCGTCCCATATTACGTTGTTGACAATCAGCGCCCCGGGAACAAAACCGCCGCCCGGGCCGACAAGGTCGCCCGACTGATTGTTCAAGGCAGGCAATTTGATCGCCGCGCCGTAATGCGGATTGCCAAAACCGAAATTGACACCCGGTTCAAAATCGCGGAACCCGGCATCGGAAATGATCGCAAAATCGCGCACATGGCTGATGAAATTGGAGTTAATAATCATCGCGCCTTGATCGCGGAAGACATTGCTGTCGCCGTCCGCGGCAAAGAACGAGGCCTGCAGACTGTTCGAGACCGCGGGAGCAACAGCCGAGAGACTACCAGCGCCGATAAACAGTGCACTGTCTCCATCCGGATTTCCAACGTCGGCGATCGCAATCTTCAACGTGTGTGGGCCAGCCAGCAGGTTGGGGACCGTGGCGTTCAAAACCACGGTGAATCCGTCAAATCCAAATTGCCGCAGCCAACGCCCGCCATCATTCGGATCGTTGTTCTTGTAGAACTCGCTGTTCGCGGCATTGATGCCGATCGGGTTGCCCGCATTGACGGTTTCCCGTGTAATTGGATCGGGCCCCGGCGTCAGAATCACGCGCGTTCCGTCCACGAAAACGGCGAACACATCGGGATCGGCGGTCCCGAGCAGTTCGTTGTATTCTTCGGATGCAAATACCAGCTGCAGATTCAAGTCACCACCGATCGAACCGTTGGCGAACTGGAAGTCGAATTCCAACGACGTGCTGTCGACGGTCGTCACGCCGTAGCTGGCGTCGAGGTCGAGATCGCCGAGCAGCGACGAGTTGTTGGAGGAGACGTCGGCCGTATTCGGGCCTTGCGCGACCGAAGCCTGGCCGGTACTGAGGATGATCCCCTGGTCGAGGCCGATCGACGACCCGCCGCCAACGTAGGTTCCCGTGCTTCCCTTACCCGCTACCAGCGTCGCGTTGCCGACCGCGGTGATTCCCGCGCCGAGGATGTTGTTCCGCAGCGCATTGGCGGTGGCCGTGGTACTCGTGACCGCCAGGTTACCCGTGGGCCGGGCCACTAATGAACCGGCCACATTGCCGTACAGTAACACGCGATTGTCCTCGACACCGGAAGTCTGCCCGCCGGCGGACGAGGCTTGTAACGAAAGGACGCCTTGAATCGCCGGATTGTTGATAATGTCGCGAATGGCCGCGGCAACTTCCCCGTCAGTATCGGTCGCTGCGAACGGCACCGCGATATGATTCGGATCCACGAGTCCGCCGCCGTTGTCAAACTCAAAGGTCAGGAAATTGATCCCGTCGCCAAGCACGAACGTCTGACCGTCCTGGATCTCACTGCCGCGCGGCGCATAAATCGTCGTCTGTTCCGTGGACCGATCATTGGTGTCCATATCCTTGGTCAATGTCAGGCCGACCGTGTTCGTCAACGTCGCGGTACGTGACGTACCATATTTCTCGCCAGGTCGAATCTCCAGTTGATAGGCCCCTTTGGCGATCGGATTGGCACCGAACGGAATGTCGGGATTCGTGATGAACCCGACGTTGCCCGGTGTGGAGTCGACGACCATTTCCCCGCGCTCCGCGAAACCGATCACGATGTCGTCGATAAACGCGCCGCGATCCAGGCCCGTGGCCGTTCCCTCCGCGTCAAACTCAAACCGCAACCGCAACTGGTCCTCGCCGGCAAATTGGCCAAGATCGGCCCGCAACTGCCGCCAGGTGCCGGTGTTGTTTACCAGTGTCCGTACGCTGCTCTTACCAAACGCCTCCTTGGCGTCATTGGTGGCCAGCAGTGTGTCGGGCCCCGATTCGTGCCGTACCCAGACTCGGAAATGATCGTCGCTGTCGCCGTCGAGGAAGTAATTGAAGTACAAGCGGGGCAAGTCGTCCTTGGAATAGCCCTGCAGGCTGAAGGCGTTGGAAACCAGATCTCCCTTGGCGCTCGAGTTGTAGCTGTTCTTCGTCTCGTCGCCGAAATAAAAGACCGTATCGTTCTTGTTGGCCGCCGTCGTGAAGGCGTGGCTCTCAAGCGACACTTGCAACGTGTAGAAATCACCGTTGATCAGGGGATCACCGACGATTCCGCCCGCCTTGCCGGTGGACGGGAAGCGAGCAATCCCCAGGACGTAATTGCCGGCGGTGGGGAAACGGCAGTCAATAAATGAATCGTTGATCGTGGTGCTGCCGGCATCACCCGCCGACGTCGCACTGTCGTCGTTCTCGCAGGCAGCGCCCGTAATAGCGTCGGTGACAGCATTGCCCGCCGCGTCGTACAGGAAGATCTGCGTATCGAGTCCAGGCGAAGTGTAATCGATATCAAAAATCCCCCGTTCCTTGTCTTTGGCAACGCTGAACCGGTAATAGTCGAATGACTTGTTCCCTGTGCCGGTAATGGTCACGTGGGGAATCGTCGTCGAAGTGTTGACGGTCGCATCGCCAATGCTCGGATCAAAGCTCTTGGACCAGAATTTCGAGTTATTGATGTCCTGAGCCGTACCGATCGTGTCGTTGGGCTCAATTTCAATAATTGCCGTGTTCGTCCCAAACGTTCCGCGACTCAAGTCAAACGCGGGACGCAACCCGTGGTGGTTCGACGAACCCGGTTCAATTTTGGATGTGGTATGCCAGAGATTGGGTGCAACGCCGGCGAAGGTCGGGTCGAGAAACTCCGGATAGACCGGCATTCCGGCCGTCGATCCGCCTGAGGAACCGATATGGTCTTCCACCAATCGCGTCACCGAATCGACCGGCTCTAATCGCACCAGCGGATTGGCCAGGGCGGAAGGGATTTGATTGGAATGGAATACCGAGGCGTAGTACGTTCCGACTGGTAGGGCGACCGAGCCAATAAATGGATCATTCGGGCCGACGGTGCCGCGAGAAAGATCGGTGAAGTCGTTGGTCTCCAGCGGGCGTGGCCGATCATCCGCGATGTTCGAATCGGTTCCGATCAGCACCAGCCGACGCTGCGCGTCAAAGATGGCGATCGACGTGTCGGGCCGGCTCAATCCGTCCGCGTAGTCCACGTCAAAGGTCATGAATGCATGCAGGGCAGGACTGTTCGGCTGCTGCAGCTGGGTGTAATTGACATCGAATTGATAAACATCGACATCGGTCGTACCGCTGATCGAACCGCCCACGGAGACCACGCCGCGATCCGACGTGAGAATATTGCCGAGATACTGCGGGCGACTGCCTGGAGCATTGGGGTTCGCCGAAAACACGTTATTGTTCGATTCGGGATCGAGACCGGTCGCTACTTCCTCATTTTCGGCCGCTTCACCGAGCAATGGTGAGTGCCCCGGCAACCCGTGAATTTCGATTCCGTTGGTCGCGTAGCGGATATCGGCGAATCGGACCGTCGATCCGGCAAATTCGTCGACCTCGCGGGTGCGAATCTGGAATTGGTAGTATCCCGACGTCAGTCCGGCATCGGTGAGTGCGAGTTCTCCGCTGCTGCTGCGGACGCGGAAATGGTAGGTGCTGCGAACACCCACGGTTCCCGGCAATACCATCCGCATGCCGGCATCACGTGGATTGTAGCTCCAGTAGTCGCGGAAGCCGAGCGGCGACTTGCGCAGCGGATTCACCAGTTCCGGCCGGATGCCGTTGGCGGTGACCAGCAGCGAGCGATCGGACTGTTCGGCCGCCGAATCGTCAGAACGGGCCAGCACATTGCCGTTGGCGTCAAGCACTTCGACGACCGGGTCGAAGGCGTAGGTCGTGCGATCGATATCCAGCCAGACCTCGGTGCCGGCGACGGCCGTCATGCTATAGATGTCAATGTCGGCGGGGGAGTTGATGTAGCCTTCGATACGGAAGCCCATCCGCAGATACGAATCGCCGTTCTGCTCTTTGGCGGCAAGATCACCCAGGAATTGCGCGGTGGCAGGCAGTGCATTCGTTCCCGGCGGAACCGCGTCGCGCAATTCCGTTTCCAGGATCATGTCCACGTTGCGGTCATGGCTGTATTGCTCGATCAACAACCCGCGCCAATCCTCGGGACGAGGAATCGACGCGACGCCGTTATTATTCGTGTCGGTCTGGGGCCGATGATCGGGCGTCAAACCGGCGCCGACGCTGTCGTCGTGGAAGGAAGTCAACACCACGGGGAAGCCGGGTTGACCGATTACGTGCAGCGTGCCACCGATACGATCGGTCATATCGAGTGGCGTGCCCGTGGCGGTGAATCCCGTGCCGGCCGTGCGCACGAAGTTATGACCGTAGGGTCCGATCCCATCGAACAACTTCACGACCAGGCTTTCATCCGGTCGACTCTGCAGGCGCATCCCGCCATACGTATGCAGATTGCCCACGGTGATTGAATCGAATAACACATGCACGATATCGGTATCGTCCCAGACTCCCTCGGTGGTCAGCGTCGCACCGCGCACCAGCATGCCGTTGATCCCGTTGCGCGACTGCAAGTTGCCGCGAATCAGCGGGCCGTGGTTGTCACGGAAGTCCCCCAGCAAATCGAGGTCGCCGCGCTCACGTCCGCTGTCCGGAATAAGGGTAGCGTCCAGCGCGTTGGCATTGATATTGATCGTCGGCTGTAACGGACTTGAGCCCAGGATCTGACTGTCATTACCACGGAACACATTGTCGACGATGATCGGCTGAGCGCCGCGGACAAACAGCACGGCCGGCAGATTCGAGGTTCTGCCCAAGCGGTTCGCCGGGCCCTGCCCGCCCACACCGGACGCATTCTTCTCGATAGTCGTATGCGCCAATCGCAGGTCGGACTGATGCACTTCCAGCACGTTGAATGCCTTGAAGGTTCCTTCCAGTTTGGCGATGCCACCCGCATAAGCGATAAAGGCATGGTCGAAATTGCCGCTGCTGGTATGGCCGAGGTAGATCCCGGACCAGTCGGCCGGGTTCGGCTGGCGTTCGTTGGCGCCCTGGTTGTCGTCGTTGTTGGTATCAAATGTGCCGCCGGCTCCGAATCGATCGTCGAGCTTGGAGGTCAGGATGATCTCCTTGCCGGTCAACCCTTCGGCGATCAGCTGCGCGCCGAAACTGATTTCGATGCGTGCGCCTTCCAGTTTCACGACCGTGCCCGGATCGATGACCAGTCGGGCGTCGAGTCGCGGGCGCTGCAGCGAGGAGATCGCGGTATTCAACGTGCCGCCAGCGGTCGTGCCGTCATCCTCGTAGGTCAGCGACGATCGATTGATCTGCGCCACCAGCGTATAGGGGCCCGCTCCACCCGGGGCGCTGCGATAGATGCGCCGCGCGACGAACTCACCTACCGCCGCAGGGATGTTTCCTAGCCGAATCGAACCGGTCGATGCTAAGGTCACGTTGCTAGTGGCCGACGAGGCCGGCCCTTCAAAACCGTCCGCATCCACCATCGTGACGCGATAGTTGTAGGTCCCCGCGGCCAGCGTCCCGATCTGCGACGTGGTCAACGTCACCAGATTCAGCGGGAGGGTACGCGTTTCCTGGATCGAGCCGCCGGGCGTTCCCTGGACGATCAAGGATTCCGCGAGGTAATGCACGATATCGGTATCGTCGAAGCGTCCTGCGAGCGTCAATGGCTTCGAGGCGTCACCCGGCGCCGTGGTGATGCGTACGATCAGCCCGTTAATCGAATTGTTTACGATCCGGTTTCCATGGATATCCGGCCCAACGCGAGCGTAATCGGACGTGAACTGTCCGGACAGCTGGTAACTCGCTGAATGAAAATTGGTTTCGTCAAAGCTGTTTGGATCGGCGGAAATCGCCGAATCGGCGCTGTTGGTAATCCGATTGTACGAGATCGTCGGTCGGGCTTCGGTCAGCTGGATCGGCTGCACGACCTGGCCTACGGAGTCGACGTTGACGATGCCGCCGCCATAACGGATGTCGGCGTGATTGACGTAATTGATAAAGATGCCGTCCCGTTCCTGGTCGAATTCGCCCCGGGCGCGGTCCAGATCGTTCTTGAAGACGATGCCGCCCCAGTTTCCGGGCGCGGGGAATGTCGCCGGCGCATAGGTGTCGCGGCCGATCGTCTCATCCAGCCAGGAGGTGAAGTAGACGCTTTGGCGAGGCGTGCCAAGGATCTGCAGGGCGCCGTGCGATCGATCGACGTTCAGATTCGAACTGCCGACAGCGATCCGCGCGGAACGCATTTTGAAAATCGCGCCGGCGTCGACCATGACGGTGACCCCGCGCGGAACTTCCATCGTCGTGCCATCGACCAGCGTCTGCCCGGGCAGGATGCCAAATCCGATTTCGTAGGCGAAATTATCGTTGAGCGTCGCCAGGTTTCCGTCCGGGCCGCCGTTGCCGACGATGCGGACAATGTCACCAGGGCTGGTGAATTTGAATGCCGCGGGCACGCCGGCCGCAGTGCTGGCAATATTGTCGAACGGGCGGGCCAGCGAGCCGTCGGCCTGCGCGCCGACCACCGCCGCCTTGTCGACAAAGATGGTTTTCCCGTGCACCTTGACGCCGACGGAATTGGCGCTGAGACTCACCGCCCGATCGTTCTTCAGGGTGATCAACGATCCGGAGACGGTCGCCATTCCCGGCGTATTAAACCCCGCACCGCCGGAAATCGCATTCGCCAGCGTCGTCGCCACTTGATTCCGCGTCATGCCGACCGTGATATTGACCGGGATATTCCCGGAGGCAACACCACCCGCCAGATTGAATTCGAACCGTTTGGTGAGGCCGATGTTGTTGGTGACGTCGATGAACTGACCGTCCACCAGGGAAGCGCCGCCACCGGTAATCTCCAGCACGCGGTCGAGGTTCTGCGTTTGGAACCAGAAATTGTAAACGCCGCCAGGAGTACCGTCGGCGTCGCCATCCAGAATGGTGCCCGGCAGACCTTCGGCAATTCGGTCCCGATCGCGAATCGTATGTTCGTTGTCGACCGACGGCCGGAAATTCAATTGCAGTCGATAACGGCCCTGCGTGCGGCCGCCCAATCCGGTGTCCTCGATCGTCGGATCGTATTGCTCGTTACCCTTGGCCGACACCCCCAGATAATAGGTCCCGGCAGGGAGGCTCATCTGCAACAGCGAGTCCTTGCTGAAATAGTCGTCGTTCTTGGCGATCACCTCGCGACTGATGTCCCGTCCGCCGCTGAGCGCCAGTGGCGAATAATTGATCGCGGGCGATGTGATATCGATCGCCCCCAGTCCGTTGACTTGACTGGCCGTGATCAGCGCGCTGGCCGGTCCGGAATTATTCAAGGCATTGATCAGATCGATCGCCCGCGTGCGCTGGTTGGGCGTGTCGTTCAACTCGACGTCGATGTGATTCCCCACCACCGTAATTACCGGTGGGCTGGCCGCGCCGCGATTCGCCTTGGAGAAGGCCATCGTGATGTCGTTGCCGTGACGGCCCGGTCGCACCGCGGTGAATTTGAGCAACACCGCGCTGCTGGTGTTGAAATCGGTGGTGACCGACGCATTTGCCGCGTCGATCTCGCGATACAGGCGCAGATAACTGTCGAGTGCACTCGAGTCGGCCTGCCGTTCGCCAAAGATCTCGGCCGTGAACAGCCCGACTTTGTCCGCGGCATTTGCGCCGAAATCGACGTTGAAGCGGTAGAGATCGACGTCGTTGCTGTCCGACCGATGCAGCAACTGACCATGAATCACGTCGTGGCTGCCCGGCAGTATCCCGTCCGCTCCCGCCGTCCCCAGGATCAACCCCGGGTCCAACGACATTAACGTCGTCGTGGGCAAGTCCGCCGCGACACCCAATCCCAGCATGTAGGCAATGCCCAGCATCGAAACGCGGGAGTAATCTTCGAAAGGCTGGTCGTTCCAGTTGGTTTGCGCGTTGAGAATCAACAGGCTGTTGTTGTAGGCAGGATCGATTCGAACCCGCATGTTGAAATTCGCGTGGCTACGTACGTTGGCGGCCGTCGTACTCAATACGGTCAGATCACCGGTCGCGAACGTCCAGCCCGTATTGTTCGTTTCGACGAATTGCACACCCAAATAACGGCTCCAGATCTCGAGATCTTCGCGAATTCTCTGTTTCTGGGGCTCGGTAATCGAATTCGTCAGCGGATTGCCCTGCGAATCGACGCCGTAGTCCGCGCGGAAGTTGTAGGACACCGTGCGCACCCCGGCGACATCGTCCATCGGGAAATTCGGATTCAAATGCTGTTCCAGCCCCCCGCCGGCCTCCGCCGGCAGCTCGCGATGCCCCAGCTCGTCGGGCGCGCCCGGCAATTGCGAATTGAACGGTTGGGGATCGATGGCCGCCGAGAAAATCTGGTTTTGACGCTGCGGAGTCACCAGATTGCCGATCTCGGTCGCCGTCGCGAAACTCGACCCTTGTCCTAAAATCCGCAGCGGCGAGTAATTCACCGCCGGTGTCGCAATGTCGGTTGTCAACAGACCGGCCGTGATCGACGCGGTCATGACGCCGCTCAAAGCGGGACTGGTGTTCACCGCGGTGATCAGTTCCTGAGCCAGCGTCGGCGTCACCGCATTCGAATTCAGCACGATTGACACCAAATTAACGTTGACCGAAATCGACGGCGGGCTGCCAGGCCCCAGGTCCTGCTTATCGAAATGCAGTTCCAGCGCGCGTCCGAAATCTGCCGCCGCGCGGAATGTAACGGTTACCTGACCAAATGTGTTGAAGTCGGTCGCCACCGTGGAAACCGGAGTAATCTCGACCGGCGGAGCTGGACGGGCCTCGTCGGTGCCAACACGCAAGCGAAACGAACCCGGCCCGATCGGTTGGCCAGTGCTGGGATTCACCAGCTTTTCCAAATCGTCCGCAAACGTCAGCACTGCCATATCGGTAATTGGATCGTAGGCGACCGATGTCGGGTTAAACACCAGGTCGTCGGTGTTGCGCACCGTCCCGTTCGTCAAAATCAGCTGATAGAATCCGGTGCGTACCACCGAGGGATCCGGATCGGGGGCCAAGTCGCCGGTCTTCACAGCCCGGTTGTACAAATCGTCGTTGTTGAAATAGACCTCGATCCGATTACGCCGCTGCGTCAGCACACCATTGACCCGCTCGACCGGCTGCGGCACGACGGCGATGATCTGCGCGCCAAGATCAAGTTTGAACTGCACGACGTCGCGGTCGGTACCGGCGCGGGTGGGGGCAAACGCCACGCCGCTGGAATTGCGCAGCGCCAGCACGCCCTGTTGAGCATTGTCAGCGCCAAAGATCTCGATGCGATACGTGTCGTCGGGCAACGTTTCCGCGAAGCGCACCAGAACCACGTTCCGGTTCGGCGCTTCATCGGCGCCAATGAACCCCGGCTGAATGACGATGTCGTTGCCGTTGTCAAAAATGTCGTCGAAGCCCGTGCGCGTAATCTTGATCCCCTGGATGTTCGTCGGATTGAACACCTGCCCTTCGCTGAAACTCAAACGCAGCTCACGCGGCGCCACGTTCAGTACCGAAAGCTGGCCCGGTTGCAACAACGAGCTTTGGTTGGGCTGAATGCCGGCCAGCCGAGGCGGCGGTCCTTGCGGTCCCGCCACGCCGCCGCAGTTCGCAACATCACGCAACCCCAAGGCACCGACCAGCTGCTGGATATGGAACACAGGAGCCCCGCCACGCTCCGTGTCAAAACCAGACAGGGCGAATTCCCGATCACCGATCCGGTCCTGATTCGGCAAGTCGATCGCACCCGTACCCATGATCGGAGGAGCTCCGGTGGGAGTCACCGCGCCCGCCTTTGCCATGTGCGTCAGCGACAACGTATGACCAATCTCGTGCGATGTCGTGCCCGCCAGCGCATATGTCGTGAAGCCGAGATTCCCGGAACTCAGTGCATTGCTCGGGCTCAGCCCGCCCATGCCCTGTATCGTGTCGGTAAAGACCGAGGCAACAATGTCGCCGGTCGATACGCCCGAATTCGGGCCCGCGCCGAGCGCGTTACGTACCACGCCCAACCCGGCAACACCCAACGCGCCGGTCCCCGTCAGATCCGCGCCGATCTGAACGTAGTAATACTCCGTCGCCCCATTCGACGGCGGTGTGCCGACGTTGCCAATCACAAAATCAATCGCCAATTCCTTGCAGGCCGGAATGGGACTGGACGAAAGCTTGTCCTGCGTCAGGATCCCGTGGTAATCGCGGTTGACTTCGGCCAGCACCGAATTGGCGACCGCGTTGAATGACGCGGCGGGAAATCCAAACGCGGTTACGTCCAGCGTGCCCACCTGATTGCCAAAGATGTCGACCGTCGTCGGTTCGCCCGGCGATTTGAAGTCCAGAACAATCGTGAGTTTGCTGGCAATATCGCGCGCAGGTTGAGGACCCGATTCGCCCGCAACATCTATCGGACCTTGTCCAGGCACAAACGGCGAACCGCCGTTGCGCAACAGGTTGACGATCGGCATGTTTTCGATCCGCGCAATCTCTTCCGCCGTCCAGTTGCCAAACGGAAGATCCGCCTCGGCCGTCGCCATCACCGTGCGAATCTCGAGTGCTTCCATCAGGAGTTCGCGACGCGTGCGCAAACGCTGCTTCTGCCGAACCCGTTCGCGTCGCTTGGAGGAATTACTGAGCCACAAACGTGAACGATCGCTGCTCATTTACCAGCCCTCAGTTCCTGTTCCAATCCCCAGATGGAGACTTTGATTTCGTCTGGAAATTCCGCAATCCGTACCAATAACCTCAAGGCGCTCGCTTGCCTTCAAGCGGCGACCGTGGCGCTAATGGACGTAGAATTAGGCATTTATGTCAATTTGGCGATTATAATTGGGGCCTAAACCATTGCAAGAAAATGGTTAACAAGCGCCCAGGCCGCCCGGCTTACGCAGATCCCAACCACGCCTTGATCAAGATAAACCGCACAACCGGGCCACCCACCATTCAACTCGCGGACCCCAAACCGGTTGCCCGACGGGTCGTGCTTCGATCGAAATCCGTCAGCCCGGGACGCTGGAACCGCCAGTCGGCGGCGACGACGGCCCCCGACGGCCCCACTCATCAGCACTCATTGATAAGAAAAGGCGGTATTTTTCGGGCTGAAGAGTGGCCATCTTGAAGATGGCCGAGTAGCGGAGGAGGGATTCGAACCCCCGACACGCGGATTATGATTCCGCTGCTCTAACCAGCTGAGCTACTCCGCCGCGAACTGTGGGCTCTTTTTTAACCTAAGTTGCTGTGGACGGAAACGGGGAATAGGCCGAACGTTGGGAACCGCAGCGGTTCGTCGCGTTACCCTTTTCGCAGTTCCCGCTGCCATTCCTCGATCTTTCGCATGGCGTCCAGGGGGGTCAGTCCGTGCAGGTCGGTGTCCCGAATCACGTCCAGCAGCGGATGATCGTACGGTGCAAACAGGGTCAATTGGATGTCGCCTTTGCGTTTGCGTTCTTTGCGGGTCAGTTTGGATTGGCCGTCGCCATCGAGATGTTCGGCTTCCAGCTGCGAGAGTACCTGTTTGGCTCGTTCGTTGACTTCCCGGGGTACGCCTGCCAGTCGAGCGACATGGATTCCGTAGCTCTTGTCGGCCGCTCCCTCGATGATCTTATGCAGGAAAATCACATTGTCGTCCCATTCGCGAACGGCCACGTTCAAGTTGCGCAGTTCGGGCAGTGACTGCGCCAGGTCGGTCAGTTCGTGGTAATGGGTGGCGAAAAGTGTACGGCAGCCGATGCGATCGTGGATATGCTCGACGATCGCCCAGGCCAGAGAAACGCCGTCGTAAGTACTGGTACCGCGACCGATTTCGTCCAGGATTACCAGACTACGGGCGGTGGCCGTATTGAGGATTCGGGCGGTCTCCGTCATTTCGACCATGAAGGTACTTTGCCCGCGCGACAATTCATCGCTGGCTCCAACGCGGGCGAAAACGCGGTCGGCGACGCCGATGACCGCCTCGCGCGCCGGTACAAAGCTGCCGATCTGGGCCATGATCGTCAACAGGGCAACCTGCCGGATGTAGGTGCTCTTGCCCGCCATATTCGGTCCGGTGATCAACAGCAGCGTGCCTTGTCCCGGTCCCGCGACTGCGTCGTTGGGGACGAATGCGCCGGCCGGCTGGATCAAATCCAGTACGGGATGGCGGCCGTCGCGAATTGCCAGGATCGGCTGGTCGGATAGACACGGACGGCAATACTGCTGCTGGACCGCAAGTTCGGCCAGGGCGAGTATCGTATCGAGCGTTGCCAGCACGGAGGACGTCGCCTGCAACCGTCGTGCGTGCTGCGCGACTCGATCGCGGAGCTGCAGAAACAGGTCGTATTCCAGGTTGCGGGACCGCTCGTCGGCATCCAGCACTCGATCCTCGTATTCCTTCAATTCCGGCGTCACGTAGCGTTCGGCCCCGGTGAGCGTCTGTTTGCGGCTGTAGTTGGCCGGCACCTTGTCCTTGTGCGCGTTAGTAATCTCGATGAAATAGCCGAAAACTTTGTTAAATCCGACCTTCAGATTCGGGATGCCGGACCGCGCGGATTCCTGCGACTGGTATTCGGCGATCCACTGCTTGCCGCCGGCGGCCAAGTCGCGCAGTTCATCGAGCTGCCGATCGTAACCGGCTCGAACGATTCCGCCTTCGCGCGGTGAAAGCGGGCAGTCGTCCTGAAGTGCCCGACGCAGCTCGTCGGTGAGTTCCGGACAAAGGTCGAGGGTCCGCCCGCTGCTGGTCAGCAGTTCGCTGGCCCGTTCGCTCAGTGCCAGTTTTACCGGCGGCAATCCGGCCAAGGTACGACCGATGAACGAGAGATCGCGCGGGCTGGCGCGACCGGTCATGACCCGAGCCAACAGACGTTCCAGGTCGTAGACCCGTTTCAGCGCGTCGCGGATCTCCCGTCGCAGGCCCGATTCCCGCATGAACTCCTCGACCGCATCCAGGCGCGCATTGATGTCGGCGGTGTCCGTCAACGGATTGTTCATCCAGTCGGCCAGCATCCGGGAGCCCATCGGCGTCACGGTACGGTCCAGCACCGCCAGCAGGGATCCCTCGCGAGCTCCGTCGCGCAGGGTGCGACTGATTTCCAGACTCCGTCGCGACGCCTCGTCGATTTCCAGATTGCGGCCGGAGCGATACGGGATCAGTCGATCGATGTGGGTGAGCGGGGTTTTTTGTGTTTCCTGCAAATACTCCAGCAGCGCGCCGGCGGCTCGAATCGCCGCGTTGTCGGCGGCCGTGAAGCCGAATCCCTCCAGGGCCGCAGTTTGAAAATGGGTGGTGAGCAGTTTCATCGCCGCGTCGAATGCGAAGGCCCAAGGAGGCCGGCGCGTGAGCATCACCACTTCATGGGTCAGCCAGCCGGACGGCGCAGCGGTTTCCGCGACCAGGCATTCGGTCGGACGAATGCGCGCCAACTGGTCGTTTAGACGCGAACGGGGAAACACCGCTGCCCAGAACCGACCCGTGGATAGTTCCGCCCAGGCCAGACCGACATCGTTGGCCGGCCCCTGTCCACGATCGACATCGTCGACGATGGCCGCCAGGTAGTTGCTTTCCCGAGGGTCGAGGATCGCGTCGTCGGTGACGGTGCCGGCCGACACAACGCGGGTGATTTCGCGTTTGACCAATCCGATCGCCTTGCGGGGATCTTCGACCTGCTCGCAGACGGCCGCCCGATAACCAGCGCGGATCAGTTTACCGAGATAGCCTTCGAGCTGATGGTACGGGAATCCGGCCATGGGCACCGGATTCTCGCCTTTGTCGCGGCTGGTGAGCGTCAAGCCGAGCACGCGGGCCGCCGTCTTGGCGTCTTCGTGGAACAGTTCGTAAAAATCGCCCATCCGAAACAGCAGAATCGCCTCTCCGCACGCCGCCTTGGCGTCGAGATATTGCTGCATCATCGGGGTTGGCGTCGTGCCGGTAGCCATCGTGGCGATGCTATCATTCACCGACGCCGTTCAAAAGGGGTGGAGATTCGCGAGTGGATTGGCTCAAGTCGGACGCCGATCGTGCCGATAACCGCGACACCGGTGCGATTCGTCCCGACCTGAATTCAACCCTGGGTGACGTCGAGCGATGCCAATCTCCAGCCCTGATATCCGCAAAGCGGCTGTGCTGCTGATGAGTCTCCCCGAGGAGCTGGCGGTCAACCTGATGTCCAAGCTGCAGCCCAAGGAAATCGAGGCGGTTTCGATCGAAATCGCCAAAGTGGGACGGTTGGCGGCCGAGGAGCAGGATTCCGTCATCAACGAGTTCGCCGAAATCAATCCCAACAAGCTGGCGACGCCGGGAGGCGGCCTGGACCTGGCGAAATCACTGGTCGAAGGTGCGTTGGGCCAGAACGCCACACCGACCCTCGACAATGTGCGGCAGTCAATTGAGGCACTGCCATTCGGGTTCCTCAAAAAGGTCGATCCGCAGAACCTGCTGACGTTTGTGATCGACGAACACCCGCAGACGATCGCCCTGATCCTTTCGCACATGGCACCCAAGTACGGGGCCCAGATCATTGCCGGACTGCCGCCAAACCGCCAGCAGCAGGTCGTCCGCCGCATCGCGCAGATGGGACAGACCAATCCCGAAGTCATCCGTGAAGTCGAGCGGGGCCTGGAAAACCGGATGTCGAGCGTCATGAGCCAGTCGTTTGAGAATGCCGGCGGCGTGCAGGCTGTCGCCAGCATCCTGAACGTTACCGATCGGGCAACCGAGCGAACTCTGATGGAGAGCCTGACGCAGGAAGACCCGGCGCTGGTCGAGGAAATCCGGCGTCTGATGTTCGTCTTCGAAGACATCTCCAAGTTGTCCGACAAGGACATCCAGACGCTGCTGAAGAACGTCGAGACATCCCAATGGGCCATGGCGCTCAAGGGGGTCAGTGAGGAACTCAAGACCAAGATCCTCGGCAATATGTCGTCGCGCGCCGCGCAAGGCCTCAGAGAGGAAATGGAATTCCTGGGCGCGGTACGGGCCTCCGAGGTCGAATCCATTCAGCAGCAGATCGTGGACGTCGTCCGGCGTCTGGAAAGCGCGGGAGAACTTTCGACGCAGAACCAGGACGCCAACGAATCGTTCATCCAGTGATCGGACCGCCGCAGGTTGAAGTAGGACGGGTCTCCTGACCCGTCCGCGTCGCCCCGTGATCGTGCTTCGCTTCTCTTGAACGACGATCAATCACACTTCCGGACGGGTCGGGAGACCCGTCCTACGATTGACGCCTCAGCCACTATTTTGCGGCGTCGGTTTTTCCTGCGTCGGACGATGCGGCGGCGGCGATCGGTTCGGCCGGCCGTTCCGTGCTGAGGATGCCCTTGAAGTCCAATCGGACCAGATGCCCGTTGTCGTCGCGGATCGCTCCTACCACGATGGTATCCTTGCCGTTGAACTCACCTTTGAGCAGTTCCTCGGACAGCGGATCTTCCACGTAACGTTCGATCGATCGGCGAAGTGGCCGTGCCCCGAAGTCGAGATCGGTCCCCTTCTTGATGATGAACTCCTTGGCGTCGTCGGTGAGCTGCAATGTCAGGCCGCGTTCCATCAGTCGCTTGCGGACCTTGGCCAGTTCCAGTTCGATCACCTGCTTGAGGTCCTCTTTCTGCAGATGGCGGAAAATGATTACGTCATCCAGACGATTGAGGAATTCCGGTCGAAACACCTTTTCAATGCGGTCGTTGACGCGTTCCTTCATACCGTCGTACGAGGCATTGTCGTCGGGTTTCTGGAATCCGAACTGGGATTCGTTCTTGATCGCTTCCGCGCCTGCGTTGGTGGTCATGATCAGGATCGTATTACGGAAGTCGACGTTGCGTCCGAAGCTGTCGGTAAGCCGGCCTTCCTCCATGACCTGCAGCAGCATGTTGAAGACATCGGGGTGTGCTTTTTCGATTTCGTCGAGCAGCACGACGGCGTACGGCCGGCGCCGGATTTTCTCGGTCAGCTGTCCACCTTCCTCGTAGCCGACGTATCCCGGCGGAGCACCGATCAGCCGGCTGACGTTATGCTTCTCCATATATTCGCTCATGTCGATATGCACCAGTGCATCGGCGTCGCCGAACATGAATTCGGCCAGTGCTTTGGCGAGCAACGTTTTGCCGACGCCGGTCGGTCCGGCGAAGACGAAACAGCCCGTCGGCCGCTTGGGGTCTTTCAATCCGCTGCGGCTGCGGCGAACCGCTTTGGCTACGGCCTTGATCGCCTCGTCCTGGCTGATCACTTTGCCGTGCAGCCCGTCCTCCATTTTCATCAGCCGCATGCTGTCCTCGGTGGACAGTCGCGTCAGCGGGATACCGGTCATCTTGGAGACGACTTCGGCGATGACTTCCTCGTCGACCACGCCGTCGGTCTCGCGGGATTTTTCGCGCCATTCGCGGGTGATAGTCTCTTTTTTCTTACGCAGCTTGTCGGCCTGGTCGCGCAGCGACGCGGCCTTCTCGAAGTCCTGGTTGGCGACCGCCTCTTCCTTCTGTTTGTTCAGGCGTTCGACTTCCTCGTCGATCTCCTTCAGATCGGGCGGTCGCGTCATCGCTCGCAGCCGCACGCGCGCTCCGGCCTCGTCAATGACGTCGATCGCTTTATCGGGGAGGCAGCGTGCGGTGATGTACCGTTCGGACATTTCCACGGCGGCCGCGACGGCGTCGTCGGTAATCTGGACGCGGTGGTGTTCCTCGTAACGCTCCCGGAGCCCCTTGAGGATTTCGATCGTTTCCTCCTTGGAGGTCGGATCGACGACGATTTCCTGGAATCGCCGCGCCAAGGCGCTGTCTTTCTCGATGTACTTGCGGTACTCGTCCAGCGTGGTAGCGCCGATGCACTGGATCTCGCCTCGCGCCAGGGCCGGCTTGAGCACGTTGGCGGCGTCGATCGCACCTTCCGCGCCTCCGGCACCAACCAGCGTATGCAGCTCGTCGATGAACAGAATCGTATTCCGGGCCCGCCGAACTTCGTTCATGACCGCTTTGATGCGTTCTTCGAACTGGCCGCGATACTTGGTGCCGGCGACCATCATCGCCAGGTCGAGCACGACGATGCGTTTTTCGGCGAGCAGTTCGGGCACGTTGCCGCTGACCACCCGCTGGGCGAATCCTTCGACAATGGCGGTCTTTCCCACGCCGGCCTCGCCGAGCAGCACGGGGTTGTTTTTGGTACGGCGGCAGAGGACCTGAATCGCGCGCTCAATCTCCCGTTCTCGTCCAATGACCGGGTCCAACTTGCCTTGCCGAGCCAGATCGGTCAGGTCACGGCCGAAGCTGTCGAGTGCCGGAGTTTTCGACTTGCTGCCTTTGGACGTCGCGCCGGTTTCGCCACCCGAAGCGCTGGCCGGTTCGCGACTGCCGCGCTCCGAGACTTCGCTGCCTTCGAGGCCATGCCCGAGCAGATTCAGCACCTCCTCGCGGACGTCATCGAGCTTCAACCCCAGGTTCATCAGCACCTGGGCAGCGACCCCTTCCTGTTCACGCAACAAACCGAGCAGAATATGTTCGGTGCCCACATAGTTGTGATTCAGATTGCGGGCTTCCTCCATCGAATACTCGATGACCTTCTTCGCCCGCGGCGTCTGCGGCAGCTTGCCCATCGTGACCATCTCCGGGCCACTCTGCACCAGTTTTTCCACTTCCAGCCGGATCTTTCTCAGATCGACATCCAGGTTCTTGAGCACATTCGCTGCGACACCACTGCCTTCTTTGACCAACCCCAGCAGAATATGCTCGGTGCCGATGTACTCGTGGTTGAAACGCTGCGCCTCCTGGTTGGCCAACTGCATGACCTTCCGAGCTCGATCAGTAAATCGTTCGTACATATGCTCGTGCCTCCTCGTTTCCAGTAAGCTGTCCCGAATCGGGACCGCGCCTCAAAACCTATTCCAATTAATCCACCGCATCGCCGGCGGGCAGGCTTAACCTCGATCGCTCTCGTTGGACCTCATACACCCATTTTCCGTTTCCCGGCATTCCCGCCAAGTGGTCCAGTTCCTGGAACGCCAATTCCGGCCGGCCCGTGCGCCGGTAAAGCGCGGCGAGCGTGAGCCGGGCAAACATCTTCGCATCGTCCGTTCCCGCACCCTCGACAATCCGTCGCAAGCCCGATTCCGCGTCCGGCCATCGACGCTGCAAATAGAGCTGAACGGCCCGTTCCAACAAAATACCTCTCTCTGCGTCTGCCCGTAACGGTTCCTGTTCTGCATGCGACGGCCTGTTTTTTGGCAGTCGAGCATGCGCCTTCAGCCACCTGTGCGAATTCCAGGCCGAAACGGACCAAAATCCAAACAGGCCAATCCAAAATGCGCTGCGCGGCAAGAATGGTAACCACTCGGGCCAGACAAACGTGGTAACCAGTGCCAGATTCAGCAGCACAGCGAACAGCGCCGCGGTCAACAAACCGCGGAACTGACCCCGCAACCAAATCCAGGGCAGGCCGGGCCAGACGTACATCCAGCAATCAAAAAATTGCATTCCGCCCGCTCCGATCTCCCTATCGAAGGCCCGATGCCAGCCGTTTTGGCGAAAGTCACCGCGGAATTCTACATCCCAGAATCGGCCCAAGCAAGGCAAGTAACGCCAGCAACGGGAGTTAGCGCCGCACAGCCCGCCGGTCCACTGCGATTCGGCTCGCTAGCTTTCCAGGCTTGGCTTACCGGCAAGTTCGGGCTTAGCGACAAGTTCCGACTTGTCGGCCGCCAAAGGCTTGACAGGCGGTTCGGTCTTGGCTTCATAGGTGCGGACCGCACCGCTGCCGCAGCCGACATTATCCAGGGCGATTCGATAAAGCTTCTGGCCCCACGGCGTGGGATACTGGGAGGTGATGCAGGCCTGGCAAAGCTGGTCGCCGTCCAGGCCGATTGCCCGCGCAATCGATTCGACCGGCAGATAGCGCAGCGAGTCGGCCCCCAACGACTGCGCCATTTCCGACTGAATGGCTTCGGTGAGTTCGCCACCCTTGAGGAATTTCGGCGCAAACAACTCGTCGATCGTCGACATATCGATCCCGTAAAAACAAGGCGCCACGATCGGCGGGCAGGCGACGCGCACATGGATTTCCCGAGCCCCCCCCGCCTCTCGGATTCTTTTCAACAGCACCTTCATGGTCGTGGATCGGACAATCGAATCCTCGACCAGAAACACGCGCTTGCCTCCCAGGACTTCGCGCAAGGGGGTGTATTTGCTCTCGGCTTTCTTCGCGCGGCCACTGCCACCCTCGATGAAAGTCCGGCCGGAGTACCGGTTGCGAATCAAGCCTTCCCAGCAGGGGATTCCGAGTTTGAAGGCCATCGACGAGGCAGCCGCCTTGCTGGTGTCGGGGACCGGCACGACGATCGTTTCGTCGTCCAGCTTGACGCGGCCATCCTGGCGTTCCAGGCGAGCCAGTTCCACGCCCAGGGCC